>Ga0207889_1000010_pt1 | contig 301334 bp, 260 predicted proteins | sample LinPmetageLP47_FD_184058 | JGI IMG/M metagenome (GOLD analysis project Ga0207889, IMG submission 184058) | Marine viral communities from the Pacific Ocean - LP-47 (SPAdes) | ecosystem: Environmental > Aquatic > Marine > Oceanic | place: Pacific Ocean | collected 2011-06-12 | reverse complement strand
GGATGGCCGAAAAGGGGCTGCAACGCGCTGAAAACGCGACTGAGGGCGATGAAATCGTTCCTGAAATGTTTTTTTTGTGAGCCGAGGTCATAATCGCCGCCCATATGGCCGGTATTTCAGACCTTCCTTAAAGCATCAAAGTATAGTATGTGAAAGCAAGCGCTTGAAAAACAGTACCTTGTCGACCTGAGTTTATAAAGCATCGAGCGCGTGTTATCGAGTTTTTTGTTCGTTTTTGTGAACGGGCTGTAGCTAATGACGGTGTTTAATGAGCTTTTGTATAATTTTTGAGACGCATTCACAAGTAGTTCATCGACTTATGGGAGTTTGCCGATGTTTGAGTTGCATCCTCAGTTGGATAAAGATTGCCTGGTCTTGGGCGATTTTCCGTTGTGCAAGCTTTTGTTAAGCAATGATTCTCACTATCCATGGTTTATTCTGGTACCGCGGCGGGAGCAAATAACAGAGGTATTTGAACTCGACGAACAAGACCAGTTGCAACTGCATCGAGAGTCGCTTCATCTGTCGCGAGTTCTGCATGATGTATTCCGTGCGGATAAGTTAAATGTGGCTGCGTTAGGTAATATGGTCAGTCAGTTACACGTGCATCATATAGTGCGTTATCGAGAAGATGCAGCGTGGCCTGCACCGGTTTGGGGCAAGTTCTCCGCGACGGCCTACGAGCCTGCAGAGGTGCTGAAGTTGCTCGAACCGTTACGTTTGAGGCTTGCGGAAGGATTTAAGTTTGCGGAGTTGATTTTATGAGCACGGAAGAGTCACGCGTATTGCAAGCGCGATTGGATGAGCTTGAAACGCGCCTGGCGTTTCAAGACGACACTATTCAAAGTCTTAATGACGCCTTGGGGCAGCAGCAAATAGCATTGGATAGGATGCGTCGATCACTTGAGTTGGTTGCCAAGCGTCAGACGGATATGGCCTCTATGATGCCTGGCGACACTGAAGATGATCAGCCACCGCCACATTATTAAGGATCTGCTGGGCGGTTGCGGGGGGAGGGGCTAATTAAGTTGCTGCGGAAAATAACGCACTAGGATAGTGCGTAGATAAAGCGAAAGGTTGCCGAGCTGACCACTCGACAACCTCAATTGCTGCGTTTAGTTGATGATGTCAACCTGTTCAGCCTGCAGACCTTTCTCCCGTTCAGCGACGACATAGCTGACACGCTGGCCTTCCTGCAAAAAGCGATGACCTTCGCCTTGAATGGCGCGGAAGTGCACGAAGATGTCGGAGCCTGAGTCGCGTGAGATAAAGCCAAAACCCTTGTTCGTATTGAACCACTTCACGGTACCGCTTTCCCGTTTTTCGCCTTTGCTGGCTTTTGCGGGTTTTGGTGTTTTGATTTTGGGTTGTTTCGGGGCTGCTGCACGACGGCGTGCGAGCAAAGTGTTTAGTTCACAGCCCAAAACTAGCAAGGTGTGTAGGCAGACGCCCACGATGCTCATGCTGAGTGCCCAGATTGCGATGGTGGCGATACGGCTATCGATCAGCAACGCGCTGAAAGGAATACATGCAGCGATGATCAACAGCGCGGAACCTAGTATGGCGATAGCGCCGGGCAAGCCGTTGGTAGCGTGGTCACGCTGATTATATTGTTGCAGGTTGATCAAGCCGGTCAGTAGGGCGAGTAACCCCAGGTGATTGATCGGGCTGCTTTCGGTCAGGAAGGGAATAACGCTGTAGAGGCCGGCAAGAAGCGCCGCGAGACCAATGGTTAAATGCAGGTAACGAAGAATTTTCAAAATGTTCACCCTGAATACATAGATGGTAGTGCTGCGAAGTTAATGGAGCGGCCGGATAGTTGGTTTAGCCGCGCCGCACTCTAACCTGAAATCAGCTTTGCTACCAAGGTATATCAGGGCATGCTGGCGGCTCCTGCCGCCAGCATGCAGTGCTCAGCTCTCGAGCAAGCTGCGTAGCATCCAAGCGGTTTTCTCATGGGTCTGCATGCGCTGTGTGAGCAGGTCAGCGGTGGGTTCATCATGAGTTTCGTCACAGATAGGGAAGATGCTGCGAGATGTGCGCACGCAGGCTTCGTGACCTTCTACCAGGAGCTTGATCATTTCCTTGGCTTCGGGCACGCCGTCTTCCTCTTTAATGGAACTCAGCTCTACAAACTGCTTGTAAGTGCCAGGCGCCGGAAAGCCAAGTGTACGGATGCGTTCAGCGATATCATCGACCGCCAGTGCTAGCTCGTTATAGTGAGTCTCAAACATCAGGTGTAGGGTCTGAAACATCGGCCCTTTCACATTCCAATGGAAATTATGAGTCTTCAGATAAAGCGTATAGGTATCAGCCAGCAGGTGTGACAGTCCGTCCGCTATTTTTCCGCGGTCTGCTTCTGTAATGCCGATATCGATTTTCATCATGGCTCCTTGCGTTGTTTAACAGGTGTTTTGACTCATTTTCTGAGTCGCCGTGCCCTTTTCTCTAGTGCTGAGCTTGGCACGGTTGAATGAATGTGGTCTGAAACTCAGATCAGCAAAGTGTGCTTCAGTTCCGATAACCGCAGACATTTTATTTTGACGCTGAGATGAGGTCGGCCGCTTTAGTCTGCCTCCTCGCGCCCGCTGGCATGCGCTTGAGAGCGCTTTCTGTTTAGAGCGTACCCCGGCAATTTGTGTTGCTTACACACTCGTTAGCTCCCGTCCTGCGCTGGTGCGCAGCAATCAGCCGCAAGCCGCTGCGGTTAGGTCTCCCCTTGGTGGCAGGTTTTCGGGTATATTATGCCGTTTTTATCCGCGCACCAGTTCAGCGGCATAAGCCGGTGCTTTCGGATACGTCCATTTTGCCGATCACAGGAAGCACCACACCATGATGCGTACCCATTATTGCGGCCAGTTGAATGAAACGCTGGCGGATCAGGAAATCACTCTTTGCGGCTGGGTTCACCGCCGACGCGACCACGGCGGAGTGATCTTTCTTGATATACGCGATCGTGAGGGTCTGGCTCAGGTGGTCTTTGATCCCGACCGCAAAGACACTTTTGCGATGGCTGATAGCGTGCGCAGCGAGTACGTAGTGCGGATTCGCGGTAAGGTACGCGCCCGTCCTGAAGGTGCGGTGAATCCGAACATGGCATCGGGTGCCATTGAAGTGCTGGGCTATGAGCTGGAAGTACTCAATCAGGCAGAAACGCCGCCGTTTCCGTTGAATGAGTATTCCGACGTCGGTGAGGAAACGCGCCTGCGTTATCGTTTTATCGATCTGCGCCGCCCAGAGATGGCGGCCAAGCTGAAGTTGCGCTCGCAGATCACCAGCAGCGTGCGCCGTTACCTTGATGAAAACGGCTTCCTTGATGTGGAAACCCCGATTCTGACCCGCGCAACCCCTGAAGGTGCGCGTGATTATCTGGTGCCCAGTCGCACCCATCCCGGCCATTTCTTTGCACTGCCACAGTCGCCGCAGTTATTTAAACAGCTGTTGATGGTGTCTGGCTTCGATCGTTATTACCAGATCGCCAAGTGCTTCCGCGATGAAGATTTGCGCGCTGACCGTCAGCCTGAATTTACGCAGATCGATATCGAAACCAGCTTCCTCGATGAGGCTGACATCATGGGCTTGACCGAAGGCATGATTCGCCAACTGTTCAAGCAGGTGCTGGATGTGGATCTCGGCGAGTTCCCGCACATGACCTATGAAGAGGCCATGCGTCGCTACGGTTCGGATAAGCCGGATCTGCGCAACCCGATGGAGCTGGTTGATGTGGCGGATCAGTTGGCTGGCGTCGAGTTCAAGGTGTTCAGTGGTCCTGCCAACGATCCAAAAGGTCGTGTTGCCGCGTTGCGGGTGCCGGGTGGCGCGAGCATGCCGCGTAAGCAGATCGACGATTACACTAAGTTTGTTGGTATCTACGGCGCTAAGGGTCTGGCTTATATCAAGGTCAACGAGCGTGCCAAAGGGCTGGAAGGCCTGCAGTCGCCGATCGTTAAGTTCATCCCGGAAGATAACCTTGAAGTGATTCTGGATCGCGTCGGTGCGGTTGATGGCGATCTGGTGTTCTTCGGTGCGGACAAGGCCAAGATCGTCTCTGAGGCGCTCGGTGCGTTGCGCATCAAGCTGGGCCACGACCTGGACCTGCTGACATCCACCTGGGCACCCATGTGGGTTGTGGACTTCCCCATGTTTGAAGAGAGCGATGACGGCTCCCTGTCCGCTCTGCATCACCCCTTTACTGCGCCCAAGTGTTCACCTGAAGAGCTGCAGGCTGCTCCGGCAACCGCGCTGTCACGTGCTTACGACATGGTGCTCAACGGCACTGAGTTGGGTGGTGGTTCTATCCGTATTCACCGCAAGGAAATGCAGCAGGCGGTATTTAATATTCTTGGCATCAGCCCGGAAGAGCAGCAAGAGAAGTTTGGCTTCCTGCTGGATGCGCTTAAGTTCGGTGCGCCTCCACACGGTGGCCTTGCCTTTGGTCTGGACCGTTTGGTGATGCTGGTGACGGGTGCTCAGTCGATTCGCGAAGTCATCGCCTTCCCGAAAACCCAGAGCGCTGCCTGCGTTATGACCCAGGCGCCGGGCTTGGTGGATAGCAAGGCGCTGCGTGAGTTGAATATTCGCCTGCGTGAGCAAACCAAGGTCGAGTAAGGCGTTACCGGCTGCCCCGTGCCAGCGGGGCAGGCAATCTATTCAGGTTTTCGGAGTTCAGTGCTATGGCCGGTCATTCCAAATGGGCCAATATCAAGCACCGTAAGGCAGCGCAAGATGCCAAGCGGGGCAAGATTTTCACTAAGTTGATCCGTGAGCTGACAGTCTCAGCGAAGATCGGCGGCGGCAATCCGGCGGATAACCCGCGTTTGCGCACGGCGGTCGACAAAGCGCTGGGCGCGAATATGACCCGCGATACAGTCGACCGCGCCATCGCGCGTGGTGCCGGCAGTAATGATGCCGACAACATGGAAGAGCTGACTTACGAGGGTTATGGTGCTGGCGGCGTAGCGATTCTGATTGAGGCTATGACGGATAACCGCAATCGCACTGTGGGCGAGGTGCGCCATGCATTCAGCAAGTGCGGCGGTAACCTGGGTACTGATGGTTCGGTGGCTTACCTATTCACCCGTCGTGGTCAGATCAGCTTTGCGCCTGGCGTGGATGAAGATGCTCTGATGGACGCGGCGTTGGAGGCGGGGGCTGAAGACGTGGTCGCTAATGATGATGGCTCCTTCGATGTTTTCAGCCGCTTTGAAGAGTTCGGTGCGGTGCGCGACGGTCTGGAATCTGCCGGTTTCGTTGGCGAGTCGGCCGATCTGGTGATGATCCCTAGTACGCTGGCAGAGCTGGATCTGGATACGGCAGAGAAGGTCGTCCGTCTGGTTGATATGCTGGAAGACCTCGATGATGTGCAAAACGTCTATTCGAATGCCGATATCAGCGACGAAATCATTGAGCAGCTGGGGTGATCCTGGCGTAAACTCTGTTCGGAGGGAGGCTATAGCCTCCCTTTTTTATAGCGATTTCATAGCATTATCAGGAAAGGGCGGCGGCGCAATGGCACTGATTCTGGGGATTGACCCCGGCTCGCGGATTACGGGTTTCGGTATCGTGCGGCACCAGGCTGGGCGTTGCGAATATGTTACCTCCGGATGTATCCGTCTGGGTGACGGCCCTTTCCCTGAGCGGTTGCAAAAAATCTTTCAGCATCTTTCCGAACTGATCACCCAGTACCAGCCGACCGTCGTCAGCATCGAGCAAGTGTTTATGGCTCGCAATCCAGACTCTGCCCTTAAGCTCGGTCAGGCGCGTGGCGCAGCTATTGTCGCTGCTGTGAATGCTGGGCTGGCGGTGAATGAGTACAGCGCGCGACAGGTGAAGCAGTCGGTTGTCGGCACCGGCGCGGCAGACAAGAAGCAGGTACAGCATATGGTCACGCAATTGCTTGGCTTGGCCGGAACGCCGCAGGCTGACGCCGCCGATGCATTGGCTATTGCACTGTGCCATGCGCATCTCAGTGGTGTGCAACAGCAATTGGGCAATGCTGCGCTGGCGATGCGATCGGGTCGCGTGCGTCGGCGTTGAACATATCTTGAACAGAGTCAGGGAGTAGCTGAGTGATAGGGCGTTTGACTGGAATATTGCTAGAGAAGCAGCCGCCACACATCGTGCTGGATGTGCAGGGTGTGGGCTATGAGTTGGACGCGCCCATGAGCACCATCTATCAGTTGCCGGCGCTGGGGGAGCGAGTGACCTTGCATACCCACATGGTCGTGCGTGAAGACGCGCAGCTGCTCTATGCCTTTGCTGACAAACGCGGGCGTGAGCTTTTTCGCGAGTTGATTCGCCTGAACGGAGTCGGTCCTAAATTGGCGCTGGCGTTGATGTCGGGTATGGAAGTCGATGAGCTGGTGATGGCAGTGCAGCATCAGGACGTCAGTGCGTTCGTGCGCATTCCCGGCGTTGGCAAGAAAACGGCAGAGCGCTTGTTGATTGAGTTGCGTGACCGGTTCAAAGCTTGGGAATCCACTCCCGGTGGTGTGTCCTTAGCTGTTACTGGGCTCGCTGCAGCACCTGTGGCTAAACCTAGTGCTGATGCGGTTAGTGCCTTGATTTCTCTGGGCTACAAGCCGCAAGAAGCGAGTAGGGCGGTGTCTGTTGTAGACGAAGAAGGGCTTTCCAGCGAGGAGTTGATTCGCCGCGCACTCAAGGGCATGGTGTAACCAGCCCTTAGGTCATATCACCATGGATACAGCATGCTTGAAGAAGATCGTTTGATCGCTGCTGCCCCGCGGCAGCAAGAGGATGTAATAGATCGGGCGATTCGTCCGTACAAACTGGCCGAATATATCGGTCAGCCGGTTGTGCGTGAGCAGATGGAATTATTCATCAAGGCTGCTAAAGGCCGCGGCGAAGCGCTGGATCACGTGCTCATTTTCGGCCCTCCGGGTCTAGGTAAAACCACGCTGGCCAACATCATTGCGCAGGAAATGGGTGCGCAAATAAAAAGTACCTCCGGTCCTGTGCTCGAACGTGCGGGAGACTTGGCCGCGCTCCTGACCAATCTGGAAGCGGGTGATGTTCTTTTTATTGATGAGATTCATCGTTTGTCCCCGGTGGTTGAAGAGATCCTTTATCCCGCGATGGAGGACTACCAGCTCGATATCATGATCGGCGATGGTCCAGCTGCTCGTTCAATCAAGCTAGAGCTACCACCCTTCACATTGGTGGGTGCGACTACTCGGGCGGGGATGCTCACTAATCCGTTGCGTGACCGCTTTGGCATTGTTCAGCGTTTGGAGTTTTATGGTGTAGACGATCTGGCTATCATCGTCGGCCGCTCAGCCGGCATTCTCGGGCTTCAGCTGGAACCAGCGGGTGCCCGCGAGATTGCGCGTCGGTCCCGGGGTACGCCGCGAATCGCTAATCGACTGTTACGACGGGTGCGCGATTTTGCCGAAGTACGCAGCCAAGGCGCTATTACGCGTGAGGTTGCGGATCAGGCATTGAATTTGTTGGATGTCGATGAGCAGGGCTTCGACCATATGGATCGACGGTTGCTACTGACCATGATCGACAAGTTTGATGGTGGCCCGGTAGGTATCGATAACCTGGCGGCGGCCATTAGTGAAGAGCGGCACACCATTGAAGATGTCCTGGAGCCCTATCTCATCCAGCAGGGCTTCATCATGCGTACGCCTCGTGGTCGGGTGGTTACACGCCATGCTTACCTGCATTTTGGTCTGAATTTGCCCAGCCGAATGATGCCTCAGGCCGCTGATCTGTTCGATGGTCCCGCCGTGCCGGATTCGCCCTGAAAAATATTTTGAATTTAACGAGGTTGCCCACTATGCAAAACGTCAAGTTGGCACTACATTATGCGCGTTGAACGTCCAGGGCCGCCATTCGAGCTGAGAGCCCGCGTCTACTTTGAAGATACCGATGCCGGTGGCATCGTCTACTACGTCAATTATCTGAAGTTTATGGAGCGTGCGCGAACAGAACTGGTTCGCACTCTCGGGTTTGATCAAAGTGCTTTGCAAAGAGAAAATGTCATCTTTGTTGTGCACTCTGTGACGGCACGTTACCACGCGCCCGCTCGGCTGGATGATGAACTTGTCGTCTCTGCAGCTGTCTTGGAAACCAAGCGTGCAAGTATTCGCTTCCGTCAGCAGGTCAAGCGGGCGGATGGCGAATTGCTGTGTGAGGGGGAGGTTCTGGTTGCTTGTGTCAGTGCTGACCGTTACCGCCCCAGAGCTATACCCGAGGTTATGCGCAGTGCTTTTGAGCGCTGGGCAGTGGCAGATAACGATGAAGGGACCCTATGAGTAAGCGAGGAGTGGTGAAGCGTGCAAGCTGATCAAATGTCTATGTGGCACCTGGTTTCAGGCGCCAGTGTGCTGGTACAACTAGTGATGCTGACGCTGCTGACCGCGTCTATTGTGTCATGGGTGATGATTTTTCAGCGCAGCAGCTTCATGCGTTCGGCCAAGAATTCGTTGGATGACTTCGAAGATCGTTTTTGGTCAGGAGTCGATTTGTCGCAGCTTTATCGGCAGGTAACCGGTTCGCCGGACGAAGATTCAGGCCTGGAACAGATATTCCGCGCCGGCTTTAAAGAATTCTCTCGTATGCGTCAGCAGTCTGGTGTTGATCCTGATGCGATTATGGATGCGGTGCAGCGTTCCATGCGTGTGGCCATTTCCCGTGAGGAAGAGAAGCTGGAACAACACTTGTCGTTCCTGGCTACGGTCGGCTCGACCAGCCCTTACGTGGGTTTGTTTGGCACCGTGTGGGGTATTATGAACTCGTTCCGCGGGCTCGCCACTGTGCAGCAGGCGACCCTGGCGACAGTTGCGCCGGGTATTGCCGAAGCGCTGATCGCTACCGCCATCGGTCTATTTGCCGCCATACCCGCAGTGGTCGCTTATAACCGCTTCTCCGCACGTTCGGAAATGTTGATTGGCCGCTATTACACGTTTGGCGAAGAGTTCTCCAGCATTCTCCATCGTCGCGTTCATTCTCGCGATGAGTAAGGCAGACTAGTTATGACGATGCACATGCAGCGCAGACGCCAGAAGCGCAAACCGGTCGCCGAGATGAACGTCGTGCCTTACATCGACGTCATGCTGGTGTTGCTGGTGATTTTCATGGTGACTGCGCCCATGCTGAATCAAGGCGTGAAAGTGGATTTGCCACAGGTCTCCAGCGAAGTGTTGCCCTCAGACAGTAATCAGCAGGTACTGACGATGTCTGTGCTGGCCGATGGCACCTATTATTGGAATTTGGGTGATTCGGTTGATACCGAAAACCAGACCGACAGCGCGGTTTCGCTTGAAGCCATGACTGACGGTGTTACTAAGATCATGCGCGCCAAGCCGGACACCTTGGTGTACATTCGCGGTGACAAAGCGGCGAATTATGGTGTGATCATGATGGCAATGGGCGCTCTGCAGCAAGCGGGCGTTCCTAATGTCGGCTTGATAACCGAGGCGCCGTGAATACGCCTGAAAATCGCCGGCGGGTAGATACGTCCGGGCGCTATTCCTCGCCATTGCTTAAAGCATTTGCGGTGCATCTGGCTGTTGCGATTTTGCTTTTTGCTTCGTTTAGTACAGCGCCGAGTTTTGAGCCGGCGAGGCCTATAGTGCAGGCGACCTTGGTGCAATTGGACTCTATGAGCCCTGCGACCACGCAGACCGATCAGAAGATAGCCGGCGAAGCGCAGCGCACAGCAGCGAAGCGCCACGAAGCGGAAGAGTTGGAACGTAAGAAGCAGCAAGAGCAGCAGCAAGAGAACAGGCAAGCAGCTGCGGCTGCGGCAGCGGCGACTGATGCGAAAAAAGCCGAAGAGCAAAAAGCTGAAGTTGCAGCGGCCAGCGATGCGGCGGCTAAGGCTGATGCCGCAGCCAAGGCAAAAGCCGAGGCCGAGGCGAAAGCCGAAGCGCAGCGAAAGGCAGCTGAAGTAGCAGCGGCGAAAAAGCGCGAAGAAGCGGAAACAGCCGCTGATGCAGAAGCTGCCAAGAAACGCGCTGAAGCAGAAGCCGCTCGCAAGAAGGCTGAAGAAGAGGCCAAGCGTAAAGCGCAAGCTGAGGCTGATGCCAAGAAAAAGGCGGCTGAAGCGGCTGAAGCTAAGAAACGTGCTGAAGCTGATTCCGCCCGTAAGGCGCAGGAAGACGCTAAAGCCAAGGCTTTGGCAGAGGCGCTTGCTGACGATGCGCAGTATCAGCAAGCGCAGGCTGATCGGCCTGGCGAGCAGGTTGCCGCCAGTTATGATGACGTCATCCGTCGTTATGTGAGTGAGCAGTGGCGTCGTCCGCCAACCGCACGCAACGGCATGGTGGTTGAGGTTCAACTGAGTATGTTGCCTACGGGGCAAATTACGGATGTGGTGGTCACTCGTTCCAGTGGCGACCCCGGGTTTGATCAATCGGCGGTTCAGGCTGTGCGAAATGTCGGCCGAATCCCGGAAATGCAAACGCTTTCACGCGACAATCCCGCAGCATTTGACCGTCTTTATAGACAGCGTCTGCTGCGCTTCAAACCAGAGGATCTGGCATTCTGATGAAAAGATTTACGCAAGCATTGATCGCAGTGATTGCACTGTGTGCCGCACAAATGACGCTGGCGCAAGAAGCCATCGAGATTACTAAAGGTACCGACAAGGCCACCCCCATTGCCGTAGTGCCTTTTGGTTGGCAGGGCAGTACCCCATTACCTGAAGACCTGGCGCAGATCAGCGCCAATGACCTGCGTAACAGCGGCATGTTCGCCCCTATGGAGCGCAGCAATATGCTGAGCTACCCGGTACGCGGCGAAGAAATCAATGCGCGTGACTGGAAGATGATTGGCGTTGATTATGTGGTAGTCGGCCAAGTTAGCAATCAGGCCGGTACCGACCGTTATGAATTGAACTACAGTCTTTACAGTATTGTGCGCGAGCAGGTATTGCTGTCGAAAACCGTCAGTGGCACCAAAGCGCAGCTGCGCGACATGGCGCATCATCTAAGTGATGAGGTGTTTGAAGAAATCACCGGCATTAAAGGCGCTTACAATACCAAGTTGTTGTACGTGGCCGCCGAGCGCTTTTCCAAGGATAATACGCGTTATACGCTTCAGCGGTCTGACTATGACGGCGCGCGCCTATCGACCTTGCTGCAGTCGCGTGAACCTATTCTGAGCCCGTCCTATGCGCCAGATGGGCAGCGCATTGCGTACGTTTCTTTCGAGTCGGGTCGTCCGGAAATCTACGTGCACTATATTCAGACAGGCCGCCGTGAGCGCATTACCAGCTACGAAGGTTTGAACGGCGCTCCGGCCTGGTCGCCGGATGGCAACCGGCTGGCCTTTGTGCTGTCGCGTGATGGCAACCCGGAGATTTACGTGATGGATTTGGGTAGCAAGCAATTGCGCCGCGTGACCAATCACTTCTCGATCGATACCGAGCCGAGCTGGATGGATGACAACACCATCGCCTTTACGTCGGATCGTGGCGGTAAGCCGCAAATCTACAAACAGAACATTAATGGTGGCTCCACCGAGCGCCTAACTTTTGTTGGCAACTATAATGCCAATGCAAAACTTTCCGTTGATGGTCGTACCATGGTTATGGTGCACCGTCAGGAAGGTTACCGTAATTTTCAGATTGCTACTCAAGACCTCAAACGGGGCAATCTGAGGGTTTTAACAGAAACATCTTTAGATGAGTCACCTACTGTCTCACCGAACGGCGTTATGTTAATTTATGCTACCCGTCAACAGGGACGGGGCGTACTCATGCTGGTATCGACAAATGGTCGCGCACGCTCGGAGATTCCGACGCAGTTCAGCGACCTGCGTGTACCATCATGGTCCCCATACCTGCCATAGGGCGCACCAACACTAAACCATATGGGGTTAATAGGAGTTTCATGATGGAAGTTATCAAGTTCGGTAAAATGGCTGCTTTGGTTGTAGCGTTCGGCGTCGTTGTAGGTTGTTCGTCCAAAGGTGGCGATGCTTCCGGCACTGGCGCAGTTGATCCTAACGCCGGTTACGGCGCAGGCACTTCTGGCGCAGGTATGGATAATGGCATGAGCAGCGAAGAAGCTTCTCTGCGTGCCGTTACTACTTTCTACTTTGAATACGACAGCTCTGAGCTGAAGCAAGAAGCTATGCGCTCTCTTGACGTTCACGCCAAAGATCTGAAGTCTGCTGGCAACCGCGTTGTTCTGGAAGGCCACACTGACGAACGCGGTACTCGTGAGTACAACATGGCTCTGGGCGAGCGTCGTGCTGCTGCTGTTCAGCGCTACCTGGTACTGCAAGGCGTTTCTCCTGGCCAACTGGAACTGGTTTCCTACGGCGAAGAGAAGCCTTCAGTTATGGGTTCCGGTGAAGAAAGCATGGCTCAGAACCGTCGCGTAGAGCTGCGCAAGTAATAGAAGAGGTCTTATGAAAGGTTTCAGAGGAGTTGTTTTTGCCTGTTTGCTGGCGCCCATTGGAGCGGTGGCACAGGTGCCGGTGTCGGAAGGTGGTTCGGGTAACTCCGGCACCAACTACCCGGGCTCCTCTGCAGCCCCTCAGACCACGACTGGCCTTTCTGGTGAAGGCCAGTTGTACCAACAGATGTATCAGCTTCAGCAGGAAGTCACTCTGCTGAGAGGTCTGCTTGAAGAGCAGGGCTATAAGCTGAAACAGATGGAGCGCGATCAGCTGGAACGCTACGAGGATGTTGATCGTCGGTTGTCCAGTCAGAGTGCCTCGGCTTCATCAGCTAGTGGTTCAGCAGGTGCTGCGCTACCGGAAGATGATGCTGCGTCGCCTGCATCAGGCGATAGTACTACCGGCGCTGCGCCAGCAGATCCTGAGCGCGAAAAGCTGTTGTATGACGCGTCCTTTGATTTGGTTAAGGCGCGCGATTTTGACAAGGCTGCACAGGCCTTTACCGTTTTCCTTCGCCGTTACCCCGACAGTCAATACGCAGGCAATGCGCAATACTGGCTGGGTGAGGTTTACCTGGTTCAATCCGATCTAGAATCCGCTGGCAAATCTTTTGCCCAAGTTATCAGCCGTTACCCCAATCATCGCAAGGAATCTGATGCGATATATAAATTGGGCGAGGTTGAGCGTCGCTTGGGGCATAACGACAAAGCCCGCGATCTTTTTCAGCAAGTCGTCAGCAAATATCCAGACTCATCTGCCGCGCAACTAGCCGGTCGTGAGCTTAATACGCTGAACTGATCTTCGTTTTTGTATTATCTGCCGATACGCAGGGTGGGCTAATCTCACCCATATGCGACGCTTTCACGCATCCTGCCGCTCACTGCTTTATCCCACCCTACGGAACATTTTAGATGCCTAGTGCGCAAAAACCTGGCAAAGCCGTCGTCTTACTCTCCGGTGGTTTGGATTCAGCGACTGTGCTGGCTTTGGCGCAGGCGCAGGGTTATCAGTGTTACACCATGAGTTTTGATTACGGTCAGCGACACCGTGCCGAGCTCAGTGCTGCCAAGGCGCTGGCGCAATCTGCTGGTGTGCTTGAGCACAAGCTGATTGGGCTCGATCTGGATGGCATGGGCGGCTCGGCGCTTACAGATCATCAGATGGCGATGCCCGAAGAGCGCCAGCTAGGCATCCCGACAACCTATGTGCCGGCCCGCAATACTGTATTTCTCGCGCTTGCACTCGGCTGGGCCGAAGTGCTGGATGCGCGGGATATCTTCATTGGCGTCAACGCTGTGGATTACTCGGGCTATCCTGACTGTCGGCCCGAATTCATTCGTATGTTTGAACAGTTGGCAAACCTGGCGACCCGCGCCGGGGTTGAGGGGCAGGGCTTTCGCGTCCAGGCACCACTGCAATATTTGAGCAAGGCTGAAATAGTGCAGCTGGGCATCCGCCATGGCGTGGACTATCGCCAGACGGTCTCCTGCTATCAAGCCACAGAGCTGGGTTTTGCTTGCGGGCGTTGTGATAGCTGCCGTCTACGCGCTGAAGGCTTTGCTGCTGCAGGCGTTACTGATCCCACACGTTATAGCTAAAGATTGTGCATCTAACTTAAAAAGTCTTGAGTTTTACAGATAAATCAGTAATATAGCGCGCCTCCAAACGGGTCGTTAGCTCAGTTGGTAGAGCAGTTGGCTTTTAACCAATTGGTCGTAGGTTCGAATCCTACACGACCCACCATTTTGGACTTCCCCGCTTTTTCTGTCGGCGCAGTAAATAATCCATTTCTTCCTCAGATCAGTCACTCGGCATTTTCTTTGCTGATTGCCTCTGTTGTGCGTGACTATTCAGTTCTCTTAGCTCCTTCAGTTCAAGTGCCTCGAGTGCTTTTGGTGCTAACGCGTCGTGATATGATGGCGGCCTATTATTGTTCTCCGGACGGATGAGAATATGTCACAGATTTCTGAACGCCTGCTAGTGCAGGCACATCTGGATGCTAAGGCTCCAGCACCACTGAGTGACGCGGAAAAAGCCGACTATAAGGCCCGTATTGCTGCTTCTCTGAAAGCACACAACGCTGTGATGGTGGCGCATTATTACACTGACCCGTTGCTGCAGGAGTTAGCTGAAGAAACCGGCGGTTGCGTGTCAGACTCGCTTGAGATGGCGCGTTTTGGGCGAGACCATCCAGCGAGCACATTGTTGGTTGCAGGTGTGCGCTTTATGGGGGAAACCGCCAAGATCCTCAGCCCGGAAAAGCGTGTATTGATGCCAACACTCGAAGCAACCTGCTCGTTGGATATAGGCTGCCCGATTGAGGAATTTTCAGCCTATTGTGATCAACATCCAGACCGCACAGTGGTGGTCTACGCGAACACCTCTGCGGCGGTCAAGGCGCGGGCGGACTGGGTGGTGACTTCCAGCTGTGCGCTGCCCATCGTTGAGCATCTGATGGACAAGGGTGAGAAGATTCTTTGGGCGCCGGATCAGCATCTAGGTAATTACATTCAGCGTGAAACCGGTGCTGATATGTTGCTATGGGAAGGTTCTTGCATCGTGCATGAAGAGTTCAAGGCCAAGGCGCTTGAGGATCTACGCAAGGTTTATCCTGACGCCGCGATACTGGTGCACCCGGAGTCGCCGTTGGCAGTAGTGGAGTTAGCCGATGTAGTTGGCTCTACCAGTCAGCTAATCAAGGCGACGCAGGAGCTGCCGAACCCTACGTTCATTGTTGCCACCGATCGCGGCATTTTTTACAAAATGCAGCAAGCTTCGCCAGATAAGCTATTGATTGAAGCGCCTACGGCCGGTAATGGCGCAGCCTGCCGCAGTTGCGCGCATTGCCCCTGGATGGCTATGAATACGCTGCCACGCGTACTGCAGAGCCTTGAGCACGGTACCGATGAGATTTTGGTTGATCCGCAGTTGATCCCCCGGGCGGTCAAGCCGCTGGACCGAATGCTCGACTTCACTCGGCTTGCCAATATGACGGTTAAGGGCAACGCTTAAAACTGATCGGCGCGCGGGTAAAGTCCCGCGCGCCGATCTGCGTTTGCACGAGCAACAACTTAAAAATCAAAGCGATTCAATTTGTTTACGCCGCCGGGAAAGCTCTTCCTGGCGCTCGCGTATGCGTGAGCGGGTAACGAAATTGCCGTTTGCCCGCTTCAGCGCTAGATCAAGCTGCTCGCCGGCTTGCTCGGTGTCGCCGGTCAACATGAAATACTCGGCACGAGCCAGGTGCACGCCAAGAATATTGCCAGCCAAACCGCGTATTTCTGCCGCCAGATACCACACATCAGGGTCGTCGCTGCGCTGTCCGGCCAGTCGGTTAATGGCTTTGGCTGCTTCCGCGTAATCCTGCTGTTTGAGTAGTAAATCCGCTTCGGTAAATTGCAGCGGGAAGTTGCCGGGGTAATTTTGCATTAACTCGCGCGTCCGCGAGAGTGCGGCGGCAAGACGGCCGCGATTGCTGTCGATCTCGACTTGAGCTAAGGCTACCGTAAGATTGTGTGGTTCCTTCTCCAGCAGTGGCGCGAGAGTTTCTTCAGCTGTCGAGTGTTGGCCGCCCCGGGTTAGCGCCAGAGCAAGGCCGTAACGGGCAGCGTCATGATTGCCATCGTGTTCATCCAACAGCACGCGAAATCGCTTCGCAGATAGGCCAGGGCTGCTTTCGTAATGAATTTGCACCCGCGCTCGCATCATTTGATATTCAACCGTGTCGTCTTCGCCACCCGACGGCAGTTGGGCGGCGCGATTGCGCGTGTCGGCCATCCGCGATTGGCTGACCGGGTGGGTCAGCAGAAATTCCGGCGGGTTGGAATCAAAGCGACTGAGCTGGGCCAAGCGCTCAAACATATTGGGCATGGCTAGTGGGTTGTAACCTGCCGCAACCAGGTTGGTTAGGCCAATACGGTCAGCTTCTTGCTCGTTCTGTCGCGAGAAACGACGTTGTTCCTGAATGGCTGCTGCCTGAGTCGAGGCCAGCGCCGCGAAGCCGGCATCACCGCCACCCGCTGCCGCCAGCACAATACTGGCTAGCATCGCTGCCATGAAAGGCATCTGCATGTTTTGTTGTTGCTCTAGGCCGCGAGCAAAGTGGCGTTGCGACAAGTGAGCCAATTCGTGCGCCATGACGGAAGCAAACTCGCCTTCGGTCTGGGCATGTAAAAACAGCCCGGCGTTCACGCCAACAACGCCGCCCGGTGCCGCGAAGGCATTCAGTTCGGGGCTATCAATCATTACGAAAGCGAGCCTGCGATCGGATAATTGGCTTGTTTCAGCCAAGGCGTAAACGCGGTTCTCGACAAAGCTCTTGAGTTGCGGGTCTTCCAGAGTGGGTACAGCGCCACGCAGCATGGTCAGCCAGGTGCGGCCCATCTGGTATTCCTGCTCGCGCGACATTATCGACGAGCTGGTGTCCCCCAGTGTGGGCAGGTTGTAACCATCGTCGGCCTGAGAGGACGATGCGGTCATCACCAGAGAGGCGCCCAGCACAGCAGCTGAGAGCCAGCGCAGCGCGGGTATTTTTATCGTTGTCATATTTTGCTTCATACCCATGAGTACAAGGTTGTCTGTCGGCGTGCTGACAAGGCTATACTGTCGCCCATTCGTTCTGGAGTGTATGCATGGTCTCTGAGCCACAAAACCTGCCCGTTGATTGTTATCTCGATGCGCGAGGTCTGAGCTGCCCTTTGCCGCTACTTAAGGCCAAGCAAGCGCTCAACAGCATACTATCAGGACAAACTCTTCATGTGGTGGCTACCGACGCCGGTTCGCAGCGTGATTTTCAGCGCTTCGCCGAGCTTGCCGGTCACCGGCTGTTAGGCTCTCGCGAGTTGGACGGCGAATTCCATTATTGGTTGCGTAAAGCAGATTAATCATCATGTTAAAAGTGTTTCAAGGTTGGGTTCAGCGCTACTTTTCTGATGAAGAAGCAGTGGTGCTGGCGGTAGTACTTGCGTTGGGTTTTGCCATTGTTATTACCTTTGGCGGCAAACTAGCGCCGTTATTGACTGGGGTGGTGCTGGCTTATCTTTTACAAGGCTTGGTGACGCGCCTGCAGCGCTGGCATTTGCCGCATTGGATGGCCGTCTGGCTGGTATTTTTAGTATTTCTTGGCGCTCTAGCGGCGTTGCTGGGCGTCGTGCTTCCGCTCGTCTGGCGGCAGATGCTGAATCTGTTCAATGAAGCGCCGCGGATGCTTGGCAAGTGGCAGGATCAGCTTATGCATTTGCCTGAGCTCTATCCCTCGATAGTGTCGGAGACCCAAATTGAGCGCCTGATTGCCTCGGTTAATGGTGAGGTGGGCCAGTTCGGGCAGTGGGTTTTGTCGCAGTCGCTGTCGAGCTTGCCTTTCATTATTACTATGTTGGTGTATTTGGTGCTGGTGCCGATCCTGGTGTTTTTCTTCCTCAAAGACAGCCAGCAGCTGACTGGCTGGCTGGTAAGCCATCTGCCACGTGAGCGCCGCCTAATGAAGCGAGTGTGGCTTGAAATGAATGAACAGATTGGTAATTACATTCGTGGCAAGGCAGTTGAGATTCTGATCGTTGGCGCGGTGACCTACATCTGCTTTGCGATTCTGGGCGTTAACTACGCCGCATTGCTGGCGGTCATGGTGGGGCTGTCGGTACTGGTGCCCTATATAGGCGCCACGGTGGCGACTATCCCTGTAGCCATGATCGGGATGTTTCAGTGGGGGCTCAGCAACGAGTTTATGGTGCTGATGGTGGTATACGGGGTTATTCAGATGCTTGATGGCAACGTGCTGGTACCCGTTTTGTTTTCCGAGGCGGTCAACCTGCATCCCATTGCAATCATTGCTGCAGTGCTGATTTTTGGTGGCCTGTGGGGCTTCTGGGGCGTGTTCTTTGCCATTCCGCTGGCGACCCTGTTCAAAGCAGTGCTCTATGCCTGGCCGCGAGGGCTTGAAGCGGCCAGTGAGCCAGCTGTTGAGCCCACAGTTACGCCGCAGTACTAAGCGGTGGCGTAACCGCGCTGAACGTCAGTCCAGCGCCTGGGTAGCTGCTAATACTTCGGCTACATGCCCAGGCACTTTCACCTTGCGCCATTCTTTTCGCAGCACGCCATTGGCGTCGATCAAGAAGGTGCTGCGCTCAATACCCTCATATTCCTTTCCGTAGAGTTTTTTCAGCTTGATCACATCAAACAGCTTACACAGCTGTTCGTCAGGATCGCTGATTAGCTCGAACGGGAATTCATGCTTGGCTTTGAAGTTGCCGTGGGTGCGCAAGCTATCGCGGGACACGCCGTAAATCACTGTGTGCGCCTCGCCAAAAGCAGCAAACTGATCGCGAAAATCTTGCCCTTCGGTGGTGCAGCCCGGCGTATTGTCTTTGGGGTAGAAGTAAATCACGGCTTTTTTGCCCGCCAGACTATCGGGGCTCACAGTCTGGTCGCCGGTAGCGTTAGCGGTGAAAGCGGGTAGGGGCTGATTCTGTTCAACGTGCATACTTTACCTCATGAGTTTCAGTGCCAGGTTCAGTGCAGTGGACGCCAAGGTTCGATCACGGCATCGAGGTTGAGTTCATCACAGAAATCCAGGAACTGCTCGCGTAGCCAGCTGAGCTGAGTGCGCGCCGGAATGGCAATGGTCAACGTTAGGTTGAGCATCGGGGTGCCGGTATGTTGTGCGAGATAGGTGAAACTTTGCAGATCTTCGATGTCAATACTGAGCTGCTGGAAAAAGGTACAAAGTTCGCCGACCAGTTCAGGGCGTTGTGCGGCCGTGACGAAAACGTTGTAGGGCAGCGCCTGTGGGCGTTCTTCAAGACTCTGGCTACGACTCATTGAAAGCACAAAGTGTTCGCGCTTGGCCAGCGGTGGAAGCAGCGTCTCCAACCTGGCCAGGGCGTCCCAGTTGCCACCGACCTGCAGTAGCAATACAGCGCAGGTGCCGTGGCGGCTCATACGGCTATTGACGATCATGCAGCGCTGCTCGGTGCACAGGCGCGTGAGCAGACTGGCAAGCGACGTGGTTTCCTGGCTCATGACATTGATGACCAGATACTGATCACGCTGGCTCGGGGTACTGGACATGGTGATCCTCAAAAAAGGGGGCGGCGGGCGCCGGTTGGCACACGAAAGCTCAGCAGCTATTGTCACAGCCTGATCAAAGTGGTTCAACTGCCAGTTTTCAGGGCCTAACATAGGCTATTTGGGTGTGACCGTCCCTTGTGCTAGCTGCATGGCGAAAGTACCATTGTCGTTTAATGTTTCAAGTGGAGCAGTTGCATGATTTCAGGCAGCCTGGTGGCGCTGGTAACACCCATGGATTCCCGCGGAGGCCTGGATTGGCAGGCACTTGAGCGCCTGATCGATTTTCATCTTGAGAATGGCACCGATGGCATTGTGGCCGTTGGCACCTCGGGTGAGTCAGCCACGCTGGATATGGCGGAGCACAAAGAAGCCATTCGTCGCGTAGTGCAGCAGGTTGCGGGCCGCATTCCGGTCATCGCTGGTACCGGCGCGAACTCAACGCGTGAAGCGGTTGAGTTGACCGAGGCTGCTCGCAGTGTTGGCGCCGACGCGGCATTGCTGGTAACGCCTTACTATAATAAGCCGACCCAGGAAGGCTTATACCTGCATCACAAGTACATCGCCGAAACGGTAGCTATCCCACAGATTCTTTATAACGTCCCCGGGCGTACGGCGTGCGACATGCTGCCTGAGACTGTTGAACGCCTGGCCGATATCAGCAATATCATCGGCATTAAAGAAGCTACTGGCGATTTGCAACGCGCAGCTGAAGTGATTGAACGCGTTGGTGACCGCTTGGCGGTGTATTCTGGCGACGACGCAACGGCTGCGGAGTTAATACTGCTAGGTGGCAAAGGCAACATCTCGGTGACCGCCAACGTGGCTCCGCGGGCAATGCACGAACTCTGCGCGGCAGCACTGCGCGGTGATCACGATGCCGCACGCAGCATGAATGAAGCACTTATGCCGCTGCACAAAACACTGTTTATTGAGTCCAATCCCATTCCGGTGAAGTGGGCGCTGTTAGAAATGGGGTTGATCGCTGACGGCATTCGTTTGCCGCTGACGCCCCTGAGTCCACGTTGTCACGATACGGTTCACGAAGCCCTGCGTCAGTGCGGGTTGCTTTGATCAGACCGGAAACCTGTTTACCAAGGAAACGTTTATGAAGCCTGTGCTTAGCGCACTGACTCTGGGTGTACTGGCCAGCCTCAGCGGCTGTGGTTATATGATTGGCGATGAAGGCTATTTCCGTGATCGCGGCAGTGACTATCAGGATGCGCGTGTCGAGTCGCGCATGACCGTACCCAGCGACCTGCAAAGCAAGCCAATTGGCGATCTGCTGCCGGTTCCAGGGCAGCTCACGGCAGGTCCGGTTTCCGAAGATGGGTTTGAAACACCACGCCCGCAGCCTCTGCTGGCCAGTGCTGACACCTCCGCCTTCTCAATGCAACAAGATGGCAGCCGTCGCTGGTTGCTGGCGCAAATGCCCGCATCAGAAGTATGGCCGCTATTGGAGCGCTTCTGGTCTGACTACCAGGTGCCGCTGGCCCAGAGTGATCGCGCGCTCAGCCAGTTTGCTACCGAATGGGTCGACTTCACTAAAAGTGCCAATAACCCTCTAGTCCGTCGCGTCATGCCCACGTTGGAAGAGGGGCGTCGGGTTGATGATGAGGAACAGCGCTTTCGTGTGCGCTTGGAGCCCGGTGTAAATGCCGGCTCCAGCGAAGTGAAGGTATTGCATCAGAGCCGTGATATCGGTGACGACGACAGCGAGTGGCCAAGCCGGTCCGACATCTCCGGTTTTGAGCGCGGCTTGCTGGCTGAGCTAGAAACCTATCTCAACCAGAGTATCGCCAACCAGAATGGCGGACAGGTCTCGAGCCTTGCCAATATCGGGCCGACGCAGACCTCGCTTGATCAGGATGGCGCAGGCAACACAGTGCTGACCCTGAGCACTGACTTTAACCGTGCTTGGGTAGAGGTGGGTGACTCGCTGGCCCGTGGTGATGTGTTGGTCACCGACTTTAACCGCAGTTCGGGCGTCTATTATGTTGATCTTGACCAGACTCGCAGCGACAAAGAAGAGCCTAGTTTCTTCTCCGGCTGGTTCGGCGGAGACGATGACGAAGACGAGAAAGTGGCTGATGAAAACCAGATCCAGGTGCGTCTGACGCCGATATCCAACCGAGTTGAAGTGACGGTAGAGGCAGGCATCGACAAGGCCGCTGATAGCACCATAGCGCATGACTTGCTCGAGAAAATTCAGAGCAACTTGAACGAAGGACCTGACGGCGATGCGCTACTGCTCCCTCGGCAGCGGTAGTAAAGGCAATGGCACGCTGATCGAGCAGGGCGCGACTCGGCTGTTAGTGGATTGCGGATTCAGTCTGCGCTCCACCGAGCAGCGGTTGCGTCATGCTGGCATAAGTGGCGAGCAGCTGACGGCGGTGCTGGTTACCCATGAGCATTCCGATCATATTCAAGGGGTAGCCAAACTGGCGCGCAAGTTTGACCTGCCGGTCTACCTGACCCCCGGTACCGGTTATGCGTTGCGGCAGGAATTGCTGGATTTTCGCTGGATCGACCTACACAGCCGCGTGGTTTTAGGCGAGCTGGAGGTCAGCCCAGTAGCGGTACCACACGATGCTCGTGAACCTTGCCAATTCATATTTGACAACGGTCAACAGCGCCTTGGCGTACTGACCGATACTGGCAGTATTACGCCTTGGATTGTTGAACAGTACGCCAAGCTGGATGCGCTTTTTCTAGAGGCCAACTACGATCCGCGCATGCTCGCTATGGGGCCTTATCCGAGTTTTCTTAAGGCGCGGGTGGGCGGCGAATTGGGTCATTTGAGCAACCATCAGGCGGCTAGTCTGCTGGGCATGATCGACCTGGAACAGCTGCAGCACATCGCCATAGCGCACATCAGCGAAAAGAACAATCGGCCAGAGCTGGCGCGTAGCGCATTTGCAGATGTGTTAGCGAATTGGTCTGGCGAACTACTGCTGGCAGAACAGAATCAAGGCCTGCCTTGGCAGACTATTTCGGGATTATCCCACCACCATTGCGCACTCAGCGGGAGCCGATAATGGAAAAACGTACTGAGCTTTATCGCGGCAAGGCCAAATCGGTTTACACCACAGATGATCCGGATCGGCTGATACTGCTGTTTCGTAACGACACCTCCGCGTTTGATGGTAAGAAGATCGAACAGCTGGACCGCAAAGGTATGGTTAATAACTGTTTTAACGCCTTCATCATGCAAAAGTTGCAAGACTCCGGCATCCCTACTCAGTTTGATAGCCTGGTGTCCGACACCGAGTGTCTGGTTAAGAAGCTCGACATGATTCCGGTCGAGTGTGTAGTGCGCAACTACGCCGCAGGTAGCTTGGTAAAGCGCCTCGGTGTGGAAGAGGGCATGGCACTAACGCCGCCGACCTTCGAGTTATTTCTGAAAGATGACGCCAAAGGCGACCCTTTCATCAACGCGTCACACGTGGTGACTTTCGGCTGGACGACTGCCGAGCACCTCTCGCGTATGCAAGAGCTGACGCTGCAGGTGAACGATGTGCTCAAGAAGCTATTTGACGCCGCAGGCCTCATGCTGGTGGATTTCAAACTGGAATTCGGCCTGTTCAAGGGTGAGATAGTACTGGGTGATGAGTTCAGCCCGGACGGCTGCCGTCTGTGGGACAAAGAAACCGGCAAGAAAATGGATAAAGACCGTTTCCGTCAGGGTCTTGGCGGCGTTATCGAAGCCTACGAAGAAGTCGCCAAGCGTCTGGGCGTAGAACTTTCCTGAACGCGCGAGCAGCTTCCGCAAAACAAGCGAAAGCTGCTACCATGCGCGCCGACTTGGAGAGTTGCCGGAGTGGTCGAACGGGACGGATTCGAAATCCGTTGAACTGGCAACAGTTCCCAGGGTTCTCACCGAGAGCCCTCGTTCGACCGAGCCTGCGCAGCAGGCGAAGGAACGCCAGAGCGCAGCGACGGCGGCCCTCGCAGAGGGTGAGGCGCACAGCGCCGAATAATCCCTGACGGGGTTTGAGCATGCGTGGAGGCCAGCCGAGCGCTAAGGCTTTTTTGTATATCAGTAGGGCTCTCGGTGAGAACCCTCGTTCGACCGAGCCTGCGCAGCAGGCGAAGGAACGCCAGAGCGCAGCGACGGCGGCCCTCGCAGAGGGTGAGGCGCGCAGCGCCGAATAATCCCTGACGAAGGTCCAGCCTGCACGGATTTAAGTCGCCCGCTGTACTTTGTGCTTTATCAGGCGAGCCCTCGTGAACACCTGTTTTCCGGCTCATGCGCACTTAATGCAAACGAAAATAATACATTGATCACTACCCAGCCGCTCACCACACTTTTTCCTAGGGCACCGGCCTCGTAGCCCCATCAACACCAACCGTGTCTCACCATTGAAACATTTCCCACTTTACGGGTCGGATGGGTATCAATCCAAATCACCATCGCCGACGGTGTAAAGCCGCCCGTGACGCTGGAGTAATGAATGCCCCGTACTTTGCTCAATAAACGCACTCTGTGGCCTGCACTGCTGTTACTAACCTTGCCCTTTACTGCCGCAGCTGCTGAAGATCCGATTCGCATTCAACAGCTGCAGCGTTGCGGTGATTTGTTGGAGACGCAGAAGCAGACCTTTTGTCTGCGAGTTAAAGGTTTACAGGCAGGTGATTGGCAGGCACGGCTGAATGGCGAGGCGCTGAGTGCAGAGCGGATAAGCGGCGAGGATGAGGTGCTGCAACTGCAACTTGATGCCGAGGGTAAACAGAGCGGCCCACTGGTGCTTGAACAGCAGGGGCAGCAAAGTAATCCGGTCTGGCTATCGCTGGGTACTAGCCACGTGGTGGCTGCCAAGGCGGATGAGGTGGCCAAGAACATGGATGGGCTAACTTCTTATGTTGACCTTATTAGTGTGGTGATCGAGGAAGATTACGACGGCGCGAAAGAAGCCAAGCGGCTGGCAGAAAAGTACGATGCCAAGGTAGTCGGCATGATCCCGCCGCTGAATACCTATCAACTGCGTCTCGCAGCTAAAAATCTGGATGAGCGCGATGCTACCGTCCTCCGTCTGGGTGGCGAAGTCAGCGTGGATGCAGTCGTGATTGAGGAATCGGGGGCAGAGGAAAGTATTGAAGCGGACGCCGATAAGGGACCACCGGCGGACAACGAGGAGTGGGCCTCAAACCGTTTTCTTGACGCAGTGAATTTTTATCAGCGCCGCCTACAACGCGAGAGCGGTGGTGTAGAGACACAACCGGTGCGTATCGGCGTTATCGAGCGTGATGTGGACTTTGATGCGCCCGACTTTGCTGACTATAGCGGCGGTGATTGCCGTGCCGACAGCAAGCGGATTTGCCTTTACGCGCGCGATGCCGACGAGCCGAGTGGCCATGGCAGCACGGTTAGCGGAATATTGGCGGCCGCCTGGAACAAAGGCGGCAACAGTGGCTTTCTCCGTGGCCTGGATGACGTCGGCCCCGGTTTTGACGTCATAGTTGGACGTGACTCGGACGCCGGCATTACCGCCAATATCGCGGCCTCCGTGAACATGGTGGAAGACGGCGTTCGCGTGTTGAACTGGAGCTGGGGTATTCACCGCGTCGGTGCAATTGACGTAAACGGCGATCCTATCGACTCGCTGGTGCGCTCGGGCATTGCCATGAGTGGCTACGAAGAGTTGCTGGAGGAGTTCTTTCTTTGGCTGCGCGAAGAGCATCCCAACGTAGTGGTGGTCAACTCGGCGGGTAATGGCTCTTCATTCTCCGGGCGGGATGAGTATCGGCTGCCTTCCTCCTTCGTGACCGATCAGCTGTTTGTAGTGGGTGGTCATCAGCGTAGCGAGAAAGACGTGCCGGTCGAGGACGCTGAGTACGCTATTAAGCGCAAGGCCTCCAACATCGACATGCGCGTGGATATTACCGCCGCTGCCTGCGTACATGGCTCTACCGCCAAGGCAGACGAGGAGGGCGATGTACACTGTGGCACCTCTTACGCCACGCCGCTGGTTGCGGGTTTGCTGGCCGCTATGCTGTCGATTAATCCGGAGCTAGAGCCGGATCAGCTGCGCATGTTGCTGCGCCGCAGTGCGATGACCATAGGTGAGGAATACGACTTCGAGCCGACCGAGGGCGACGATCTGACTGCACCGATTTTGCCGTCCGAACGCGCGAACGAATTGAACAACCCGGATGTCGGTCATTCCGCCCGTCTGGATATGTACAAGGCGCTGGATCTGACAGTGAAGAGTCTCGATCGGGTGCGGTAATAGTCAGCGGCTTAGTGCTTGGTGGTCTGATCCCGGCGCTGCTTCATCGCATCATGCCGGACGATGTAAGAGAAATGTTGGCGCCGATTCAGTGAAGGCAACATTTCTTGAACTTCTTGCCACTACCGCAGTGGCAAGGGTCGTTGCGGCCAATATTGTTTGTTGCCCTCACTGGCTCTGGAGCTTCCCGCGGCAGGTTTTCCGCCGGAGTTCTCTGGGTTAACCAATAGGCATGCAGGTAGCGTGCGGCTGGCGCTATCTCGGCTATTGTCTGCTGATGTTCCTGCAGGCTCAGATCGGCAAGTACGGAAAAATTCTCTTCAATGCCATGCAGGGCTATCGCGTCCAGCCAGGTATCGGCGCTCTCTGGCAACTCGGGCCAGGCGCCCAAGGCAACGCCGCGCATATAGCCAAAGCACCATTCCTCGGCGATCAGGATAGGCTCCTCGGTGAGGGAATTCATATTGAAAATGGGCTCAAACTGTTCGGGGTTCTGCATCAGCGAGCTGACGATATGATTCATATGCTGGATCAGAATCGCCATGAAATCTTGTATTTGCTGTTGGTTTTCCCACTCCGGCTGCTTGTCAGCACCACCCCACAGGGCTGGCAACCATCGGCTGGGCGGGATCAGCTCTGGCCCAGATACGATGGCGGTAAAAAAGCCATCCAGCTCAGAGACACCCAGTACTGAGTCGTCGTTGCCGTAGTCGAGCAGCGTTTCTTCGAGAGCGTCCAGTTCCTCGTCGGTCAGCGGAGCGATAAGTGGAAGTTTCATGCAAGGGTCTCCTTGTTGCTGACGCGGCCTTTGCAGCGATTATCTGTGGATTGGAAATCTTATCACTACTGTCGGGCAGGCAAGCGCGGACGGAGTGTAAACGCTGGCGGCGAGGCTCTGCCAGCTTGTATGCTCTGCCCCGCGCAACGGATAGGGTTGCTGCTTTTTGCTTGTTCAGGTAATAGTAAAAAAGCACCCACCCAGAAACGTTCTGGGTGGGTGCTTTTTGTTGCTTACACCGATTGGTGTCAGCTAGCGGATGTGTTTCTCAGTTGGATGAGCCGTTGGGGTTTGACAGCTTCTGCATTGCCTCATCAATGCCTTTCTTCAGACTAAGCGTATCGGCGCCCTGGCTTGGTGGGTACTCCTGCATACTCTTTAGGTGAGCGGCAAGGTAAGGGCCTGCGGCGGTGGGAGCCCACATCTTCTGAGCAAAGAACTTGCGTCCTGCGTATCCCCATTCATGCGATTGCGGATCCATTTTTTCCATTGGGTCCATCAGCAGATTGAAAAGATATGGAACGCTCGGATAGTACTTCTCGTCAAACCAGCTGCCATCGGGCTTGATACCGATGTGCATCTTCCAGGCGTTGACGCGTACTGCCATCAGATCGGTTTCGTCGTAGTAGAAAAACTCTTTGCGTGCTGACTTATCCGACGCACCTGTCCAATAGTCGAGGTTGTTGTAACCATCAAGATGGTTTTTGTAGGTCTTGCCGTTCATCTTGAAGCCGTCGAGCAGGTTTTCCTTGATGTCTGGTGAGCCAGCGGCGGCGGCCAAGGTTACAAAGAGATCCTCGTGGGACTGTATGCCGTTCGCTGAGGTCCGCGCAGGGATATGTCCAGGCCAGCGGATCAGTAGAGGTACACGCACACCGCCTTCCCACGTAGTGCCTTTCTCGCCGCGGAAGGGTGCATAACCGCCATCTGGCCACATCATCAGTTCGTTGCCGTTGTCAGTGGTGTAGACGACGATCGTGTTATCAGCAACGCCGAGTTCGTCGAGTTTGGCAAGCAGGGCACCGACCTGTTCGTCATGCTCAAGCATTTTGGCCCGAACGATGTCAGACTCCGCGCGTCCTTCGTCTACAGCCTGCTGAACATATTTGTTCTGCGGGTGTGACCAGATGTGGATCGCTGTGGTGTTGAACCAGACAAAGAAGGGTTCTTCGTCCTTACCTTTGCGGTCGAGATAGTCGAGTGTTGCATCCAGTACCTCGCCATCGAAGGTTTCCATACGTTCGCGAGTCAGGGGGCCGGTATTTTCAATGGTTTGTCTGCCAACTCGGCCAAACTTTGGATCTTCGGTCGGATCGTCCACGTCGGTAGCGACGGTGCGCAGCACGCCACGTGGGCCGTACTGATCGTGATAAGCCGGGTCTTTTTGTCCTGGATAATCCAGTTGCTCGGGTTCTTCTTCGGCGTTCAGGTGATACAGGTTACCAAACCATTCGTCGAAGCCGTGGACAGTCGGTAGAAACTCATTTCGGTCGCCGAGATGGTTCTTGCCGAACTGGGCTGTGTTGTAACCATCTGCTTTCAATACCTCGGCCAGCGTGGGGTCTGACGCTTGAATGCCGCGCTCGGAGCCGGGGATGCCGATGGTAGTCATGCCGGTGCGAACCGGCAGTTGGCCTGTGATAAAGGCTGCACGTCCCGCCGTGCAGCTTGGTTGGCCGTAGTGGTCGGTGAACAGAATGCCGTCATCGGCAATGCTGTCGATGTTGGGGGTTCTGCCCATCATCCCGTGTGTATAAGCGCCGACGTTCCACATCCCGATGTCATCACCGAAGATAACCAGGATGTTCGGCTTTTTTGGTCTGCGGCATGAGCGGGAGTGATTATGACGGCCGCAGCAAAACTGAATGCAAAAGCCGTAGCCCTAAGCATTCCTTGTGGCGCCAAACTTAATGTTTTCATTCTATATCCTTAGCGGGCTTGTCAGTTGCTGAGTTTTAACGCTTTTTTCAGGCTAGCTCAAAGAGCCGCGCAAGCAAGGTTGGGGATGACAAATTTTGGGTGCAAGCGGATATTTTTTCGGCAGCCGTTCCTCTTCGGGCCTGATCAACTCTTTGTGGTCGGCGGCCATCAGCGCAGAGGCAAGGATATGTAAGGCGTTCAGCATGATATCAACGCGGCTGCCTGCGCGGCGCAACAGTTAGGGTTGACGAGGCCGGTGAAGTGCCCCGTGGAACTTTATACATAACCCCCTTAGCGGTAATTTGCTAAGCGCAACCCCTAAACAGCTCGCGATCTTTGGCCCATTGATACCCCGTCAATCAGCGCACGCATGACTGCTATCCTCAGTTGGCATCAGTTAGTCGTCGGCCTATGCTGTGTCATCAACGAGACACCAGAAATTAAACCAAGGCCCCCCGATGAATAGAGTACTGCCCGATGGCCTGATAGTGGTGGCCAAGGCTGATTGTCCGACCTGTCGTCTGGTTGAGCCGCTGCTCGCCGAGATAGCGCAAAGCGATCAGTTGACTGTCTATGTGCAGGATTCGGCCGAGTATGCCGCCGATCTTTCTGGCTCCCTGCATGACAAAACTCTGGAGCATTCTTACCGGCTTGGCATCGAGTTTGTGCCAACGCTTATCCGCGTTGAAAACGGTAAAGAAGTAGAGCGTACCTACGGCTGGCACAAAGAAGATTGGCGCCAGCTGAGTGGTGTGGCAACGCTGGGCGAAGAATTACCCGTAATGCGCCCCGGCTGCGGCTCGAAGACGCTGGAACCGGGAATATCCGAAGAGTTGGAACTGGCCTTTGGTGACTTCAAGCTGCGATCGCGAGAGATCGATATTGCCGGTGCTGATGACCCGATGGAGACCTGTTACGAGCGCGGCTGGAGCGACGGGCTGCCGGTCGTGCCGCCCACGCCCGTGCGCGTGCTACGCATGCTCAAGGGCACAGAGCGCAAGCCGGAGGAAGTAGTTGGTTTGATGCCACCGGATCTGGTGCCGGTGAGCGTAGAGAAGGTCGCTATCAATGCCGTGTTGGCGGGTTGTAAGCCCGAGTACATGCCGGTTTTGCTGGCTGCGCTGGAGGCCTCGCTTACAGATGAATTTGGTCTGCACGGGCTGATCTGCACCACTATGTTTGGCAGTCCCATGATCATGGTTAACGGCCCGGCAGCCAAGGCGATTGGCATGAACTCGGGCGTGAATGCATTGGGCCAGGGTAATCGTGCCAACGCCACTATCGGCCGTGCGCTGCAGTTGATTATTCGTAATGTTGGCGGTGGTCGGCCCGGTGAGATTGACCGCTCGACTATGGGTAATCCAGGCAAGGTCGGTTTTTGTTTCGCTGAGGCGGAAGACAGTGACTGGTTGCCGCTGGCGCAGGAGCGTGGCGTAGCCCCCGGCCGCTCTGCGGTCACCTTGTTCCCCGGTGAAGGGGTGCAGGGCATTGTTGACCAGAAGTCCCGTGACCCTGAATCCCTGGCGCGCTCCTTTGCGCTGTCGTTGCGCACCGTCGACCATGCCAAACTGGCGATGGCAGGCGATGCGGTATTGGTTGTCTCGCCTGAGCATGCACGCGTCTTCATCGATGCTGGCTGGTCCAAGCAGCGGCTGCGTGAAGAGTTAGAAAAGCTGCTGCTGGCGCCGGGCGAACAGTTAGTCGCGGGCGCGGGCGGCATCGCCGAGGGTATTCCGGCACGTTTCAAGGATCAGCAAGTGCCCAAGTTTCGCCCCGGCGGCTTGTTGATCGTCAGGGCTGGCGGCACCGCTGGCCTGTTTTCCGCCATTATTGCTGGCTGGGCCGCGTCAGGCCCAGTCGGTTCGTCTCCGGTAACTCGTGAGGTAAATATATGAACGACAGCATATTGCTCGATCCGACGGCCGAACAGGCTCCGGCGCAGCGTGCGCGTTTGGCTCGGCCTGCCAGCCTTGAGGGCAAAGTGGTTGGCTTGCTGGATATTTCCAAGCCGCGCGGCAACGTATTCCTTGATCGTATAGAGGAGCAACTGGCGGCAATGGGTGTGGGGGTCAAGCGTTACAGCAAGCCGACCTTCACGCGCGTCGCACCGACTGAACTCAAACAGCAGATGGCCGCTGAGGTCGATTTGTTGGTAGAAGGGCTGGCTGACTGAGGGTCTTGTACGTCGTGCTGTATGCATGACATAGCAGACCTGGAGTCACGTCAGATCCCAGGAGTAGGGGTTGCCTCTAGTGAATTTGTACAAGCGGCTGCATTGCAGTCCAAAGCGCTTGGTTTTGATGCGGCCATGGTCTTTGTACCGCACCCGATCCAGGATCGTACAGATGATGAAATGCGCGCGCTGGCCGATGGCGCTCTGGCGGATATTTTGCGCCTGTTGCGTGCAGATCCTGAGGGCGCCAGCGCTTAAGTCGCGTGGAAGGGCAGCCGCATGACGGAGCTTGCCCAACCACATTCCCGTCCACCGGCGGTGGATAAAGCATTGAGCTGGCCTGGCATGCAGGCGTTGATCGCAAGCCATGGCCGCGCACTCGTGCTGGATTGCCTGCGCACCGCGCTGGATGCATGGCGCGCTGGCCACATCACCGGTGAAGCTGAATTGCTGTACACCGTACAGCGGCAGATAGAGCGGTTGCTGACGCCGTCGATGCGACCAGTGTTCAACCTTACCGGCACCGTATTACACACCAATCTGGGCCGCGCCCCGCTGCCGGTTGAAGCCATTGAGGCGATGACGGCGGTTGCCCTGGGTGCCAGTAATCTAGAGTTTGATCTAGAGACGGGGCAGCGAGGCGACCGCGACGATCACGTTGAAGCTTGGATCTGCCGTTTAACCGGCGCCGAAGCCGCGACCGTGGTTAACAACAACGCGGCGGCGGTATTGCTGGTGCTCAATGCACTGGCGCAGCGCCGTGAAGTGGTGGTGTCGCGCGGTGAGCTGATCGAGATTGGTGGCTCCTTTCGGCTGCCCGACATCATGTCTCGCGCGGGCTGCAAGCTGCGTGAAGTTGGGGCTACCAATCGCACCCACCCAAAAGATTACATCGAAGCTATCGGGCCGCGCACCGCGTTGCTGCTCAAGGCGCATACCAGTAATTACCGCATTGAAGGTTTTAGCACCGCGTTGAGCGAGGCGCAGCTGGCTGAGATCGCGCGTGAGCACCAGGTGCCTTTGGTGGTGGATTTGGGTGCTGGCTCCTTGATCGATTTGCAGGCGTTGGGTTTACCGGCTGAACCGGTGGTGTCTCGGGTACTACAGCAAGGTGTGGATGTGGTTACTTTCAGCGGCGATAAACTGTTGGGTGGTCCGCAGGCTGGCATTATTGCTGGTCGGGCAGATTTGATTGCGCGCATTCGCAAGAGCCCAATCAAGCGGGCGCTACGTTGCGACAAGATGACCCTCGCCGCGCTGGAAGCTGTCTTGCGCCTGTACGCTGACCCCGACAGCCTGGTGCAGCGTGTGCCGACGCTGCGCCTGCTGACACGCAGCCAATCGGATATTCAGCTGACAGCAGAGGCACTTTTGAGCTGTTTACAAGGCTGGGCAGGTGAGGCGTTCGCGGTAGATGTTTGCGCGGTAAGTAGCCAGATAGGTTCGGGCTCTTTGCCGCTTGAGGTGCTGCCGAGCGCAGCGTTGCGACTGCACAGTCGCAGCACTAATAAACGCACGCGTAGCCGAGATTTGCGCACGCTAGCGGAGCGTTTGCGGCAACTCCCGCAACCGGTAGTCGGGCGCATTGCCGATGACAGCTTGCTTCTTGATTGCCGATGTTTGGAGGATTCAGAACCCTTGCGGGCGCAGTGGGCAGCTAACGCATGATCATTGCTAGCGCGGGGCATGTGGATCACGGCAAAACCGCCTTGATTAAGGCATTAACAGGCGAAGACACCGATCGATTGGCGGAAGAAAAGCGTCGGGGCCTGACCATCGAGCTGGGCTTTGCGTGGCTACCGACTGAAAAGGGCTCGCCCTTGGGCTTTGTTGATGTACCCGGCCATGAGCGGTTTATCAGTACTATGTTGGCGGGTGTGACCGGTGTTGATATGGCGATGCTGGTGGTGGCTGCGGATGACGGCATCATGCCGCAGACCCGTGAGCACCTGAATATTTTACGGCTGCTCGGCGTGGGTGAGTTGTGTGTGGTGCTTAGCCGCTGCGATCTGGCGTATGCCGCGCAGCAGCAACAGGTGGTAGAACACGTTGCTGAGTTGCTGGCAGATGATTGGCCAGCTGCGCCGGTATGGATGGTGTCCAGCCTGACCGGGCAAGGCATTGACGATCTACGCGCGCATCTGGTTAAGCGCGCCAGCGAGCTGGCGGCTCAATCTTCCAGTGGCCATGCAAGGCTGATGGTTGATCGCCGCTTCAGTATTCCAGGCTCTGGCTGTGTGGTGACCGGCACCTTGGTCAGCGGAGCGTTGCAACCAGGGCAACGATTGCTGTGTGGCAGTGCAGAGCTGCGCGTGCGTGGTCTGCAGATTGCCAGCAAAGAAGTTGCCACAGTGCAGGCTGGGCAGCGCTGCGCGATCAATCTGACGGGTGCTGTCACTGAAGATCAGCCGCGCCGGGGCGACTGGCTCAATGCGGTGGCATTGCCGCCAAGTGACCGGCTGGATGTGGCTTTGCTGCAAATACCTGACAGCCATTGGCACCGTGGCGTATTACAGCTGCACATGGGCACCGGCGTTTACCCGGTGAAAGTAGTCGTGCTAGATGGCAGCGCTGAGCCGGTACTTGCTCAGCTGATGTTGGACCAACCATTGCAGGCAGTCTGGGGCGACCGCTTTATTATTCGTGATCCGGCCGCCAACACCACCCTGGGTGGCGGAAGAATACTTGATCCGCGCGGGCAGCGACGTGGCCGAAGCAAGCCGCCGCGGTTGGCTTTGCTGCGCGATTGGCAGAGTGCGAAGAGCCCAGAGCAGGCGCTAATTGCAGTATTGGCGCAGTGCGAGGTTGAGCTTCAGCCCTTCGCTCAGCGTTTTAACCTAACGGAAGCTGAGCTGAATGCGCTTCTGGGGCAGAAGGAAGTGCTGCAACTGGCTGGTTTCGTGCTCTCACCAGCACGTAGAGAGCAGGCCTGGCAACGGTTGCATACGCGTTTGAGTGACTGGCATGCCGCACATCCTGAGCAACTAGGGCCGGGCGAAGGGGAATTGGCGTTGGTTGCTACCTTGCAGTTGCCGCTGCCACTGGGTCGCGCCTTGTTACGCCATTGGTTGGATGCCGGACGGCTGCAACGTCAGGCTTGGGCCTGGTATTTGAACGATCACAAGCCGCAACTGCAGGGAGAAGATCAGGCGCTACTGGAGAGGATCAGTGTGCAGTTGCTACCCGGCGAACTCAGGCCGCCAAACGTGGGTGAACTGGCCACACAGTTGGGCATGGAGCTTGATCAGTTGAAGCTGTTTTTACAGCGCATGCAGCGCGCGGGCGAGCTAATTGCAGTCGCACCAAACCGCTATTATCTGCCGGCGCAGGTAGAAGCGCTGGTTGCAGTGGCAAAGCAGTTGGCGGCAGCCTCGCCCTCTGGTAGCTTCAACGCCGCCGAGTACCGGGATGCTTCCGGGATCGGCCGCAATCTGACTATTCAGGTGCTGGAATATCTCGACCGCGCCGGCGTCACCCGCTTTGTACGTGAACAACGCTTTCTTGCCGCAGGCTGATTCTCAGGCCAGCACCGCATAGGAAGGACATCGTCCCCGGTGGGGCGCCCGGATTTCAAATCCGGTGAGATGCGCAACGCGTGTCTGGTGGGTTCGACTCCCATGTCCTTCCGCCATTTTTGTGTTCCCAATTTTCTGACATTCAACCGTAATAGGTGTTATCTAAGATCCACCGACATGTCTAACGTACCCACCGATCTATGACCGAAGGTGTTAATACAACCTTTTAGCGCTATTTCTCTAAGAGAAGCCGCTGAACTGCCGATAAGTACAGAAGGCACCGCCATATCGGCACTCAGGAGTGGCCACATGACTTTGCAGAAGAAGTTTGTTCTAACGCTGGCAGCACTGCTGGTTGGGTTTATCATCACTGCGGTCGTTTTTAGTTCAATCAGCCAGGCCAACCGCATCCACGAGCAAGCCACAAGTGAATCCGCCAACCTCAAAGGTGAGGTGGCACGGCTGCTCGGTCTGACAGACGCGATCATGAGCGAGCGAGTAAAGAACAGCATGACCCTGCTGATGCAACGAGGTAGTGATCTGGGTGAGCCCTCGCTTGGCTCCAGCATCAGCGTCGGAGCGGCGCGGGCTCCTCAACTATTACTCGGTGGGTCCGAGCAGGCCAATAATTTCGATCTGGTTGATGGTCTAACTCAGGTCATGGATGGCACCGCGACCTTGTTCTCTCGCGAAGGTGATCGTTTTATTCGCATTTCGACCAATGTGCTGCGCGATGGCAAGCGTGCAATCGGTACAGAACTGGCGCCGGACGGCGCCGCGATCAAAGCAGTGCTCTCCGGCAAGGCTTTCTACGGCCAGGTTGATATTCTCGGGCAGCCGTATCTAACAGGTTATGAGCCGATCAAAAGTCAGCGCGGCGAGACAGTGGGTATTTGGTATGTCGGTTATTCGGCCAATTTGTCGGCTCTAGCTGAGGCGATTGCCGCGTCGCGGATTCTTGAGTCCGGCTTCGTTGCATTGCGTGATCCAACCGGCAAGATTCGTATGCACTCGGATCACCAAACCATCGAACAAATCAACGCTGCGCTGAGCAATCCAGGCGAGCAGTGGCACGTCGAAACCCAGTCTTTTGCGCCCTGGGGATATGACATAGTGCTGGGCTACTCCAATGACGAGATTCGTGAGCTGATCGTCGCCAGCTCGTTGTCGGTTGCAGGCTTCATTACCTTGGCGGGCATTGTGTTGGCTATCTGTATCGGTCTACTGATGAAAGTCATGGTGGCCCGGCCATTGAACGCCACCATCAGTGCCATTGAAGATATTGCTGACGGCAAAGGCGATCTGACGGTACGCTTTAATGCTAGCGGACGTGACGAGTTTGCCATCATGGCCAAGGCTTTTGATCGTCTGCTGGAGCGCATTCAGCACACGATTCGTGAGGCGCTGGAATCCTCGAGCACCATGCTTAAGGAAGCCGACGAACTGGCGCGTATCGCCGAGCAGTCGAGTAGTTCTATTGCGGTGCAGAATCGTGAGACCGAAATGGTTGCCACCGCAATGCACGAGATGAGCCTGACCGCGCATAGCGTTGCGCAAAGTGCCGCCTCCGGTGAGGAAGCAGCCAATCAGGCCAGTCGTCAGGCCAAAGACGGCCGTGAAACTATGAATGCCACGGTCACTAGCATTCAGCAGCAGGCCCGGGAAATAGCCTCTTCGATGGCGGTAATTGAAGAGCTGGCATCGGCAAGTAAAGACATTGGTTCGGTGCTCGAGGTGATTGTCGGTATTGCCGATCAGACTAACCTGCTGGCCCTCAATGCGGCCATTGAAGCGGCCCGTGCGGGGGAGCAAGGGCGTGGTTTTGCTGTAGTCGCGGATGAGGTGCGCTCACTGGCCAAACGCACGCAGTCTTCGACTCAGCAGATACGTAGCATGATCGAACGAGTACAAGGCGGGGTAGAACGCTCCTCGGTCATGATGGAGAGCAACCGTTCGTTGGCGGAACATAATGCTGAAGCGGCAGACACCGCCGGCAAAGCTTTCAGCGATGTGATGGAAGCCGTCGCCAGAATCAGCCAGGTAAATACCGAAATTGCCAGTGCTGCGGAGGAGCAGAGCCAGGTATCGGAAGAGATCAATCGCAATGTGTTACGCATCAGCGATGAGGCGATGAAAAATGGCGATCAGGTCGAACAAACCCGCGTGGCTAGCCAGAATCTGACCCAGCTAGCGCAGAAATTACGTGCTCTGTTGGCCTATTACAAAGTGTGATTCGAAAGGGCTCTTGAGTGTGGCGGGTAATGCTCAAGCGCTCTGCTAGGCTGGTGGTACTGTTGTAGCATCTGAGGAATATTCATGTCCGAGAGCCGTTCCCGTTCTGCATTGTCATGGGTGCTCATAGTCGCGCTCGGTGTCTGGTTGGGCAATCTACTGCACGACGCTACTCTGATGATGGGCTCCAAACTTTGGGTGCAGCAGCACGTAGCCGACGTGCGCGACACAATCCACGATGTAGAAGAGACTACGCCCGACCGGCTAGAAGACGGTAAACAACGTGGGGACGGTGCTCTGGGAGAGCGCGCTGTGGCGCCGCGCTTGCGTCACGAACTCTGTGCTTTCTGGCAACTACAGCATGAACAAAACGCTAGCGAACGCACCGCGCGCGGGCTAATTGAAAACTGTGACTGAACGCCCTGCAACAGTGGTTTCCGCTTTGAAATATTGTCACCAATCAGACACGTCGTTGTCGCGCAAATGCCGCTAAAGCTTCACCGATAAGTCTGCGCATTGTCATCTAGGATCTCCATTCTATTCCGGTTCGCAACTAAAAACCTGAGAGGAAGGAACCGATGTCCAACGTGCAAAACGATCAGCTGGTAATCATCGATCACGGCGAGGGTGATGAGCCGCTGAGTACCCGCAAGATGAACCCCCTGTTTTCCAGCATTCTTGAGGCTCGTCTGGCGCGTCGTCAGGTACTCAAGGGTAGCGCCGGTGCGGCTGCGCTGGGCTTCTTTGGTCTGGGTCTGGCAGGCTGCAATAGCGATTCTGACGACGATGATGATGAGGATGATTCGACTCCCCCCGCTGAACTGCTCGGCTTCTCTGCCGTTGCGGTTAACAGCCTGGACGTTATCACCGTGCCAGAGGGCTACAGCCATCAGGTGTTGATTCCCTGGGGCACGCCCATCATGGGCGGTATTGCTGCGTTTTCGCCTGATAACACCGGCGCTGATCAAGCCGGTCAGATCGGCTCGCACCACGACGGCATGCATTTCTACGGCATTGATGGCAGCTCCGAAGATGGTCTTTTGGTGTTGAACCACGAGTACGTTGAGCCGCGCTTTATGCACGAATCAGCCGTAGGCGTCGCGCTCGGTAGCAGTGGCTTGCCGGTGTTTGCAGGCGTACGCCCAGCGGATGAAGTGCGCAAGGAACTGAATGGGCACGGTGTTTCGGTTGTACGTGTGATCAAAGGCTCGGACAGCCAGTGGAAGGTGCAGTTTGATGCTATGAATCGCCGCATCACTGGCCTGACGCCCATGGAACTTCAAGGTCCGGTGCGTGGTACAGACTTCGTGAAAACGCTGTACAGCCCGGATGGCACCATGACCCGCGGCACCCTGAATAACTGCGGTAATGGCTACACGCCTTGGAACACCTACATGGCGGCCGAAGAAAACTGGGCTGGTTATTTCACCAACAAGGGCGACAACCCGCGTGAGCACTCACGTTACGGCGTACCGAGCGGCGCGACTAGCACCGGACGTTATGCATGGGAGCTGGCAGATGGCGGCGCGGACGAGTTCATCCGTTTTGATGCCAGCATCAAGGGCGCAGACGCCACTCAGGATTACCGCAACGAGCCAGTGTGCTTCGGCTGGATGGTCGAAATCGATCCGTTTGCCCCTGAAAGCAACCCGAAAAAACGCACTGCCATGGGCCGATTTGGTCATGAAGGCGTGGTGTTTGCTCCAGCAGAAGAGGGCAAGCCAGTAGTTTGCTATTCAGGTGATGACTCGCGTTTTGAATACATCTACAAGTTCGTCACTGCTGACAATTTCAGTGCCGCGACGTCCAACGGCGATATGCTGGACGAGGGCATCCTCTACGTTGCCAAATTTAATGACGACGGTAGCGGTGTGTGGATGCCACTGGTATTCGGTGAAAACGGTCTGGATGCGAGCAATGGTTTTAGCAGCCAGGCAGATGTGCTGGTCAATACCCGTCTGGCCGCTGACTTTATGGGCGCCACTCCGATGGACCGTCCAGAGTGGGGCGCGGTTGATCCGGCCAATGGTGACGTGTATTTCACCTTGACCAACAACTCTGCTCGCACCGACGCGCAGGTCAACGAAGCCAACCCGCGTTCTGCAAACCAGCATGGTCATATCATTCGCTGGTCAGAAACCGATGGTGATCAAGCTGCAACCAGCTTCAGCTGGGACATTTTCCTGTTTGGTGGCGACAGTGGCGAGAGCGGCGTGGCCAACAACATTGGTTACGACCCGAACGGTGACAAGCTAACCGCTGACAACATTCTCAGCTCACCGGATGGTCTGTGGATAGATCCGGATAGCCGTGTGTGGATTCAGATGGACAGTGGTTATGACGATCCCTACGGCAACTGCGCCATGCTGGTCGCCGACCCCAAGACCGGCGTTCTGAAGCGCTTTCTGATTGGGCCGATTGATCAGGAGATCACCGGTATCACCATGTCGCCGGACCAGAAGACGCTGTTCATCAACGTGCAGCATCCCGGTGAGGGTACGTCTTCCGCCAACTTTGCGGCAGGCAGTTTCAGCAGCAATTGGCCGGACAAAACCGCTGGAGCTTACCCGCGCTCGGCCACCGTCGTGGTATGGAAAGATGATGGCGGTGTAGTCGGTAGTTAATTGGCGGGCGGAGCCAGACGGCGCTGCTTTACTGAGTGATATTTTGCAGGGCCGGGTGCAGTGTCACCTGGCTCTGCAGTGATGGAGGTTTTTATGGGTATTGGTGGAATCAGTGTGGGTTCATTGTTGATCGTTCTGGTGATTGTAATGCTGCTATTTGGCACCAAGCGGTTGCGTAACATCGGCGGTGATTTGGGGGGCGCACTAAGTGGTTTCCGCAAGGCCATTAAGGAAACCGACGAGGTACAGGAAGGCCTGGCGCTGGATGCAGTTCAACAACCAGCCGCACAGCGTGAAAGCCAACAACGCGCCTAAGGCAAGGAGCCGCTTATGTTCGGCAACGGTATGACCGAATGGCTTTTGGTATTTGTGGTAGGACTTTTGATTTTGGGGCCTGAGCGACTGCCGGCGGTCACGCGGTCCGTGGGTCGTGTGATGGGGCGGGCGAAGAGCATGCTGGCAGATGTGCAGCGAGAGCTTAGCGAGTCTGTTCCTGCGGATGAGCTGAAAGTTGTTTCAGACAACGTCAAGATGCTGCGTCAAAGCAACGTTAAGACCTTGGTGCGCAGAGTCGTGGTTGATGAGGTAACCGAGTTGGAAAGAAAACAGGGCTGAGGATCAGCCCTGTTTTTGCTGCTGTAACGCTATTAAAGAACTGGTACAGCTGGTGTGCAAGCTGGTAACGAGGCGCGCACTGCGTTTGTGCCGTTGACAGTATATGTACAGCCAAAATCCTTATCTGCCACAGTGGCTGGGGTCAACCAGTCATCACCGCCAGGTTTAGGTCCGCCTTGTTCCCATTTCAGCATCGCGTCAAGCGTGTTCGCGAACTCGGCCGGTGTGAAGTCGCAGTGACCTGGCGCGCGGACGGCACGTTGCACCAACATGTTATCCGTCCCGTTAGCTTCGGCACGCTGCCGGTACACCTGTTCCATGATAATCGGAACGAAGAGATCGCCAGTTGTGTGAACCGTGACTACTGGGATGTCGAACTCGGCGTTCACTTTTGGAACCCAACGCAGGCCATCGTCGCGAAGGCCATTGGCGTCAGCGACCGCTTCCGCCTTAATTATCATGCTGTTGAAGTTAATTTCATCGGTGGTTAGCGGATCACCCAGATTGGTTTGGTAGCGGTAGGTGATGCCTGTTGTGTCCACCACATTATCTAGCGTAATGCCATCTACAGTGCCATCTGAACCAGAGAATCCTTGGAGCAAGTCCTGGAAGAAACCGAAGCTGATGTTGTAGATAGGTCGTTCGCCACCACTCAGGTTTTTAAGCGCTTGGAAGAAAGTGAAACCTTGAGCAGTCAGCCCCAATGCACTTTTGTCTTTATCGTAGTCGTTCCAAATCACCGCACGCGCTTTCGCAAGCATCTCTGCTGCTTGTGTCTCGGTAAGTGGGAAGGTATCCAGAGGTACGCCGGCCAGCGCCGCTAAAGCAATTGTGTAACCAGCAAAATAATCGAACAATTCAGTATCGCCAACTACGCCACACATAGGCGAAGCGCCGGCGTATTCCACTACGTTGTTGGCAGTCTCCATGGTTTCTTTTTCGATGGCGGCGGCTGTGACATGCCCACCCATGGATACACCGGTTATGTAATACTTGGTAGGCGCTGCCAATGTACGGCCATTTGTCGCTGCTATATCGGTGAAGGCGAGTGCTAGTGCATTGGTATCTTCAACCCCTGCACGCACGTCGTAATAATTAGTGCTGTAGCTAGAAGCGGCCCAAGCATAGCCGTTATCCAGCAGGTACTCGCGCATCGGTGCGTTATCGACCGTTAGGCTTGAACCTTCACCGCGGAAACCGTGGGCGTACATTACTAAGTAGCCGTTCCAGTCTTCAGGTACTTCGACTCGGTAGGCCGCACCGTTTAGAACTCCGACCCAGCGATCCGTCGTGTTATAGGGAGCTTCGTCTCTCAGAACGGTAAAGTCTGCTGTTGTCTCTTGTACTGGCTTGAAGAAATTCGCATCTATCCGTTGTTGTTGAACCCGAACGCGTGCCTGTTCCTCGTCATCGTCATCGCCACCTCCGCTGCTCAGGCACCCGGTGAGCGCAAGGCTGCTGATTGCCAAACCGATCAGCGCGGTTTTCTTGAATTCAAACATTATTTTTATTCTCCGTTGGGCAAACCCTTGTTGTTTTGGTCCCTGGCGCGCAGGGTTTGGGTTTGATCGATAAAGTTAAGCTTTGTTTGCAGTGTCTCGCAAGTTATAGATGGCTTGCTTTGAGACAGTTTCGCAGGCAACGATGATGGCTCATAAGTTCAGGTGATATCTGTAACTAAAATGTCACTCATTTGGGTGATAGGGTAGCGAGACCAATACCGATAGCGTCTCATTTTGAAGGCGGGCCTCTGGAATAACCTGTTCAGGGGGTTGCCGCTAGATGGCAAAATCGTGACAATCGATTTAATCGCGTGACCTGTTTCAGGCGTATAACAATAATTTTGCAAAGAAAGGTCAGTATTGTTGCTATCACTGGCCCGGAAGTCGTCCCCCGGCCCCTTTGCTATGGAGAATGCATGCCTTTGGTCGCCCGCTTTTCATCGGATATCGTCGTCAGATTGGTGACGGGTATTCTGGTACTACTCTGTGCATGGTTGCTGGCGCACCTCACATGGATGCTGATTGAGCCGGATAGCATTCTGCCCGCGCCATCAGCGCTGGGTTACTCCGCCTCCAATAGTGATTCGGTTGAGGAAATCCCTGGCTTTCGTGAGCTGGCTAGACTTTCGGTGTTGGGCCGCGCACCTGCTGCTGATGGCCCGGTGGTTGTTAGCGCGCCAGATACCAAGCTCAGCTGGACCTTAAAAGGCGTACTCTCTGACCCTGATCCTAGGCGCAGTGCTGCCATCCTGGCCACCCAAGGTCAGCCAGAAAAGCTCTATCGTGTCGGCGCTGAATTACCCGGTCAGGTTCGTCTTGATCAGGTATTAGGCGATCGCGTGATGCTGGTGCGCGACGGCCAGCTTGAGACTTTGCGGCTCAAGCGTAACGAGTTAGGTACAAGTACCCGCAGCCCCAGCCGCAAAACAGCTCTCCCCACTACTGATTCCAACGTCACTCTCGCACCGGATGGCCAGGTAGCGCGTATTGATCGCACCGCATGGCTGAATGACCCGCAACGCTTTATGGAAGTAATCAGCGCAACCCCCGTGATGGTGGATGGCGCGATGTATGGTCTGGAAGTGACCCCGTCGCGCAATGTGCGCGAGTTTGAAGCCGCCGGCTTGAAGCCCGGAGATGTGATCACCGATGTGGACGGAACTCCGATCGCTGACATCGAGGATTATCGCGACATTCTCAAGGAAATGACCGACGCCAGCTCGGTGTCGATATCCCTTGAGCGCGATGGTGAGCCCATGAACATAACGATAACGATGGATTGAAATACGATGCCAATGCAGTTTCGCCTTAATCGCTTTACTCTTTCGTTGGCATTGAGCCTGTGTTTGAGCAGCACCCCACTGGCAGCTCAGGCGCTGGTTGAGCCACAGGGGGATGGTTCCGAAGATTTGATACTTAATCTTCGCGGCGCCGACATCAATGGGTTGATCGAGATCGTTAGCCAGGAAACCGGCATCAACTTCATTGTTGATCCTCGGGTGCGTGGTGAGGTTAACGTGGTGTCCGGCAAACCGATCCCACGCGATGAGCTGTATCCATTGTTTCTTGGGGTGCTCAAATCCTACGGTTTTGCTGCGGTGCGCGGGTCTGATGATGTCGTACGTATCGTGCCGGAAGTGCAGGCCAAGGAAAACGAGTTGGCGGGGCTCACTAGCAGTACTCCTGGCGATGAGGTCATTACTCACGTCATCAATGTAAAGAACATCAATGCGGGGCAGTTGGTGCGCATTTTGCGCCCACTGGTACCCAAAGGTGGGCATTTGGCAGCCGCGGCGGAGTCCAATACGCTGGTCATCGCTGATACCGCTGCCAACGTACGACGTATTCAGGCGCTGGTAGAGCGTATTGATCAGGAGTCGATGGAAGACTTTGAGGTACTGCCGCTGGAGCACGCATCAGCGTTGGATGTTGTGCGCATTGTGCAGGGGCTGGAAAGCAACACACCAAGCGAAGAATTCACTAAAGGCCCACGGCTGATTGCCGATGAGCGCACCAATACCGTGATTTTGCGTGGCGATCCGCAGAGCCGCATGGCGCTACGCAGCGTGGTAAGAAAATTGGATTTACCGGGCCAGGATGGTAATACGCAGGTGCACTATCTGCGTTACGCCAAAGCCGAAGAAGTTGCCGAGGTATTACGCGGCATCGCTGAAGGTCGTGAGCAAAATGGGGGCACCTCGTCGCAAGCCGGTGGCGCACCCACCACCAGCAGCATGAGTAATCAAACACGGGTCCGTGTTGAGGCCCATGAAAGTACTAACTCGGTGGTGGTTTACGGTCCTGCAGAGTTATCCCGGGAGCTATCTAGCATCATCCGCCAGCTGGATATTCGCCGAGCTCAGGTGTTGGTAGAAGCGGTTATCGCCGAAGTGTCTTACGAGCGTGCCAAGGAGCTGGGGGTGCAGTGGGGCTTTGGTAGCGAGAGCTCTGGTTTGGGGGTGATCAACTTTAACCGCAACGGTAATGGCATTGTCGATCTGGCGGCGGGCGTCAGTGGCTTTTTGGATGGGGATTTGGCGTCGCCACCGTCGCTGGGCAGTGGCCTAAGCCTAGGGGGTATCGGCAGTATTGGTGGCGCACAGATTGCGCTGCTGATCAACGCACTACAAGGCGACAGCGCCAGCAATATTCTGTCCACGCCCAGTCTATTGACGCTGGATAACGAAGAAGCCGAAATCGTAGTAGGCCAGAACGTACCCTTTATTACTGGCCGCTCGGTTGAGGATTCGGGTCAGGCGTTTGACACCATCGAACGCCAAGACGTGGGTATCAAATTGAAGATTCGCCCGCAGATCAACGAAGGTAATGCGGTGCGATTGGAGATCGCGCAGGAAGTCTCGCAAATTGCGCCTGGCATCACGGGTGCCGCCGACATTATTACTAATACACGCAGCCTGACCACCCACGTGATGGTCGATGATAACCAACTGATTGTGCTGGGCGGTTTGATCGATGATCAGTTGGTTGAGACCGCTGACAAGGTGCCAATACTGGGCGATATTCCGGGTCTGGGTCGCCTGTTTCGTTACGACACCTCCAATGTGCAGAAGCGCAATTTGATGGTGTTCTTGCGTCCGGTCATCGTGCGCGATACGGCGGTTGCCGAAAGCCTAACTCACAGTAAGTACAGCTATATACGTGATCAGCAGCTCGCAGAGCAGAATCGTCGTGGCCGTATGAAAACTGATAACGTCGTGCCGATACTACCGGACTGGAATTACCTCTTGTCGCTGCCAGCGCCGTTTGAGAATGCTATGCAGGGTGCGGCCAGACCGTCTGCCATTTCTGCACCGCCGTCACCGCTCTAGGAGCAGGTCATGAGTGAGACCGATTTTAGTATTGCGGCCACGCCAGCGAGTGCACCGGCGGAAACCGGTTACCGCTTCGCTCGACGTTTTGGTGTGCTGCCGGGTGGCGTACGCGAAGATGGTCAGCTGGAAGTGTTTGTGCGTGCCGATTGCGACCCTCAGGGATTGCTCGAGCTGCGTCGTCACAGCAGTCATCCGTTGAGTCCGACATTGCTGGATGACGATGCTTTTGCCGCGCGCCTGCGCAACAAATACGAACGCTCGTCCAACGATGCCATGCAGTTTGTTGAAGGCCTCGGGGAAGACGCGGACCTCATGTCGGTCGCGCAGTCACTGGCAGAACCCGAAGATTTGCTTGAGTCGCAGGACGAAGCGCCGATCATTCGTCTGATCAATGCGTTGTTGTCCGAGGCCGTAAAAGAAAACGCCTCGGATATTCATATCGAGCCCTTTGAAAATCGTCTGTCTATCCGCTTGCGGGTCGATGGCGTGTTGCGTGAAGTGCTGGAGCCGCCGCGTGCGTTGGCGCCTGTGATTGTGTCGCGTATTAAGGTGATGGCTAAGCTGGATATCGCCGAGAAACGCTTACCGCAGGATGGGCGTATTGGCTTGCGTCTGGTGGGGCGTGCGGTAGACGTGCGGGTCTCGACGTTGCCATCCGGGCACGGCGAGCGAGTGGTGCTGCGTCTGCTCGACAAACAGGCGGGACGGCTGGAACTTCGTCAGCTGGGCATGTGCGATGAACATTACGATGCCATGGAACGGGTGATTAGCCGACCGCACGGTATCGTGTTGGTGACCGGGCCAACGGGCTCGGGTAAGACGACAACCTTGTACTCAGCACTGATGCGCTTAAACGACCGTACGCGCAATATCCTGACTGTCGAAGACCCCATCGAATATTACCTGGACGGTATCGGCCAAACACAGATCAATAACAAGGTCGATATGACCTTCTCCCGTGGCTTGCGGGCAATCTTGCGCCAAGACCCGGATGTAGTAATGGTCGGTGAAATAAGGGACGTGGATACAGTTCAGATCGCCATTCAGGCCAGTTTGACCGGTCATTTAGTGTTTTCCACTCTGCACACCAACACCGCTGTTGGCGCGATTACGCGTCTGCGCGATATGGGTATTGAGCCTTTTCTCCTGTCTTCCACCCTTAATGGTGTGTTGGCCCAGCGGCTGGTACGTACTTTGTGTGGGGAGTGTCGCACGTCGCACCAAGCGACGCCGAGTGAGTGCAGGTTGATGGGCGTTGCCCCTGAGCAAGCACCCACGCTTTATAGCGCAGCGGGTTGTGATGCCTGTAATGGCAGCGGTTACCGTGGTCGTACTGGTATCTATGAGCTGATTGAGATCGACGACACTCTGCGCGGCTTAATTCATGAAGGCGCTAGCGAGCAAGCCATGGTCAAACACGCACGGCTCGGCCAGATGGGTATTCGTCAGGATGGCTTAAGGCGCGTTTTGGCGGGTGATACCACGCTGGAAGAAGTCCTGCGCGTCACCCGGGAGGATTAGGCGTGCCTGCTTTCGAATATGTCGCGCTGGATAACGCCGGTCGCACCAAAAAAGGCGTGGAGGAGGGTGACTCACCGCGCCAGGTACGTACTCGTCTGCGTGACCAGGGCCTCACGCCCATGTCAGTCAATCAGGTGGCAGAGCGTTCTTCTGTGCTGCGCATGCCGGTCATGCAAAAACGCATCAAGCCGCTGGAGCTGTCTCTGGCAACACGGCAGATGGCAACGCTGGCGCGGGCTGGTCTACCGATTGAAGAAGTATTGGGTACAGTCGCGCGGCAGAGTGAGTCGCCGCGCGTCAAGTCAGCACTGTCTGCGGTGCGCACGCGAGTGATGGAAGGCTTGCCACTGGCGCATGCTCTGAGTGAATTTCCGTCGGTATTTCCGGCGATCTATCGCACTACCATCGCGGCAGGCGAGCAAGCTGGCCGTTTGGATGTAGTGCTGGAGCGGTTGGCGGATAACGTCGAGGCGCAGAACGCCATGCGCCAAAAGATTCAGCTGGCTATGTTCTATCCGGCTATTTTGACCTGTGTAGCGTTGCTGGTGACGGTCGCGCTACTAACCTACGTGGTGCCTGAGGTGGTGCAGGTGTTTGATGGCATGAACAAGGAACTGCCGTTGCTGACGCGCTCTTTAATTGCGGTTAGTGACACGCTGCGCGAGTGGGGCTGGCTGATACTGCTGGTGCTGGTCGCCATGGGCTTTGGCGCACGGGCGCTGTTGAAGAAAGACAGCTATCGTCGCCGTTGGCATGAGCTTTTGCTCAAGCTGCCGCTGCTCGGCCGGTTGAACCGGGGCCTTAACACCGCGCGCTTTGCGCGTACGCTGAATATCCTCGCCGGTAGCGGCGTACCTTTGCTGGATGCGCTCAATATGAGTGCCAGCGTGATCAGCAATCTGCCCATGCGCGAAGCCGTAAGCGAAGCCGCTAAACGCGTGCGTGAGGGGGCTGGCGTCGGCCACTCGTTGGAACGCAGTGGCTATTTTCCGGCGATGACCCTGAGCTTGATTAAAAGTGGTGAAAGCAGTGGCACCCTGGATCAGATGTTAGAGCGTGCCGCCGAAACGCAGGAGCGAGAACTGGAAGCGCGCATCGCGATAGTCATGGGGGTATTTGAGCCCCTGCTGATTCTCGCCATGGGCGGTGTTGTGCTGCTTATCGTGCTGGCAATTCTGTTGCCGATCTTTGAACTCAACCAATTGGTGAACTGATGAAGTGTATTGCAAACAAACCTGCGCGCGCGGCTCAGCGCGGCTTTACCTTGATTGAGATCATGGTGGTAGTGGTGATTCTGGGCATTCTCGCCGCCGTGGTCGTTCCGCGCGTTATGGACCGGCCGGATCAGGCGCGTACCACCAAAGCGCAGAGTGATATTCGTTCGCTGGAAAGCGCACTCAACCTGTACCGGCTAGACAACTTCAATTACCCGACCACCGAGCAGGGCCTGAACGCGCTGGTGCGTTTGCCGACGGGCCAAAACGCACCTCGTAACTGGCGTGTAGGTGGCTATCTCGATCGCCTGCAGAAAGATCCGTGGGGCAACGATTATCAATATCAGACGCCGGGTCGTGATGGTCGTCAGTTCGATATTTATAGTTTGGGTGCCGATGGGCGTCCTGGCGGAACTGAAGCTAATTTGGATATTGGTAACTGGGACTTGGACCTGGAACAGACGAATCAACGCTGATGATACAAGCGCGGTGCTCCGGCAAGCTGGCACAGGCGGGATTTACCCTCATTGAGCTGTTGGTGGTGATGGTGGTGATCGGCGTGATTGCCGGTCTGGCGACCTTGGCGATTGGTGATGGCGCTGACCGTGAATTGCGCCAAGAGGCGCAGCGCCTGGCTGGCGTGTTGGAGTTGGCACATGACGAGGTGTTAATCACCGGCGGGGCCGACCGCGCGCTGGGTCTGCGCCGCGAAGGGTATAGCATGCTTGATCTGGTATTACTGGATGATGCCACCCGCGAATGGCAAGCCCTGCCGGACCCGCAACTGGGACCGCATTACTTTAATGAGGGTGTCGTTGAGCTTGAGTATGAAGCGGAAGGTGGGCGGCAGAATCTGCCGCAAAACGATAGCTGGAAGCCCCACGTGCGCCTGAGCAATACGGGTGAAATGACGCCTGGGCTGATTATTTTGCGAGTGCCTGGCAAAGACCTGGTGCAATACCTGCTTATCGGCTTGGAAGGTAGTGTTGAGGTAAGCAATGAGCGCCCGTAAATCCGCCGGTTTTACCTTGTTGGAGGTTATGGTCGCGCTGACCATTCTGGCGGTCGCGCTGGCCGCTTTGGTTAAGTCCGGCAGTGATCATGCACGCAATACCATCTATCTGCAGGAGCGCGCGATGGCGCACTGGGCCGGCGAAAATTTGCTGGCCGAGTATCAATCGGGCATGCGGCCAGCAGCCGTAGGCGACCTGACTGGCGACACCGAGATGGGCCCCTATCGCTTTGGTTACAAAGCGCAGATCAGTGACTACACCGCTACCTCGCCGTTTCCGTTGCCAGCAGTGAGGCGTATCGATATTCGACTCTGGCTGCTACCTGGCGATGAGACTGGGCAGCGGGCGATTGTCAGCGGATTTGTATTGCCATGAGTAAACGCCAGTCAATGGGCTTTACCCTGCTTGAACTGCTGGTGGCCATGGCGGTATTCGCGATTATGACGGTGATGGCCTATTCCGGCCTGCGCGCTGTGCTGGATGCCGATCACATTACCCGTGCCAGTTCTGGTCAACTGGCCGACCTGCAGGTGAGTTTAAGCGTACTGGAGCGCGATCTGGCCGAAATGGTAGATATCCAGGTGCGTGACGAATTTGGCGACCGGTTGCCACCCTTGCGGCTGCTCGCCGGAACCGAACAGCCATTGCTGGAAATTGTGCGTGCCGGTGCCGGCGGCGATCAACGTTTGCGGCGCACGGCCTGGCGGTTGACCGAGACTGGACTTGAGCGCGAGCTATGGCCGGGCGTCGATATCACTGACAGAGACCAGTTGCGCATACAGCCCTTCGCCGAACTGGTAGAGGAAGGCGAAAGCCTGGGCGTAGAAACCGCCTTTGCCTTTGTGGTGCGCGGGCCCAGTGGACTGGAGCGGGTTAATAGCTGGCCGCCCGAAGGGCTTGACCCGAGCAGTAGTCAGTTGCCTTTAGCAGTTGAGTTAGTGCTCGATGTGCCGAGCCTAGGGCTGATTCGGCGCTTAATACCTGTGGGGCCGCTATGAACGCGCGTGCAGAACAAAGCGGCGTTGCACTCATCACCGCCTTGTTGGTTGTGGCCTTGGCGGTGACCGCGGCCGTGGGTATGGTGCTGCGCGGTCAGGCTGATATCCGCCGCAGTAGCGCGGTATTCGAGCGGGACCTGTCGCGCCATATTGCGCTAGGCGCAGAAAAGATGGTGCTGCAGGTATTGGAGCAAGCGGATGGACCGGATGATTTGCTTTGGGATACCTGTCTGTCGCCGGTACTGCCGTTTGAGGTTGATCAGGTGAAGTTGCAAGCGACGCTGGACAACATGCGCTGCCGCTACAACATCAATGCGCTGGCCGGTGGTGACGAGGAGCAACAGGCCGATTTCGCTCGGCTGGTGGATCGCGTCGCGCAGGAGTCGGGCGTCACCATGCCCTCGGGCGCACAGCTGGCGGTGGCAGTCAGTGACTGGATGGACCCTGAAACGGATGATCCTTTGTATCGCCTGCAAGATCCGCCGCGACTGTCGGCGAACCGCACCATGTTGGTGGCCTCGGAGTTGAACTCGGTAGCCGGTATGACGAGTGAAGCCTGGCAGGCACTAGCACCCTATGTGACGGCTTATCCGGCACAGGAAAGTCCGATTGATGTAGAACGCAGCTCGGATTTGATGAAAGAGGTATTCGCCGACCGCGCCGCAGGTGATGAAGCTCCTTGGTTTATGCGCCTGCAGATAGTTGCCGAATTTGGTGAGCGGCGCTTTTTTCAATGCACCTTGCTGGATGCCCCTAACGGCAAAGTGATCCTGCGAGAACAAACGGCCTGTGAGCCCTGATAACAAGTGGATCAGACAAAATGTTGATAGTGCTTTTACCCGAACAACCTTTGGTGACGGGCGCGGCTGAGCCAGCCTTGTACTGGTGGCGATTTGAGCGTGATGGCAGCACCCTGGATAGTGGCCGGGACGGGCTTAGCGCTTTGCGCCAACGGTTTCCTAGTGAACGCATTCGCGCCTTGGTGCCGGCCTCCACAGTGAATTTGTTCCGCGTGCGTTTGCCAGCACAACGTGCTGCCGCTGCGCGGGTGGCGTTGCCCTACGCGCTCGAGGATCTGGTTAGCCAAGAGTTGGATGAACTGCATATCGTCATGGGGCCGCGTCGCGCCGAGGGGCATGTTAGCGCGGCTGTGGTGTCGCACACGCCTATGCAAAGCTGGCTGAATGGCTTCCGCGAGGCCGGCTGGCGGCTAGAGGCTTTGCTGCCCCAAGCGGCACTGCACGTTGACGAGAGCCCTGAGCAGGCGCTGCTGATTATGCCGTCACCCTGGCCGCAGCAGACGGATCAGGTGCTCGTGCTCTCGGCAATTGAAGAGCCTGTGCTGCTGGATCGTAGTCTTGCGGGCATCTGGGTTAGCCGTCGATTGGCTGCTATGGAAGCCTCGGCACAGAAACTTACTTTATCGGGCCTTACCGCCGACGAACTGGGTCTGACGCTGCCTGAAACGGTAGAGCTGCAACAGAAACCGATGCGCGATCAGCTTACGCCCGCGTTGCAGCAGGCCTTGCGCAACTCGCCGCCGTTTAATCTACTCGGCGGGCCTTATGCGGTCAGCATGGGCGCCCCGCCGTGGCGCAAGTTACGACCCGTTTTAATTGCCGCAGGGGTACTGTTGGCGCTGGGGCTGGGCTGGCTTGGTGGGGAACGTATGATCCTAAGCCAGGAACGCGATAGCCTGCGGGCTGAGATCGATCGCCTGTTCGATCGAGGCATGCCCAATAGCCGCCGCGATGATCCGGTGATGCAGTTTCGCCAGATCATTCAAGGCGGTGCGCAGATTAATCCAGATAGCGGTATTGGGCCGTTAATGCACGCTTTCTTTGTTGTCTTGAAAAAGCATCAGAACGCCCAGGTAACGCAGGTTCGTGGCAACCTCGACAACGTCGAAGTCGAATTAAAAGTTGTCTCCTTCTCGGAATTGGAAGCCATCCGCGCTGAACTTTCGGCACTGCCGGGTATTAGCGAAAATCTGGAGGGTGCCGATTCCGAGAATGAAGGCGTTTCTGCGCGCATCAAAGTACAAAGGAGTGGCTCATGAAAAGCTGGTGGGCGGGATTGGCACCGCGCGAACGAATGATTTTGTTGGCGGGTTCGGTACTGCTGCTGGTGTTGGCTGGGTGGGTCGGAGTTTGGGAGCCACTGATTGCCGGGCGAGCAGAGCTCAAACAGGAGGTACGTACGCTGTCAGCCGAGCGCCTATGGATGGAACAAGTAGTTGATGACGTACGGCGTCGTTCGCGTATGCAAAAAGGCAGCAGCAATGCCGCCGGCGGCTCAGTGCTGACGCTGGTTGAAGTCTCGGCAAATGCCGCTGGGTTGAAATCGGCCTTGTCACGCGTGCAGCCGGAAGGCCAGGGTGCGCGCCTGAGTTTTGATCAGGTTGGGATGGACGCGCTGCTGGGTTGGCTGGCCGACCTGGAGCAACGTCAGGGGTTGCAAGTAACTCAACTCGCGTTCGACGTGTCCGACACCACCGGCATGGTGTCTGCCCGATTATTAGTGGAGCGTCCTTGATGCAGCGTCTGTTGAAGTTCAAAACGGTGCTGCTGCTGGCGGTTGTGGTGTTTTTACTGACTTTGCTGGGCAACTTGCCGGCCAGCTTGGTATGGCGTCAGGTGGCGCCAAGCTTGCCGGCGCAGGTAAAGCTGCAGGGCATTACTGGCAGCCTATGGCAGGGCCAGGTAGCTAACATGCAGGTAGAAGGCGTTGACCAAGGCGCGCTGCGCTGGGACTGGCGCCCGTCGGGCCTATTTAAAGGTCAACTAGCGTTGGATTTGGATTGGCGGCCGCGCAACAGCCAGGTAAGCGCTACGCTGCGTCTGGGCTTCGGTAGTCTGGTACTGGAACAGGTAACGGGTCGCCTTGATGCGCGCAGTATGGCAGCGGTTAACAAAGCGCCGTTTATTCTCACCGGTGATTGGTTGCTGGATATTCCGGAACTCAAACTGGAAGACTTCGAGCGCGTGGTGCAAGCCCATGGACGTATTGCCTGGCAGGGTGCTGGTGGCGGTTTACCGGAGCCGCTCGGTTTGGGAAATCTGGCGGCGCAGCTGAGCAGTGAAAACGACTGGCTGATGATGACTCTTTCGTCCGATCAGAGCGGGCCATTAGGCCTCACGGGAACCGCAAAATGGCGGCCAGCGCAGGCCTTGCAATTGGATACCCGATTGCAAGCGCGCGCGCACGCGGAGGCCGGCTTGGCTGAAGGTCTCAAGCTGTTGGGGCGTCCCGATGCGGATGGTTGGATACACTGGCGAGCTAAATTGCAATGACAGCATTAACGCAACAATACAACGGAGTAAGCGCGATGCGCGGGGTATGGGTAGTTGCAGTGGTACTGGGGTTGGCCGGCTGCGCCAGCTCCGCCGTCCAACAAAAGGAGCAGTCTGCGGCTGTCGCTGATGCTCGGGCGCGTTTGGGCATGGGGCAATGCGACATGAACCTGGCTCAGCAGGTACATCAGCTGAGTGATCCGCAGTTGGATCTGGAAGCTGCCTACCTGTGTTTGCAGCAGGGGCAGTTGCTACCGTTGGAGTTGGTGCTTGAGGATTTCGAGAAACGGCATCCTGAGGCGCCTTATCAGGACTATGCATCTTATTTGCAGGCGATGGTCCCTTTCGCGCGTTTCGAGATGGCAGCGGGTGATGATCAAGAGCGCTTGCGGGTGGGGCGCGAGGCACATGCGCAGTTGACCGGGTTTATTCGGCATTATCCCGAATCGGCCTATCGCAGCGAAATAGTGCCGCGTCTGGAAACCTTGTTGGAAGGCATGGCGGGTTCGGAGTACGCGTTGGCAATGCAGGATGTTGAGAGGGGGCAGCGTGAACGGGGGGAGGCTCGCCTGCGTTATCTGGCTAAGTATTACCCGCGCAGTAAAGCGGCGGTTGAGGCACAGGCTTGGTTGCAAACTGGAAATTAATACGAGCGGAGAGGGTGCAGGCCCTAGCTCAAGATGCCGGGTTCAGGTCAAGTGTTTTTGCGTGGAATCGGACAGCTTTTTTGCGCTTATTCAGAGCATCATGCCTTGACATTGTGCACAGAGGTGGGGCGAGCTGTCATTGAACGGTAAGATAATGTCGTAAGTGCTTGAAATCCAGTGATGAATTCTTAACTTGTTGATTTTATTGAATAAAAAATAGGTTAAAAAATGATCATTTTGAATCCTCGCCCCAGCTACTCTAGCTCAGCGAGCTATTCAAACAAGCTATCCACAAAGTTATGCACAGATATTGTGGATAGCTTTTCGCAACCCGCGTTGGCGCTGGGCTGGTTCAGATTCCCTGCGGAATATCTTCGCCACCTAGGGCGTTGGTCAGTGCGGGGATAAGTTCGCTTAAGGTGCTGGACATGATGGTGAAACTGGCATCCAGCTGGCTTGCCATGTCGTCGCCGGCATTGTCGTCAGCCTCATCACGCAGCAGGTCTTCAAACTTTAGGCGTTTGACGGTCAGCTTGTCATCCAGGCTGAAGCTGAGCTTTTCTTGCCACTGCAGCGCTAACTGGCTTACTTGCTTGCCCGCCGAGAGGTGTAGCTGGATCTCATCACTGGCCAGATCCTGGCGTTTGCAACGCACCACGCCGCCATCTTCGCTAGTGTCACGTAGCTCGCACTCGTCGCCAATCACCATCTGCTCGGGAGCGCTGCCCTCTTTGACCCACTGGGTCATGCAGGCGGCTGGTGCCATCTTCACGTTGAGCGGACGCACTGGTAGGGTGCCGGTACACTCGCGTAGCAGGCTCAGCAGGTCCTCTGCGCGCTTGTGGCTGCTGCTATCGATAGCGATCCAGCCTTCGGCCGGGCAAATGCAGGCATAAGTGGTCTGAGTGCGCGTGAAGGCGCGTGGCAGCAGCGACATGACGATCTCATCCTTGAGCGTATCGCGTTCCTTCTTGTAAACCTTGCGAGAGTCGCGATTCTCGATTTCTTCAACTTTTTCCGCTAATGCTTCTTTGATCACGCTGCCGGGCAGAATGCGTTCTTCTTTGCGCATCGCGATCAGCCAATAGCCGTTGCTGGCTTCGAGTCGGTTCTCTGAATGACGGCCGTAGGCCGTAGTCCAACCCAGCGTATGGGTTTCCTGGCTGGCACAGGGTCGTGAAGGCTTTTGTTCAAGCGCGTCGAGCAGCTCGGTTTCGTTGAATGGGATAGGTTGGCTGAAGCGGTATAGAAGCAGGTTACGAAACCACATGATGCTGTCCTTCTGTTTTGCTGAGGGTCTGGTTGGCCCGAGAAAACGAGCAATATTGCCTGAGGCTATGCGCAACAACCAGTGTTTACAGGGCTGAAGATTAAGATATTGAAATACGCTGGTTTTTTTTTGAAAAAGGTATTGCCATAACCGAAAAAGCTGCCTAGAATGCGGCCCACTTCGAGAGCAAAGGGTGATTAGCTCAGCTGGGAGAGCATCTGCCTTACAAGCAGAGGGTCGGCGGTTCGATCCCGTCATCACCCACCACTCGAGGTATATAGCGCAGCGGTAGTTCAGTTGGTTAGAATACCGGCCTGTCACGCCGGGGGTCGCGGGTTCGAGTCCCGTCCGCTGCGCCATTTCCCCCTCAGATGTACCACTTCTTTTATCTAAATCGTGTGGTGGTTATCACTGCGTGATTTCACCTGTTTGTTTATCTCCGATCCAGTAGCCTGACCTTCAAACCCCTGTTAAGCTGATCTCTTTATTCCGCCCAGCTTGGGCCTGTCGATTGAGGTAAGCATGAAGCGTAATCTGCTGGCAGTCAGTGTTGCAGTCGGTGTTTTAGTATTGTCCGGTTGCGAAAAGGAACCAGAACTCACTACCCCCATCCAGCAAGCCTCCTATGGTATTGGTTTGAATATGGGTCAGAGCCTGTTGCAGGATGGTCTTGACGATATCGATGCCCAAGCGCTGGCGCTGGGTCTGGATGATGCGTTGACCAAGGCTGAGCATCGGGTGGGTGATGAAGAGCTGACGGCTGCCTTCACTACCTTACAAGAGCGCGCGCAGGAAAAGGCCAAAAGCCTGGCTGACGATGCGGTAGAAGCTAATAAGAAGTACCTGCAAGAGAACGCTGACAAAGATGGCGTAACTACGACCGATTCCGGTATGCAGTATGAAGTGCTCACTGCCGGCGATGCTGAAGGCGCGCAGCCAGCCGAAGATGATGTAGTGGTAGTTCACTACGAAGGTCGTCTGGTTGATGGCACTGTATTCGACAGTTCTGTAGAACGTGGCGAACCTGCTGAGTTGCCAGTTAACGGTGTAATCCCAGGCTGGATGGAAGCACTGCAACTGATGCACGTTGGCGATAAGTGGAAGGTGACCTTGCCAAGCGAGCTAGCTTACGGTGAGCGTAGCCCTAGCCCTGTTATCCCGCCGAACTCCATTCTGGTGTTCGAAATGGAATTGATCTCGATCAATCCGCGCCAGGAGTAATCGGGGTAACACGTCCCGATGCCCGGGGCAAGGCCCTCGGGCATAGAAGTGTTACCCTTATGCACAATTTGCGGTAACACTTTCTGTTTACTTATTCGATTTTTTCTGATTCCTCGCCAGTTTTGTAACTGGCTGAAAAATATCATTTTTTTCGCTGGTTAAAAACTATCCTGTTTGTCTGGAAGCGCTTTCTAACGGGCGTTTGAGCCGCTTATCCTGATTTTTTGCACAGAGTTATCCACAGCTTCTGTGGGTAAGCACTCAGGACCCGCAGCCTTGCTGGTTTCGTCAGTCAAAGTGCTGGACGATCTTCCGAATCTGCCCCTGATCAATCATCCGCTCTATGCTTTTGGCCAGTTTTTGGCTGTTAGCCTCTGCGGGCCTGGCAATGGCGCAGCGCAATGCAAAGGTTTGTACTTCCCAGCTGCTGATGTGAAACGAACTTTGCTCATTCGGCAGCAACTGCTTTACCGCACGTCTTAAATCTATCGCAGCATCAAGGCGACCGCGTTCGAGCATTTTCAAGCGGGTTGGCAGATCGCGTACGTCGTGACGAATCATTATTTGCTGGCTGAATGCTTGGGTTACCGCCGGTGAGTAGTAATAGCCCAGCGTGGTACCGACGATGGCATCCTTGAGGTCATCTAACGAGTTTGGTGGGGTCTCGCCCTGACGGGTTATGACTACGTCTGCGTCGTCATACAAGCTAGGTGTCCAGAGCAGTTGATCTGGCGCATTTAGCCACTCTGGCAAGGTGTTGCAGATGATATCGATGCGACTCTTTGCCAGTGACTCCTGGATGCGGTTATTTGGCGTGGCAACAAAACTGACTTGTCTGCCGGTAGCGGCGGCAACGGCTTCGCCAATCTCGCGGGTCAGGCTCTCCTGTAAATCGTTAGCCTGGATAACAACGTAAGGCGCGGGGTCAGAAGGGGAGTACCCCCATAACAGCGGCTCCCCTTGGCTGGACAGCGGCAGCATCACCAGGCCAGTCAAAGTTAGTCGTAGGGTAAGGGAGGCAAGAGGTATCACATTTAACCCGTTATCAATGGAGCAAATTGCAGCTTAGCTGATTGTTAGGCTAAATCATCTGATATTGGTTGCTTGTCGATGGCTCGGCGCTGGTCATTTGCAGTGCGTTGGACAATGTAATGCTGAAGCCGCGGATTTTTTTAGCGTCGTGCTTGGCCTTGGAAGCATGTTCAGCCAAGTGCGCAGGATCCAGTTTGTCTGTGTGCTGGCCGCTTAGCTGCAGTACGCCAATCGACAGGTTGAGCAGGTCATGTTTGCGCCAGCGTCCCTCTCTATCAAGCGCGCTAAAGCCGTTGTCCTGAATATGCTCCGCGCGGTATAGACCGCTGCACAGCTGCTGAAAGCGTTGATCGAGCTGATCAAGCCGTTGCCGCCAGTCACTGCTGCGCATGACTAGCATGAAATCATCGCCGCCGATGTGCCCGACAAAATCTTTTTGCGGATCGCAAAGCTCGCGTAGAAGTTGGGCCAATGCCAGTAAAACCTCATCACCTTTGCCGTAGCCGTACAGGTCGTTGAAGGGCTTAAAGTTGTCCAGGTCTACGTAGCACAGCTGGGCGTCCAACTGTTGCTCAAGCAAACGCTCGAGGCACTGCTGAATTGGAATATTACCGGGCAGCAGAGTTAAGGGATTGGCGTGCCTGGCTTGTTGCAGTTTGAGTTCGGTGATCTGTCGTAAGACATCGATACCGCGGCCCAGGCCCTTGTATAAGCCCTGATCGATAATAATGAAGTCATCTTCCAGTCGCTGTCGCGCGCGGCTGGTGAGCAGCCTACTGACGCGCTGCAGGCTCTGACGGATATCCACCCGTAAGCAGTCCTCGTCCATCAATTTACGGATGGGCTTACGGCCGTAGATCTCCTGCGCAAATGGTTTCAGCATAGTTTGGCTGAGCGTGTGGCGCTGCACTGCACCAATCGGCCGCTGATGGTCGTCGAGGATGGCCAGAGTGTTAAGTGTAGGCTGTTGCTGAAAGCACTCCAGTACGGTTTGCACCTTGGTATCTTCATGCAAGCCGGGAATGGGCAGCAGCAGGCTATGAATCGGTGCATCTTCGTTACGGCTACTGCCGTGCTGATTGAGACGCTCTGCCAGTTGTTCTGAATTGATCTCGGGAATGCTGGCGGGGCGGCCCAGCCAGTAGCCCTGTACCCAATCAATGCCGATTTCTTCGAGTACCGCGAGCTCTTCGGGTTGCTCTATGCCCTCGGCAATTACTTGGGCGCGGGAGGCCTTGGCCATCTGCAGGATGGAGTTAACGAATTCGCGCTTGATCGGATCGAGATGTATGCCATCGATAAAGTGACGGTCAATCTTTACATACTCTGGGTGTAGTTCGGACCACAACCGCAAGCTGGAATAGCCGGCGCCGAGATCGTCTAACGCGATCTGGAAACCCATGTCTCGATAATGGTGAAGCGCGGTCTGCAGTAAGTTGAAATCGTCTATGGGCGCCTGTTCGGTCAGCTCGATGACCACACGATCCGGCCTCAAGCCGCTGGCTTCCAGCATCGTTAGGGTGCCGCCTGAGTAATGTTGCTGCTCTAGCAGGCTTTCTGGTGAGATGTTGAGAAACAGCTTGCCAGTCAACCCGAGCGCGCAGAAGCGGCTAATGGCTCGGCTGCGGCAGAGCATTTCAAGCTCGGTCAACATGCCATGGTGACGCGCGGCGGCGAATAGCGTAAGGGGGGAGTGCAGCGGGCTGTCGGATGGACCTCTGCTCAACGCTTCATAGCCAACCACGCGTTGTTCAAGGCTGGAAACGATGGGTTGAAATAGGCTCGATACCGCGCCGCGGTTGAGAATGTTAAGCAGCGCTTGGCGTTGTTCGGAAACAGTCATTGGCATTCCCAGGCGATTGATTGTTGCCGTACCTGGCAGCCCGGGATGCTCTGGATGGGCACACTGGCGGGCAGTTGTCCTGACCGGGGCAGTGTGCCATCTACAAATTACAGAAATGTGACAGAGAAGCGTCGTTCCAGTCGGTTAGTCGGCTTTAGCGACCTGATGTTCCAATTGCAGCAAATCAACCAGAATCTGGCCAGTCTCAACTAGGAACGCGTCGGGTTCTTTGTCTGCGTCGTTGTTATGCAGGGCGACCTCGTCAGCGGGATCCTCTTTCTCAAGAGATTCCAGCGGCTCCTCACCTTTGGCGCTGCGGCGAGTGTTCTCCATCACTAACAAACGCGACTCATAATCATCCAGTTGCTGTTTACGCTTTGCCTCATTCAACGGCAGCGTTTCACGGCCTTTGATCTCATCGTCCAGTCCTAGGCGAGCCAGGGTGTAAACAAAGTCTGGATCTTTCGCAGCGCGTGTTTCATGGCTGGTCTGCAGCTGCTGCACGAAAGGCTTGAGTTGCTGACTGCTGCTGTACTTGGCTGGTGGGATGGTATCCCAGGGCATAGCGTGCGGCAGGGCGCTTTCACCGATCTCCTTGCTGTCGAGCAGTGAGGGGTAACTAATGTCCGGCACGACGCCACGATGTTGCGTGCTCTGCCCGGAGACTCGGTAGAACTTGGCCAAGGTTAGCTTCAGTTCGCCATGGTTAAGCGGTTGAATCGATTGCACCGTGCCTTTACCGAACGTGGGCTCGCCAATGACCAAGGCGCGCCCGTAATCCTGCATGGCGCCGGCAAAAATTTCCGAGGCTGAGGCAGATAGGCGATTAACCAGTACAGCCATGGGGCCGTTATAGGTTACGCCTGATTCGGGATCGTCTAACACCTGCACGTCGCCTTCAGTATTGCGTACCAGCACGGTCGGCCCTTGGTCGATAAATAAGCCAGTCAGTTCGGTAGCCTCTTGCAGGGAGCCGCCGCCGTTGTCGCGTAAATCGAGCACTACGCCATCGACCTTCTCTTTCTCTAGTTCTACGAGTAAGCGGCGCACGTCACGGGTGGTGCTGCGGTAGTTGGGATCGCCCTGGCGGTAGGCTTTGAAATCGATATAGAAACCGGGTAGGTCGATCACGCCGATGCGGTAATCGTGACCCTGATTGGTCATCTCGATGACGCGCGATTTGGCGGCTTGGTCTTCCAGCTTGATCGCTTCACGCGTCAGGTTAACGACCTTGCTATCCATATCGCCAGGCGGGTTGCTGGCGGGGATAACTTCCAGCCGTACGTTGGAGCCTTTGGGGCCGCGGATAAGCTTGACCACTTCATCCAGGCGCCAACCGATGACATCAACCATCTCATCATCAGCCTGGGCAACGCCGACGATACGGTCAGCGGCTGCCAGTTGCTGGCTGCGTTGTGCTGGGCCAGCTGGGACTAAACGCATGATCTTGGTGTATTCGTTATCGCTCTGCAGTACCGCGCCAATACCCTCCAGCGACAGGCTCATGTTGATGTCGAAGTTTTCCGCATTTTCCGGCGACAGGTATTGGGTGTGAGGGTCGTAGACCTGTGCCAGGGCGTTAATGTAATTCTGGAAAATATCTTCCGAGCGCGTTTGGCTGATACGAATCTGCTGACCTTTGTAGCGCTTGACCAGCTGCGTCTGGATATCTTCCAGGTTTTTGCCGGACAGTTTAAGCCGCAGAACCTCATCTTTTATCTGGGCGCGCCACAGCTGATGCAGGGCGTCATCGTCCTTGGCCCACGCGGCCTCTTCACGGTCAACCAGGATTTCCTGGTCGGTAGAGAAGTCGAAGCTAGACAGCTGGTCTTCCAAAAGCTCCAGAGTGAACTCAAGGCGCTGTTCCAGTCGAGCGAGCTGACGCTTGTGCATATCGAAGCCGACACTCAGGTCGCCGCTGAGCAGTAAATCATCCATGCGCAGGCGATTCTTGGCGAACCCATCGATGTCTTGCTGGCTGAACAGGCTGCGCTGGGAGTCCAGGTGCTTTAGGTAAGTGTCGTATACCTGCGCGGAGAGGGCGTCATCCAGCCGTGTGCGGTTGTAGTGATGACGGCGCAACAGCTCCACGGTATTTAAACTGGCGACGACCTGATCGCGGGTGGGCTGCAGCTGATCAAGGTCGAGCGGTACGGCCTTCTCTGCGGCAAAGGAGGTGGCGCTGATAGACATAAAAGCTATCAGGCATGACTGGCGCAAAGTGTTAGAACCTTTCATCTGGGGTATCGTATCCGGAGAGAGTATGCTTTATAGAGGTTGCGCGGGAGCATGAGTTCCCGCCTGTATTCACCTATTTGATGAACTATGGAGGCAGCGTGAGAGGATTGCAAGCCGAGGGCGGAGCACTGGTTTGGCAGGATCAAGCAGCGGAAACACTGCAGTCTGGCCAGGTTCGAGTCAAGGTCATGGCCGCGGGATTGAACCGCGCTGATCTGTTGCAGAAAGCCGGTATGTATCCGCCGCCCGCTGGTGTGACCAGTGTGCTGGGATTGGAATGTGCAGGTGAAGTAGTCGAAGTGGCTGAAGGTACGCGTTGGCAAATAGGTGATCGCGTATGCGCGTTGCTGGCTGGCGGCGGTATGGCTGATGAAGTAGTGGTTGATGAACGCCACCTGCTATCGGTACCAGCCAACCTGAATTGGGCAGAAGCTGCCGCGATTCCGGAAGTCTTCAGTACCGCTTGGTTGAATATCTTCGAGCTAGGCAATGCTCGCCCAGGTGAAAAGGTGCTTATTCACGCTGGCGCCAGTGGTGTGGGCACTGCTGCGATTCAGTTGTGTAAAGCTCAAGGCAATCCTTGCTGGGTCTCTGTCGGTAGCCAGGAAAAGCTGGATGCCTGCATCAAGCTGGGTGCTGAGGGTGGTGTGTTGCGTCAAAACGGAATCGCCGCGCTGCAGAGCGATGGCCCGTTCGATGTGGTGTTGGACCCAGTAGGTGCAAACTACGCAACGGATCACCTCGACCTGCTGGCACTGGATGGGCGCTGGGTACTCATCGGTCTGATGGGTGGTCGTGAAGCTAAGCTGGATCTGGGCAAGATGCTGGTCAAGCGCGCTCGTCTGATCGGTTCAACGCTGCGCACCCGCGATGCGGGCTTCAAGGCTACTTTGCTGGCTGATATGCAGCAGCGGCTAATGCCTTTGTTTGCTAAGGGTGAGTTGCAGCCTCTGGTTGCTAAAACCTTCAGCTTTGAAGACGCCACCGCAGCTTTTGACGAGCTGGCGACTGATAAAGTGATTGGTAAAGTGATACTGCTGCGCGAAGTCTGAGCAGATAAAAAAGCCCCGTCGTGCGTTAAGCACGGCGGGGCTTTTTACTGCCTATCCTCTTTTAAATGAGATTTTCGCAGTTATAGAAATGCCGTAGTACCTCAGCCAGATAACCCGGATCGCGGCTGCCGGCCAACTCTCTGATCGAATGCATTGCGAAGGTCGGCACGCCGATGTCGACGGTGCGCACGCCTAAGCGGCTGGCGGTGAGCGGCCCGATAGTGCTACCACAGGCCATATCGCTGCGTACCACAAAGCTTTGCACCGGTACCTTGGCTGCTGCGCAAAGCTCGCGAAAGAACGCAGATGTCTCACTGCTAGTGGCGTAACGTTGGTTACTGTTGATTTTGATGACTGGGCCGGCGTTCAGTTTTGGCCCGTGATTCTCGTCATGCTTTGCAGCGAAATTGGGATGCACCGCGTGAGCGTTGTCGGCAGACACCAGCAGTGAGCGCTGCAACACCTGCACGCGCTGAGCGGCGTCTGGAATCAGGCGGCTTAGCACGTCTTCCAAAAAAGGACCGTCAGCCCCGCAGCAGGAGCTGGAGCCAATCTCTTCGTGGTCGGTACACACCAGCAGGCAGGCTTGCGTCTCGTCTGAGTCGAGTAGCGCAGTCAGACCGGCATGGCAGGACAGCAGGTTGTCCAGCCGGGCGGAGCTGAAAAAATCGTCATCCAAGCCTATGGTGGCGGGTGGCTGGGTGTCGTAGAAGCTCAATTCGTAATCGAGTATCGCGACCTCGCCACAATCTGGGTGTTGTCGGCGCAAATGGTCCGACAGCAGGCTACGCAAGTCGCGCGCCGGGTCTAGACTATGGGCCAATATGGGGGGCAGGTCGGTCTGTGCATTGATTGGCTGACCTTCGTTGACGCCACGGTTGAGGTGGATCGCCAGATTAGGGATCACCGCGATGGGGCGCTTGAAATCAATCAGTTTGCTGGCGATGCGGCCGTCGGTGTTGCGGAAGCTCACCCTGCCGGCTAGCGACAAGTCGCGGTCGAACCAGGGTGCCAGCAAGGCGCCACCATAAACTTCCACACCTAGCTGCCAGAGACCCTGCTGATTGAGTTCGGGCTGCGGCTTGACCTTCAGGCAGGGGCTGTCTGTGTGCGCGCCAACTAAGCGAATGCCGCGTTGCAGGCTATCTTTGCCGCCCATCTGAAAGGCTATTAGTGAGGATTCGTTGCGGGTAACCAGGTACTTTCCGCCAGTTTCAAGCTGCCAGTCGGCGCGCTCGTCCAATGCCTTGTATCCGGCGTCAATTAAACGATTGCGTAGGGTAGCTGTGGCATGAAATGGAGTAGGGGATTGGCTAATGAAATCGGCCAGATCCTGATTCAAGGGAGTGTTCGACATGCCGGATTCCTCGCTGGCAGGTTGCTTCAAAAAGGGCAGGGGCACTCGAAAGCCAAACGCTCGCCCGTTTCTGGATGACTGATCACCAGTTTTGCAGCGTGCAATGCCAGCCTAGGGCACGCTTGCAGTGCTTGCTCGTGGGCGTAGAGCTGATCGCCCAGCAATGGGTGGCCAATCGCAAGCATGTGCACGCGCAACTGGTGTGAGCGACCGGTAATAGGTGTCAACTCGACGCGGCAATGATCGGTATGACGCTCAAGCACGCGCCAGAAGGTTTGCGCGTGTTTGCCCAGCTCATGGTCAACAATATGCCGGGGCTTGTTGGGCGGATCATAACGCAATGGCAAGTCAATATGCCCGGAGTCGGCGGTAGGCTGACCCCAGCACAGCGCCATGTAGGCTTTTTCCGTTTCTCGATCGTGAAACTGACGAGACAGCTCGCGATGGGCATCGGGGTTGCGCGCAATCACCAGCAGACCGGAGGTTTCCCAGTCCAGGCGATGTACTATGCGCGCTTCTGAATAGCCATTGTCTTGCAGGCGAGTAATCAAACAATCCTTGTTATCGTCAGCACGGCCGGGCACAGACAGCAGTAGTGTGGGTTTGTTGACGATAAGAAAGGCGGGATCCTGATGCAGGATGCCGATGTTGGTCAGGGGCATGATGGTTCCGCTGCGCCACCCGTGGTTGGGTGGCGCATTGTCTTCAGGGGCGTTCTGGCAGGGTGATGTTCAGCTCCAGGATGGAGCAATCATCCTGGTTGTCGAGGGCGACGTGTACCTGCTCGCGATCAATCTGTACATACTTGCTGATCACATCAATGATCTCCTGCTGTAACCGCGGCAGGTAATCAGGCTGGTTACGTTGACCACGTTCGTGGGCGACTATGATCTGCAGGCGTTCTTTGGCGATGGACGCCGTCGCCGGCTTTTTGCGATCACGGAAGTAGTCGAAAATACTCATGTTAGCGACCTCCAAACAGGCGCTGCAGCAGCCCCTTCTTCTGTAGCTCAAGGAAGCGGTGAGGCATGTCCTTACCGAGCAGACGTTCAACTGCATCAGCGTAGGCTTGGCCGGCATCACTCTTGTCGTCCATGATCACAGGAACGCCCTGGTTGGACGCTTTGAGAACGGCCTGGGACTCCGGGATCACACCCAGCAACGGAATCGACAGAATGTCTTCGACGTCGCTGACCGAGAGCATTTCGCCATTTTCGACGCGCTCCGGATTGTAGCGAGTCAGCAGCAGGTGCTCTTTGATCTTCTCGCCGTTCTCAGCGCGTCTGGACTTGCTAGACAGCAGGCCGAGCATGCGGTCAGAGTCACGTACTGAGGACACTTCCGGGTTAGTTACCACAACAGCTTCATCGGCAAAGTACATTGCCAAATGCGCGCCTTTCTCGATGCCAGCAGGGGAATCGCAGACGATATAATCGAAGGTTTCCTTCAGCTCGTTCAGGACGCGCTCAACACCTTCCGGGGTCAGGGCATCTTTATCGCGAGTTTGCGAGGCCGGCAGGATAAACAGCATGTCGGAGCGCTTATCCTTAATCAGAGTCTGATTGAGGTTGGAGTCGCCGTTGATCAGGTTGACGAAGTCATAGACCACGCGCCGTTCACAACCCATGATCAGGTCCAAATTACGCAGCCCTACGTCAAAATCGACGATGACTGTTTTGAAGCCGCGCAGTGCTAAGCCGGTACCGATGGCAGCACTGGTGGTGGTTTTGCCCACCCCGCCTTTGCCTGATGTGACGACGATGATCTTTGCCAAAATGACCTTCCTGTCGAGTTTCTCTAATGGTGGAATGTCGCGTTGAAAAACGATGCTTGCAACGCGAAAAATAGTGTTCTGGCGGAGCCCAGCTGTTGGCCAGAGGCCACAACTGACGGGCTCCCCCGAATGGCTGAACAGTATCTGTTAAAGGGCGGTCATCTTCAAGCTGTCGCCGTCTAAACTGATATGTACTGCCTGTTTCCATTGTTTCTCTTTGCGCAGATCCTCTGCGACTTTGTAGTGCCCGGCGATAGACACCAGCTCAGCCTCAAGGTTCTGACAGAAAATGCGAGCCTCGGTATTGCCCTGCACGCCAGCGAGTGCGCGCCCACGCAGCGGGCCGTATACATGAATATGGCCATCTGCAAGCAGCTCTGCGCCGGCGCTGACCGGCGCCATGACGATCAGGTCACCGCCGCGGGCATAGACCTGCTGGCCAGACCGGACTGGCTCGGTAATCAGCTTTCCACCACCGCTTGGGGCTGCTCTTGGCGCTTGTGCAACAGGCGCGGGCTCTGGCCGCAGAGCGGGGGTTTCGATGCTTTTTTCGCGCTGGCGTCCAACTGGCACCAGTACCATGCCGGCGCTCTGTGCTAGCGGACGAAAGCTTTCACCGCCACGCAGGGCGACAGGTTGCAGGCCGTGTTGGCGGCAGATTTCCAGCAAGCCTTTCAGTGCAGCGGCGTCAATCCTATCGGTCAGCTTATCGAGCGCAATGACCACCGGGGTGTCGACGAAAAAGTTGGGAGCTTGCTCGACTTTTTCCGCCAATTGCCGGGCGAAGTGGTCTTGGGACAGACGCGCCAGTTCCACAACCGTCATGGTCAGCATGCCGCCCTTGAGGTTGAATACGGGGTCGTTGTCGAGCAGGTCCAAAGTAGTGTCAGCAGTCATGGTCGTTCCGTTTCGCATTAATGGGCACACTTATATAGATTGACTACGCTGATCGCAAGCCGCGCGCGGCTTGGTTAGAATGTGGTTTTTGTGCAAATGGACATCCAAATGGATCATGCGGTTTTTTCTCGAGCCTTACTGCACCCTCGCTACTGGCTATTGTGGCTGGGTTTGGGGTTGTTGTGGCTGGTCGTGCAGTTGCCATACCCCTGGTTGTTAGGGCTTGGCCGCTTGGTCGGCAAATTGATGTTTTACTTCATGGCTGACCGCCGCGAAGTGGCACGGGTCAACCTTGAGTTGTGTTTTCCGCAAAAGAGCAGCCAAGAGCGCGAGCAGTTGTTGCGGGAGAATTTTGCCTCTAACGGCATTGCGCTGTTTGAAATGGCGATGGCCTGGTGGTGGCCCAAACGGCGCTTGGCCCGGTTGGCGCATATAGAGGGCATTGAATATCTGCGCGACGCAGCGGCCAAGGGGCAGGGCGTCGTGTTGATGTCGTTGCATTTCACTACCCTGGAGATTGGCGCAGGTTTGTTGGGGCAAGTGGTCACCATTGATGGTATGTACCGTGAGCACCGCAACGCGGCGTTCGACTATGTGCAGCGTCATGGCCGCGAACGCCAGAATCGAGATGCCAAGGCAGTTGAGCGCGAAGACGTGCGTAGTATGATGCGCTCGCTACGTAGCGGGCGAGCAATTTGGTACGCACCTGACCAGGACTATGGCCGCAAAGCCAGTGTCTTTGTCCCGCTGTTTGGGGTCGAGGCTGCTACGGTGACGGCTACCAGTACCTTTGCGCGGTTGGGTAAAGCGCTAGTAGTGCCCTTTACGCAAAGCCGTTTGCCAAATGCACAGGGCTACAAGCTGACCATTCATCCGCCACTGCAAAGCTTCCCCAGTGGCGATGATACTGCCGATGCACTGCGTATTAACCAATGGGTAGAACAGGCGGTAGCGGCGCAGCCAGATCAGTACATGTGGGTGCACAGGCGCTTCAAAACACGGCCCGAAGGGGTAGAAAGGCCCTACGCTAAACGGAGTCGACGTCGGCGCAGTCGTCACGCATGAATATGCAGCGACCAAGCGATTGCACGGGGCTGATTCTGTCCGGTGGTGGCGCGCGGGCGGCCTATCAAGTGGGCGTGCTATCAGTTATTGCCGAGCTGCTGCCGGCCGGTGCGGCCAATCCTTTCCCTGTCATCTGCGGGACCTCGGCCGGAGCCATCAACGCCGTGGCGCTAGCCAGTCATGCGCGTAATTTTGCCGATGGCGTGGATCGCCTGCAGGAGGTCTGGTCGCAGTTTCGCTGTGAGCAGGTCTACCGGAGCGACTGGCCGGGAGTCACTGCGCAGGCATGGCGCTGGGCGCGCGCTAACCTGCTAGGGTTCCCGAGCGCGCAGCCCACCGCCTTGCTCGACAACGCGCCGTTGCGCAAGTTACTAGAGCGCACACTAAAGTTTGGCCAGATTGATGACAGTCTGCAGAGTGGTGCGTTGCGCGCTATCTCAATCAGCGCCTTCGGTTACCAGTCAGCAGATTCGATCAATTTTTATCAGGGAGTTGAGCGCATCTCGCCTTGGGCGCGGCATCGTCGAGTGGGCGTGCAGACTCGGCTTGGCCTTGAGCATTTGATGGCCTCTTCAGCCATTCCGCTGGTCTTCCCGCCAGTACTGCTTAATCGCGAATGGTTTGGCGATGGTGCAGTGCGGCAGCAGGCGCCGATCAGTCCGGCGCTGCATCTTGGCGCCAATCGTGTATTGGTGATTGGCGTATCAGACAATCTCTCCAATCAGCCAGTGGGTGGACGTCGTGGTCCGCGCTTGCGCACCGCACCGCCGCCGACGCTGGCGCAAATTGGTGGGCATCTGTTGAGTAGTACTTTTGTCGATAACTTGGAAGCTGACGTTGAGTTGCTGGAGCGCATGAATCGGTTGGCGGGCTATCTTCCGACCGGCTCTCGCTATTCGGGCAAAGGAGTGCGGCAGGTAGAGGTGCAGATTATCTCACCGAGTGAGCCATTAAATCTGATTGCCGCCCGTCACCGTAAATCGATGCCGCGCAGTCTGCGCGCGTTTCTGCGGGGCAGTGGCGTGACCCGAGCGTCAGGCGGCAGTGTGCTCAGTTACCTGTTGTTTGAGGCGGAATACTGTCAGGAGCTGATGGAGCTGGGGCGGCGTGACGCGCTGGCCAAAGCGGAGGCCTTGCAGCGTTTTCTGGGTGTGTTGTGTCCTTTGCAAGCGCCGACCGAGGTCGACGCTCACGCGGGTGGGGCTTAACGCAGCTTGGTCGGTGGCGTTAGCCAACTACCAATACGCGAATGGCATCGAGTCGCAATTTAGCTTGCTGCAAGACGTGGTTGCCTTGTTCGTACTGGCGTTCCAATGCACTGATTTCATCGTCACGCACCAGCGGATTGACCTCTCGGAGCGCTTTCAGACGCTGGATCTCTTCCTCCAGTTCGCGGCTGAAACGCGCTCGGGCTTCGTCAATGACTTGTGAGTGCTGATCCTTCGCGGCTGCTTCAGCGTTTTTAAGCAGCGCTTCTACTGGTTCGCGTTGGGTTTTGGCGACCTTGGTGGCCAGTTGGCGTGGCAGAGATTCGACTTGGGCGTCGAGGGTATCGAAACTGACCTTGGACGCCAGGTCGTTACCGCTGGTATCGAGCAAACAGCGGATCGGCGTTGGCGGTAGATAACGCTGCAGCTGCAAGGCCCGCGGCGCTATGGCCTCACACACGAATATGCATTCCAGTAGCATGGTGCCGGGCTTGAGCGCCTTATTCTTGAGCAGGCCAACCGAGCTATTGCCCATGCTGCCTGACAACACCAAGTCCATACCACCCTGCAGCATTGGATGCTCCCACGTCAGGAACTGCATGTCTTCGCGCGAGAGCGCGGTTTCCCGGTCATAGGTGATGGTCACGCCTTCGTCATCGCCCAACGGGAAGCCAGCGTCCAGCATGCGCTCGCCAGGCCGCAGTACCAAGGCGTTGTCTGAATGATCGTCGCTGTCGATGCCGAATACGTCGAACAGGCGCTCCATATAAATGGGCAGCTGCAGATTGTTGTCTTGTTTATCGATGGCGCTGATCATCTGCGCGGAGTCCTGATGGCCGCGCGAATGCAACTCCAACAAGCGATCGCGACCGTTGTGCAGCTCTTGCTCCATTGCCAATCGACGGCTGCGCGCCTGCTCGATCAGAGCTTCCCATTCGCTGGTCTGCGGATGGTCGAGTTGGGTCAGTAGCGCGCCGCCAAATTCGTGCTGCAGGGCGTTGCCAGCAGGGCAAGTGCTCTGAAAGGCATTCAGTGCGAGGTGATACCACTCGAACAGGCGCTGCTGGGCAGTCTCTTCGATGTAGGGAATGTGCAGCTGAATGATCTCACGTTGGCCAATGCGATCAAGACGGCCAATACGCTGCTCCAGCAGATCGGGGTGGCTGGGTAAATCGAACATCACCAAGTGATGCGCAAATTGGAAATTGCGCCCTTCACTGCCGATCTCCGAGCAAATCATCACCTGGGCGCCGAACTCTTCATCTGCGAAGAAGGCGGCGGCGCGGTCGCGCTCGATGATGCTCATACCCTCGTGGAATACAGTGGCTGGGACGCCGCTGCGCACGCGCAGGGCGTCTTCCAGATCAAGCGCGGTTTCGGCATGCGCGCAAATCACCAACACCTTGCTGCGCTTAAGCACCTTAAGGGTGTCTATCAGCCATTCGACGCGCGGATCTTCGAGCCACCACATGGTTTCGGCAGCGTCGAAATCAGCCTGCAGCGGCTGTTCTGGATAAAGTGAAACGCGGCCTTCCAGGTCCTGATAAAGCGCAGGGCAAGGGAGGGGGTAAGCATGCAGCTGGCGTTCAGGGAACCCCGAAATGGCTGCGCGCGTATTGCGATACAACACCCGTCCGGTGCCGTGGCGGTCGAGCAGCTGGCGAACCAGACTGTCACGGGCGTTGTCGGCAGCTTCGCCGATCTCGTTCAGTGCCGCCAGTTGCGGCTCGGCGCTATTGCCAAGCCAGTCGACGATTGCGCTTTGGTCGGCATCAGTCAGTTGGTCGGCTTCCAGTAGGTGTTGTACTGCGTCGGCTACCGGCTGATAGCGCTCGGCTTCAGCGATGAACTCCGGCAGGCTGTGAAAACGGTCTGGATCGAGCAGTCGCAGGCGCGCAAAGTGGCTAGCTTGGCCGAGTTGCTCGGGCGTGGCGGTCAGCAGCAGCACGGCAGGGATCTGCCTCGCCAGGCCTTCTACCAGCTGATACTCGGGGCTGGGTTTGTCTTCATGCCAGACCAGATGATGGGCCTCATCGACTACCAGCATGTCCCAGTCGGTTTGCTGCAGGTAATCACTGACTTTGCCGTTCTCAAGCAAAAACTCCAGTGCCACCAGCGCCAGCTGCTCCTCCTCAAACGGATTCTCTTCCGCGCCTTCGCAGCGATCTGGATTGAATAGCGCAAACTGCAGGTTGAAGCGCCGACGCATTTCCACCAGCCACTGGTGCTGCAAGTTTTCGGGTACCACGATCAGTGCGCGACGAATACGCCCAGTCTGCAATTGGCGGTGTAAAATCAGACCGGCCTCGATGGTTTTACCCAAGCCAACCTCATCCGCCAGCAGGACGCGTGGCGCCATACGGTCGGCAACATCGCGGGCAATATGCAGCTGGTGCCCAATGGGTTGTGTGCGCACACCCGCCAAGCCCAGCAACGGCGAACGCTGCACGCGGCAGTAATGACGCAAGCTTTCATGGCGCAAGCTGAACCAGGGCAGGGGGTCGATCTGACTGGCGAACAGTCGGTCACTGGCCAGTCGGAACTGAATGAAATTGTCGAGCATGGTTTCGGCGAAAACGGTCTCGCTGCCGTCGTCGCGCAGCCCGGTGTAGACCAGCAGACCGTCTTCTTCGCCAACGTCGTTGACGGTGATGCTCCAGCCCTCGTGGTGGCTGATGCTGTCGCCGGGGCTGAAGCGCACCCGCGTCAGAGGCGCGTTGCGCAATGCGTAATGACGAGTCTCGCCGCTGGCGGGGTACAACACCACCACCATACGGTCGTCTTGAGAGAGGACTGTGCCCAGTCCCAGTTCTGATTCGCTGTCACTTACCCAGCGTTGTCCCGGGATAAATCCTGCCATGCCTCTCTCCTGACCGTGCGAAAAAAAGGGCGCACATCTTAACCGATAGGCCAGCAAGCAGAAACCTTGGGTTTCAATCTGCTGATGTTAAATCTCGCTTTACAGTTGATCAAAAAACATTCAATTATGTGTCTCGCATCACAGTTATTGCTGTAAAGGCGCGATCTTTTCGGTCGATACAGTGTAGACAACTTTGTATATAGAGCCGATGTCAGGGTGTCTGGCGGCTTTCACGAGGCTACACATTAATGTTGATTCCAGGATTTCCATCCGGGGGTGCTCAACTGGACCCCGTCAAGTTTAAGCGGCAGGTGGAGCCGGCGCAGCAATCTCTGCCGGTAGACAAGGCCGAGACAGCGCCGGTTGAGCGGCGGCAGCGCGACAAAGGACGCTGGCCGGAGCGGCGGAGCAAGCGGCGTCGCTTTATGCGTCAAGAACAGGCGTCGGATGAGCGCGAGTTCGATTTACCTAGCAAAGGGCTGCTGGTTGACATTGAAGTCTGAAGCGATGCTAGTCTTGCAGGCATTCAACAACCCAATTGCGCCGTCAGGGGTTTAAGCATGTCTGAGAAAACCGATGCTCCAGTGGTCGTAGATCTTGCTGAGGCGCGGCAGCAACGCATCCACGACATTCACGATGCGCGCCTGGAGGCTATGCGTAGTGCCTTCGCTAAGGCATTGCCGCTTGCTGGCGCCAAAGCGTCCGGCAAAGCCAAGAAAAAAACCAAGAAAAAGCCACGCTGATCCGGCGTTATCGCACTTCATTGACCCCGGTCAATATCCTCTGCAAGGCATCGACCTAACCTGTGTCTATAGAAAACGCAGGAGGTGTCTTATGTACGTTGATGCAGCGGTAATTGCAGGATTGGTCACGGTGGGCTTGATGTTTGCTTTTTTCGGTGGGGTGGGCTTGTTTATTTGGAGTGATATCAAAAAGACCAAGAAAAAAGCCTGAGTCGGGTTGCCTGCGTTTGGGGCATAATGGCGGGCCTGTGCACAGCGGCAGACTATTATGCTTACTTCAAATCCGCCTCCCCCTCGGTCTCGCTGCGAGCGCTGTCTGCGCCCCTGTTTGCACTGCCTGTGTAGTTTGATCCCTTATTTGACCAACACTACCCACGTGCTGGTGATACAACACCCATCCGAACAAAAGCACGCCCTCAATACCGGCCGCATGCTGACTTTGGGTTTGGCTCGAGCCGATTTATTGATCACCGAATCGCTCGCTGAGCATCCGCAGTGGCTGCTAAAGCTGCAGGATCCCGAGTGGCGCACTGAGCTGCTTTTTCCAGGAGAGCAGGTTCCGTTGCTTGCACTGCAGCCAGCAGACTCCCGTCCACGACGGTTGGTGCTGCTGGATGGTACCTGGCGCAAAGCACGCAAGCTGCTGCATTTAAACTCTTCATTGCAAGCGTTAGCGAAGGTCAGTCTGCCTGCGGGTTTGCACAGTCGTTATCGGCTGCGCAAGGTGCCGGAAGCCGGTGCGCTCTCCAGTATTGAGGCAGGCGCAGAAGCGCTTCGCCTGCTTGAACCAGAGCTTCCGGTCGAGCAGCTGCTGATCCCATTCGATGCGCTGATAGATGCTCAAATCAATGCTATGGGGCAGGGGCTCTATCAGCGTAATTACCATTCTCGTTAAGCATCCCTACTAATAACGTCTGCAGATCATCTTGCTGACGTGTAGGGCGCTTGATTCATGCTACTTATAGTGCCCCCCCGAATTCCCACTTGCTGCTCTGCTTGTCGCTAGACTGAGCTTCGAGTCATTTGCTCGCACACAACAACAAAAATAGCGCAATTCGATAGTTAAGGGGTTTTCATGCAATCAACAGGACAACGAGTCGTTATTACCGGCGCCGGTAGTGGGCTGGGACGTGAGCTGGCGCTGCGCTACGCGCGGGAAGGCGCGCGTTTGGCGTTGGCTGATATTAACGATGAAGGATTGAAGGAAACCCGGCAGCTGGTGGCTGACGTGGGTGGTTGGAGTTTCAGCCAACGCTGTGATGTGCGTGATTACAGCCAGTTGGCGGCGCTAGCGCAAAGTTGTGAAGAGCGTTTCGGTGGTGTGGATGTGCTAATTAATAACGCCGGTGTGGCCTCCGGCGGTATGTTCTGGGATCTCAGTCTCGAGGATTGGGACTTTCAAATTGGTATAAACCTTATTGGTGTGGTTAAAGGGTGCAAGGCTTTCATGCCGTTATTCCTGGCGCAGGGGAGTGGGCGGATCATTAATATCGCTTCCATGGCCGCGCATATTCAGACACCGGGCATGAGTAACTACAATGTTGCCAAGGCGGGTGTCTTGGCCCTCTCAGAAAGCCTATTAGCTGAGCTGCAACCCTTGGGGATCAAGGTCAGCGTGGTCTGCCCATCATTTTTCCAGACCAATCTGCTGGACTCCTATCATGGTCCTGATCGCCAATCTAAAACTGATATGGCCAAGCTGCTGCAGAGTTCTCCAATCAGCGCGGCCGATGTGGCCGATGTAACCTACCGCGAGAGCGAAGCCGACCAATTTATGATTTTGCCGCACGAACGTGGCCGTTTGGCAGTAGAGCAGAAGCGGGCGGATCCCCAGGTAATCTATCAAGAAATGTTCAAATTGGCCGCGCGTCGATTGCAGCAGAGCTGACCTTGAGCCAGGCGGCTGACTCTCTGGTTAGTCGCTCTGCAGGGCTCTTTACTTCAAATGGTTCTTTATCACGCTGGTCTATTTTGTTTACCGCACGCGACGGTGTCTTTATGCTTGTCGGCCTTTGATGGCGGTAGATGATTGCTCTGAGTCGCCATCCATTCACGAGTGTCTGGCCTGCTTAACAGCCTGATACTCGCTATACCCCTGCTGAATTTGAGGTTACTAGCATGCGTGACGTCGTTATTGTCGACAGTGTACGGACCGGTCTGGCCAAGTCATTCCGTGGCAAGTTCAACATTACCCGCCCTGATGATATGGCCGCGCATTGCGTTAACGCACTGCTGGAGCGTACTGGTGTGGATCCTAAGCTGATCGATGATTGCATCGTCGGTGCCGGTTCCAATGAAGGTGCTCAGGGTCATAACATCGGTCGTAACGTGGCTGTGTTGTCCAAGATGGGTATTGATGTTGCGGGCATGACCCTCAACCGTTATTGCTCTTCAGGCCTGCAAGCTATTGCTATCGCCGCCAACCAGATCGCTTCCGGTTGCTCCGATGCCATCGTTGCTGGTGGTGTTGAATCCATCACCATGACGGCCAAGAGCCGCAATACGGATAACTTCGTTAACCCGATTCTGGAAAAAGACTTTCCTGGCATCTATTACCCTATGGGTCAGACCGCCGAAATCGTCGCGCGTCGTTACAACGTTACCCGCGAGCAGCAGGACGAGTACTCCCTGCAGAGCCAGCAGCGCACCGCGCGTGCCCAAGCTGATGGCTTGTTCGACGACGAAATCGTACCGATGAGCGTCAAGTATCAGGTTCAGGATAAGGCGACTGGTGATATCAGCATCGTCGATGGCGTTGTTGATCGTGACGAGTGCAACCGTCCTGAAACCACCCTGGAAGGTCTGAACAGTCTGAAGCCGGTCTTCTCTGAAGACGGTTCAGTGACTGCTGGTAACGCCTCTCAGTTATCTGACGGCGCGTCCATGACGCTGCTGATGAGCCTGGAAAAAGCGTTGGAGCTGGGTCTGAAGCCTTTGGCCTACTTCCGCGGCTTTACGGTTGCTGGTTGCGAGCCAGACGAAATGGGCATCGGCCCTGTCTACTCGGTGCCTAAGCTGCTTAAGGCTCGTGGTCTGACGGTTGACGATATCGACCTGTGGGAACTGAACGAAGCTTTCGCTTCCCAGTGCTTGTACGCGCGTGACTTCCTCAAGATCGACAACGAGAAGTACAACGTTAACGGCGGCTCTATCTCCATCGGCCATCCGTTCGGCATGACCGGTTCACGTCAGGTCGGTCATTTGGTACGTGAGCTGCAACGTCGCGGTAAGCGTTATGGCGTAGTTACCATGTGTGTTGGCGGCGGCATGGGTGCAACTGGCCTGTTCGAAGCTTACAAGTAATACCGCAGTCGTAGCCGATCTTCGGGTCGGTACTGCTCGAAAGGCGTGCCTGGTGCACGCCTTTTTTGTGTCTCGAATTTTTGCTGCGTTGGTCGATGTCAGCTGGTTTGCCTTGTGGCACAATGCCGGAACTATGACAGGACAGGATTGCAGCGGCTCAATGCGCGCTTTTCAGCACATCAGCAGATTTTGCCATGACGACTGAAGCCCGTCGGGTGGGTTTTCTGCTGCTGCCAGGCACCCACCCCGGTGCCATGATGCCGGCTTTATCGGTACTGCTTTCGGCTAATCGCATGGCCGAGCAGCAGCGCTACGTGCCCGAAACCTACACCTTGGATGCTAACTCGCTGACAGCCAGTGATGGCCTCAGCTTGGCTGCGGCGCCTTGGCAGCAGTGCGCTAGCGGGTTGGCGCAACTGTGGTTGGTGGCCGATCAGCTGCCTGCGTCCGATGACATGCCCAAGGCGTTGCTGGCATTTCTGCAACAGGCGCTTGCTGCTGGCGTCTTTTTGGGTGGCCTGGAGGCGGGCGTAGCCGGTTTGGCGGTCGCAGGCCTGCTGGATCAGCGCCGCTGCGCTGTCCATTGGCGCATGCTGGACGAGTTTCGCGAGCGCTTCCCTGACGTAGAAGCGACCACGCATCTATTTGAGCTGGGCGATGGCTTTGGTTCTAGTAGCGGTGGGCAGGCGACTACCGACCTGTTTCTTACGCTATTGGCGCAGGAGCAGGGACAGGATCTGGCGGCACTGGTGGCGGAAGACCTGGTGGTGGAGCGTATTCGCGATGGCAGCGAGCGGCAGCGTATGCCATTACGCAACCGCTTGGGCAGCAGTCATCCGAAGCTCACGCAGGCGGTTATCTTGATGGAATCCAACATTGAAGAGCCGCTGACCACGGACGAAATTGCGCGCCATGTGTGTGTATCGCGGCGACAGCTAGAGCGCATTTTCAAGCAGTACCTCAACAGTGTGCCATCGCAGTATTACCTGGAACTAAGGCTCACACGTGCGCGGCAAATGCTGTTGCAAACCAGTAAGTCGATTATTCAGATTGGCTTGTCGTGCGGCTTTTCGTCAGGGCCGCACTTCTCCAGTGCCTATCGCAATTGTTTTGGTGTCACCCCGCGAGAAGATCGTAACCATCGGCGTGCTCAGCAGGCTGCGGAAAGTGTCGCGAAAGAATCCTGATGCTTGGCGTGTCGCGCCGAGTGATACATGAATATTAAGCATGCCGGTGTTGGCGTGCCAAGAGAGGGAAGGAGATGACAGTGTCAACAGAGGTCGGTCGGGCTGATTTTGATCGGGTGATGGTGCCCAATTATGCACCTGTGAACATGGTGCCTGTGCGTGGCGCGGGTTCGCGCCTGTGGGATCAGCAAGGCCGCGAATATGTTGATCTGGCCGGCGGTATTGCGGTTAATGCTTTGGGTCACGCGCATCCGGCTTTGGTTGAAGCGTTGACTGAACAGGCTGGCCGGCTATGGCATGTCTCCAATATCATGACGAACGAGCCGGCGTTACGCTTGGCCGACAAGCTGGTGGCGGCGACCTTCGCTGAGAAGGTGTTCTTTGCCAACTCGGGCACTGAGGCTAACGAGGCAGCATTCAAGCTGGCGCGGCGCTGGGCGCATAATCTGCATGGTGCCGAGAAGCATCAGATCATCGCCTGTAGTAACAGCTTTCACGGGCGCTCGTTATTTACGGTCAGCGTGGGTGGTCAGCCGAAATATTCTGAAGGCTTTGGTCCCGCATTGATGGGTATCAGTCACGTACCCTATCAAGACATAGCCGCTTTAGAAGCAATGATCTCTGACCAGACATGTGCCGTAGTCCTAGAGCCGGTGCAGGGCGAGGGCGGAGTCATTCCCGCCTCGGATGACTATCTGCGTCAGGTGCGCGCGCTCTGTGATAAGCACAACGCGCTGCTGGTGTTTGATGAAGTGCAGAGTGGCATGGGACGTACCGGCAAACTGTTTGCCTATATGCACAGCGGCGTGACGCCAGACATTCTGACCAGTGCCAAGAGCCTGGGTGGCGGCTTCCCGATTTCCGCCATGCTGACCACTGCTGCGGTAGCCGAGCACTTTGTTGTCGGTACGCACGGTAGTACCTACGGCGGCAATCCGCTGGCGTGCGCGGTGGCGGGCCGGGTGATGGATATTGTCAACACACCTGAGGTGCTGGATGGCGTGGTGCTGCGTAACCAGATGCTAGTTGAAGCGTTACAGCACATGGCCAGTGAGTTTGGCGTATTTTCTTCAGTGCGTGGCCGCGGCTTACTGTTGGGCGCTGTGATGGCGGAGCAGTGGCGCGGCAAGGCCAAGGATATACAGATGCTGGCGCAAGAAGAGGGTTTGTTGGTGCTGCAGGCCGGCCCTGATGTTTTGCGTTTGGCGCCTAGTTTGATTATCGATGAAGCCGATATTGCCGAAGGTATGCAGCGTCTGCGCACGGCCCTGCAACGGCTGGTCGGATAGGTCACGGAGACAAGCAATGTTGATGCTGCGATTGGGTAAACGGAGCGATCTACCGCAGATCGAACGGTTGGCGGCGGCCAGTCCGGTCGGTGTGACCTCGTTGCCGGCCAATCGTGAGCGTTTGGCGGAGATTCTGGCTGCCTCGCAGGCGTCCATGGCAGAAGAAGTGACCTTGACCGGTGAAGAGCGCTATTTCTTTGTGCTGGAGGATACCGATAACGGTGACCTGGTGGGCTGCAGTGGCATCATTGCGGCCTCCGGCTTTCGTGCCCCCTTCTATACCTTTCGCAACGAGATGTTCGTGCATGCCTCCCGTGAGTTGGGTCTGCATAACCGTATTCATGTTTTATCGCTATGCCATGATTTGACCGGGCATAGCCTGTTGGCGGGCTTTCATCTGGCGGATACCCAATCAGACCCTGCAGCAATGCAACTGACTGCACGGGGGCGGTTGCTGTTTATGGCGAGTCACCCGCAGCGCTTTGCCGAGTCAACCTCGGTCGAGGTGGTTGGCGTGAGCGACAGCGAAGGCAATGCGCCGTTCTGGGATGCGGTGGGTCGCCACTTCTTTTCCGTTAGTTACTCTGAGGCAGAGCGCATCGGCAGTGAGCGTGGGCGTAGCTTTCTGGCGGAGTTGATGCCGGGCTATCCCATCTATGTGCCCATGCTGTCGGATGAGGCGCAAGAGGTTATCGGGCAGGTCAATCCGTCGGTACAAGATGTATTCGATATTCTGATGGACGAAGGCTTTGAGACGGACAACTACGTCGACATTTTTGACGGTGGTCCGGTAGTGCATGCCAAAACAGCGCTGCTCAACAGTGTGCGCAATAGTGTATTGACGCAGGTACAGATAGGCTCGCGCGAGCCGGGCGAGACTTTGTGGTTGGTCGCCAATACGCAGGTGGGTGATTTTCGTGCTGGTGCGCTGTTGCTTGCCTGGCAGCCGGGTGAGCCGCTGGTGCTGGATCAAGTGCTGGCCGATCAGCTGTGCGTCGCTGAAGGTGATCAAGTGCGCCTGGTGAGGGGAGACTGAGATGCTGGTTCGTGCTGCCGGAATGCAGGACCTGGATACGCTGTTAGCACTAGCTGCCAGTGCAGGCTCGGGGCTTACCACGTTGCCAGCCAGCGAGGGTCGCCTGGTCGAGCGCCTGGAGTGCGTGGCGCAAAGTTTTGCTGGCGCCGCTCCCCAGGCCGATGCGGATTACCTGTTTGTGCTGGAAAATGAACAAGGCCGCGTCGTGGGTACCAGTGGCATGCTTGGTGCGGCGGGTATGCGCGAGCCCTGGTACAGCTACCGCATGGGGCTGACCGTGGCGGCTAGTCGCGAGCTGAATGTCTATCGCCAGCAGCCGACGTTGTTTCTGGTCAACGATCTGACCGGCGCTACGGCTTTGTGCTCCTATTTTCTTGATCCCGCTTTCCGCAACGGAGATAACGCGCGCCTGTTGTCGAAGGCGCGTTTCATGTTTATGGCAGACTGCCCTCAGGATTTCTCATCACGGGTCATAGTTGAGATGCGCGGCCTTTCGGACAGTGCCGGACGCTCGCCGTTCTGGGACAGCCTGGGGCAGCACTTTTTTCGCATGGACTTTGCTCGTGCAGATTATCTGACGGGCATCGGAAACAAGGCGTTCATTGCTGAGATGATGCCCAAATTTCCGCTCTATGCCTGCTTTCTCAGTGACGCTGCTCGGGAGTCCATAGGGCAAGTGCACCCTGACTCGGAGGCCGGTCGTGCGGTACTGGAAGAAGAGGGTATGTGCTATCAGGGCTACGTGGATATTTTTGACGGAGGTGCCACGCTGGAAGCCCAGCGCAGCCAAGTGCGTGCTATTCGCGACAGCCGCACCTTATTGTTGGCAATTGGTACGCCAGGAGAGGAGGCGACGACGCATCTGATCCATAATCGCCTGCGTGATAACTGCCGTATGATTGCCGCGCCAGCGCGGGTTGCGGCTGGCACGTTGGTGGTTTCTGCTGCATCGGCAGAGCGGTTGAAGCTGCGTGCTGGCACGCCAGTCAGAGCGGTGGCACTACAGGGCTGAGCCGGAATCTCGCGGAGGGCGCCAAGCGCCTATGCTGGCCATAGATAATATCAACTGCACAGATAATGCATCGCGCGAGCTGATGCCTATATAATGCGGGTCTTTGCCTTGCTTTAGCAGCTCTCCGGGTAAACATCCTCTACGCGGCGCAAACCGCGAAATGCCCATCGAGTCGCAGCAGGCTGACCAGTTTGTGGTAAGGGACTTATGAAAAGCGCAGAAATCCGTGAAGCCTTCCTCCATTTCTTTGAAGAAAAGGGGCACAGCCGTGTCGCCTCCAGTTCGCTGATTCCGGCGAATGACCCAACGTTGTTGTTCACCAATGCCGGTATGAACCAGTTTAAAGACTGTTTTCTCGGGTTGGAGAAGCGCGCCTATACGCGTGCCACCAGCAGCCAGAAATGCGTGCGTGCCGGCGGTAAGCACAACGATCTGGAAAACGTGGGTTATACCGCGCGCCATCATACTTTTTTTGAAATGCTGGGTAATTTCAGTTTTGGCGATTACTTCAAGCGTGACGCGATCAATTACGCGTGGGAGTTTTTGACGTCCAAGGATTGGCTGAGTCTGCCGCAGGAAAAGCTCTGGGTGACCGTCTACGCCAGCGATGACGAAGCCTACGATATCTGGACCAAAGAGATCGGCGTGCCGGCGGAACGTATGATTCGCATCGGCGACAACAAGGGTGCGCCCTATGCCTCCGACAATTTCTGGGCAATGGGTGATACCGGTCCTTGCGGTCCTTGCAGTGAAATTTTCTTTGATCACGGTGAAGACATCTGGGGCGGCCCACCCGGCAGCCCGGAAGAAGACGGTGATCGTTACATCGAAATCTGGAACAACGTTTTCATGCAGTTCAACCGCACGGCCGATGGCGTGATGCATCCGCTGCCGGCGCCGAGTGTGGATACCGGCATGGGGTTGGAGCGGATCAGTGCCGTGTTGCAACACGTGCATTCCAACTACGAAATCGACCTGTTTCAAAGCCTGCTTGAAGCCTCTGCCAAGGCCATCGGTTGCGAGCAGAATAATGCCGCTTCGTTAAAGGTGGTTGCGGATCACATTCGTTCTTGCAGCTTCCTGATTGCTGATGGCGTGCTGCCGTCCAATGAAGGGCGTGGCTATGTGCTGCGTCGCATCATTCGCCGCGCTTGCCGACATGGCAACAAGTTGGGCGCGCAAGGGTTGTTTTTCCACAAGATCGTTGCGGCATTGGCAGCGGAGATGGGCGACGCTTTTGCGGAGCTCAAGACGCAGCAAGCCCATATCGAGCGAGTACTGAAAACCGAAGAAGAGCAGTTCGCTAAAACATTGGATCAGGGCCTGAAAATTCTGGAGCAGGACCTGGCTGAGCTTAAGGGCACAGAGATACCGGGTGAGGTGGTCTTCAAGCTGTATGACACCTACGGATTCCCTGCTGACCTGACCGGCGACATCGCCCGCGAGCGTGAGCTGACCATCGATGAGGCAGGTTTTGAAGCCGCCATGAACGCGCAGCGTGACCGTGCGCGCTCAGCCAGTCAGTTTGGTTTGGATTACAACAGCCTTGTGAAAGTAGACGCGGTTACCCGCTTTCAGGGCTATGCCGGTACGCACGGCGAGGGCGCGGTTGTTGGTTTGTACCGTAACGGCGAGCTGGTTGACCAACTGCGCGAAGGCGATAGCGGCGTGGTGATCCTTGATCAAACGCCGTTTTACGCTGAGTCGGGCGGGCAGGTGGGTGACTCCGGTTATCTTCAAGCAGATGGCTTTAGCTTTGAGGTTAGCGACACCACCAAGGCAGGTAACGCACATTTGCATCACGGCAAGGTGCTGCAAGGTAGCTTGAGCAAGGGCGCCGCAGTTACCGCGCAGGTCGATGCCGGAGTGCGCCAGTCAATCGCGCTGAACCACTCAGCAACGCATTTGCTGCACGCAGCACTGCGGCAGTCCTTGGGCGACCACGTTCAGCAGAAGGGCTCGTTGGTAGATAGCCAGCGCCTGCGTTTTGACTTCAGTCACTACGAGGCAATCAAGCCTGAGCAGTTGCGTGAACTGGAAAATCAAGTTAATGAGCAGATCAGACAGAACTCTGCGGTGGATATTGAAGTCACAAATATTGAGCAGGCCAAAGAAAAAGGCGCCATGGCTCTGTTTGGTGAAAAATACGGTGACGAAGTCCGCGTACTGACCATGGGTGGCGGTTTCTCGGTTGAGCTCTGTGGTGGTACTCACGTACAGCGCACTGGCGATATTGGCTTGTTCAAGATTATTGCCGAGAGCGGCATTGCCTCAGGCGTGCGACGTATCGAAGCAGTGACGGGCCAAGGTGCTTTGGAATTTGTAGCGCAAACCGAAGAGCGTTTGCGCGAAGCGGCTCAGGTAGTGAAAGGCAGTCGCGATACGTTGATCGATAAGTTGTCGGCTTTGGTTGAGCGTACTCGCCAGCTCGAGAAAGATGTCGATCAGCTTAAAGCCAAGGCCGCCAGCGCCGCCGGTAGTGATATGGCTGCCGAGGCGCAAAAGGTGGGTGAGCGTACTGTGCTGGTCAAGCGGGTTGATGGTGTGGATGGCAAAAGCTTGATGGCGTTGGTTGATCAGCTAAAGAATAAGTTGGGCTCCGCCGCGATTCTATTGGGTGGTGAAGCTGACGGTAAGGTAGTCCTGGTAGCCGGCGTTACCAAGGATCTGGCCGGTAAGGTTAAAGCCGGCGATTGGATCCGCAATACCGCTCAAGCAGTGGGCGGTAAAGGTGGTGGGCGTCCGGATATGGCGCAAGGCGGCGGTACCGAGGTCGCAGCGTTGGATCAAGCGCTAGTAGATGCAGTCATCTGGGTTGGTCAGCAATAAGCTCTGATTGATTGTTGAAAAATAAGGTGGCATCCGGTTTGGGTGCCTGGGAATGGTCGGCAAGCCGATCTCTGGGTAAGGATTGACGTAACAAAATGGCGCTTATTGTCCAGAAGTTTGGTGGTACCTCGGTTGGCAGCGTTGACCGCATCATGCAGGTCGCCGAGAAAATCAAAGGCTTCAAATCCAAAGGGCATGATCTGGTTGTGGTGGTGTCTGCCATGAGTGGCGAAACCAACCGACTGATCGAATTGGCCAAACAGATTCAGGCCGAGCCGGATGCACGTGAGATGGATGTCATTGTCTCCACGGGCGAGCAGGTGACCATTGGCTTGTTAGCTATGGCATTAAAAGCGACGGGTGTGCCGGCGGTGTCTTTTACCGGCTCTCAGGTGCGCATTGTTACCGACAGTGCCTACGGTAAAGCGCGCATTCAGCAGATTGACGATGATCGCTTGCGCGCCGAACTGGCTGCCGGCAGGGTTGTCATAGTTGCAGGCTTCCAGGGTGTGGATGAGCACGGCGCCATTACCACATTGGGTCGCGGTGGCTCAGATACTACGGGTGTCGCGTTGGCTGCCGCACTGAAGGCTGACGAGTGTCAGATATATACCGACGTGGATGGGGTCTATACCACTGATCCGCGAGTGGTCGAGCGCGCCCGGCGGCTGGACAAGATCACCTTCGAAGAGATGTTGGAGATGGCTAGTCTTGGCTCCAAGGTCTTGCAGATTCGCGCAGTCGAATTCGCTGGCAAGTACAACGTGCCCCTGCGAGTTCTACACAGCTTTAAAGAAGGCCCCGGTACTCTTATTACCCTTGAGGAAAATGTGTCGATGGAACAACCCGTCATCTCTGGCATTGCATTCAACCGTGATGAAGCCAAGCTCACTATCCGCGGCGTGCCAGATACCCCCGGTGTAGCCTTCAAGATTATCGGCCCGGTCAGTGCCGCCAATATTGAAGTGGATATGATCGTGCAGAACGTATCGCAGGATAACACCACGGATTTTACGTTCACGGTGCACCGTAATGACTTCCGCAAAGCGGAGGCTATTCTTAAGGAAACGGCGATCAGCATAGGTGCGCGTGAAGTAGCAGCCGACGACAAGATCGCCAAAGTATCTATTGTCGGTGTGGGTATGCGCTCGCACGCTGGCGTGGCCAGCAATATGTTCGAGGCGCTGGCTAAAGACAGTATTAATATCCAGATGATCTCTACCTCCGAAATCAAGGTCTCGGTAGTAATCGACGAAAAGTACTTGGAATTGGCGGTGCGTTCGCTGCATACCGCTTTTGACCTGGATGCGGAAGTTGCGCAAGAGGTCTGAACGATATCGAATTCTCGCAGGCCGGTAACGGCTTGCTTGTAAGGGCACGGTCTCTGGCTGCCGTGTCCGCCTGTAACCCCTCAGGGGCTGGAGGCATCAAGCTGGTTTTGCAGACTGTTGTGTCCTGATCATGAGCAAGGAGAAAAGGAATGCTGATACTCACTCGACGGGTTGGTGAAACCCTGATGGTAGGTGATGAAGTGACCGTGACCGTTCTGGGTGTCAAGGGCAACCAGGTACGAATCGGCGTGAACGCCCCGAAAGAAGTGGCCGTACACCGTGAAGAGATCTACCAGCGGATTCAGAAAGAAAAAGACGAAGAACCAAATAACTAATTTTATTGAGTTTTTCGTTGCAATTAGTGAAGCGCGCGGTTAATATTTTGCGCGTGTTACGGAGAGGTGGCCGAGTGGCTGAAGGCGCTCCCCTGCTAAGGGAGTATATCTCAAAAGGGTATCGCGGGTTCGAATCCCGCCCTCTCCGCCACTTTGTGGCTTATAGGTTGTCAAGCGTTAGTTTTTGAATTTAAAGAAAAAAATGTTTGACAGGCAATTAAAACCGCCTATAATTCGCACCCATAATGCACTCGTAGCTCAGCTGGATAGAGTACTCGGCTACGAACCGAGCGGTCGGAGGTTCGAATCCTCCCGAGTGCACCAAACAGGAAAACCCACTGATCTCAGTGGGTTTTTTTTTGCTGTCATAAAAGTACAGCTGAGCGCCACCCCAAAGCCTGCTAGGCTGAGGCGCAATCTCATTGGCGTGATCTGATTGATCCGCTTGTGCTGAATCCCGCGGCGCGGGCCTGCCAGGAATGCTGCTATGCCTGACCTCAACAGAAAATCTCCAGAAAGCCTGCAAGATCGTTTGGATCAAGTGCAGGAGCTGTTGAGTCGTCAGCGTTTGGTTGAAGGCCTGGTACATAAGCAGGACGGTCAACATCAAGAGCTGGTCGAGCACCTGGTGCATCAACAGGAGCTGACCAAGCTGCAGCGCAAGCTGGACGAGCTGCATTCTGCCGACGTTGCTTACATCCTCGAATCGTTACCGCTGGTTGAGCGTCTTGCCGTGTGGCAACTGGTCAAGGTGGAGCGCGACGGGGAAATTCTTCTTGAAGTCTCTGACGCGGTGCGTGAAACGCTGATAGCGGATATGGACAGCCACGAGATCCTCGCGGCGGCCAATACCCTTGATGCCGATGAGCTGGCTGACCTGGCACCAGACCTGCCACGCGATGTCGTGCGCGAGCTGATGGACACGCTGGACGCACAGCAGCGCGATCGCTTGAAGTCGGCCCTGTCTTACGACGAAGACCAGGTAGGCGCATTGATGGACTTCGACATGATCACGATCCGTGATGATGTCAGCCTGGAGGTGGTCAGTCGTTACCTGCGTCGTTTCGATGAATTGCCCGACCACACCGATAAGCTTTTCGTAGTCGATACCGAGGGTCTGCTCAAGGGTGTGCTGCCAATCAAGAAACTGTTGGTGGGTTCGCCCGATGAAATGGTTATTGATGTGATGTCGGACGACCCCGTGGTTTTCGATCCCGCAGATGATGCCGGTGAGGCTGCTCAAGCCTTTGAGCGCTACGACTTGGTATCTGCCCCGGTGGTCGACGCACTAGGGCACCTCTGCGGTCGCCTGACTATTGACGAGATGGTCGACTACATTAGGGAAGAGAGTGAAGCTGAAGTGCTGAATGCTGCCGGTCTGCGTGAAGAGGAAGATATCTTCGCGTCGGTCTGGAAGTCAGTACGCAACCGCTGGGCCTGGTTGGCGCTCAACCTCTGCACCGCGTTAATTGCTTCACGGGTAATTGGGCTGTTTGAAAACTCGATCGAGCAATTGGTAGCCTTGGCAGCTCTGATGCCTATCGTCGCCGGCATCGGTGGTAATTCCGGCAATCAAACTATCACGATGATTGTGCGCGGGGTCGCCACGGGGCAAGTTCAGGTGGCGCACGGCAAGCGCTTGCTGCGCAAAGAGGCTAGTGTTGCCCTGATAAACGGGGTTTTCTGGGGGCTGGTATTGGCCGGCGTGGCATTTGCTTTATATGGCAGTCTGCCGTTGGCGATAGTGTTGATGTCAGCAATGACCCTGAATATGCTGCTCGCTGCCTGTATGGGAGTATTCATACCTTTGATTCGCCTACGCATGGGCGGCGATCCGGCGCTAGGTTCAAGTGTGCTGATAACCGCCATTACTGACAGTGGCGGCTTCTTTATCTTCCTCGGTTTAGCGACAATTTTCCTACTTTAGGCCGTGTGTGCGCTCTGTCTTGCGGTGTCGCTTTGATTGCCAAAAATGTCACATCAGGATACATTAAGCCGTTTTTCCGTGTGGGAGGGCTGCTTGGCGGCAGCCTAATAGTGCGAGTACCCACTGTGTTTTTCCAACTATAAGCAGCATGGACTCAACCCCTATCCAGAGCTGCAGGAGATAAAATGGAACCGACCAATATGGTTGCCGAAGGCGTGGAACTGATGTTCCTGGGAATGGGATCAGTCTTTGGGTTTCTGATTTTGCTGGTCGCTAGTACCAGTCTTATGTCCGTTATCTTGTCACGCTATTTTCCTGAGGCGCTGCCTGCGCCTAAAAAGCCTGCACGCAAGCCTAGCGCTGCCCCTGCCAGTGTTGACCCGGATGTTGTCGCCGCCATCGGTGCTGCTATTAAGCAACATCGCTCGCGTCGCAGTTCCTGACACCCCTTTCGCGGTTTTCACCATTAAAATCATAAAGGCCATAACACTATGACCGATACTAAAAAGCCCCTGGGCATTACCGATGTGATCCTGCGTGACGCACATCAATCCATTCTGGCAACCCGTATGCGTCTTGATGACATGCTGCCGATCGCTGGCAAGCTTGATCAGGTTGGCTTCTGGTCTGTCGAATCCTGGGGCGGGGCGACGTTTGATTCTTGCATTCGCTATCTTGGCGAAGACCCATGGGAGCGTATCCGCGCGCTGAAACAAGCTATGCCGAATACCCGTCAGCAGATGTTGCTGCGTGGTCAGAATTTGTTGGGCTATCGTCACTATGCTGACGACGTGGTCGAGAAGTTTGTCGAGCGCGCTGCCGCGAATGGCGTAGACGTATTCCGCGTATTTGATGCAATGAACGATCCGCGCAATCTGCAAACTGCACTGAAAGCCGTTAAAGCTCAGGGCAAGCACGCGCAAGGTACGATTTCCTACACCACCAGCCCGGTGCACACGCTGCAGATGTGGGTTGATTTGGCCAAGCAGATCGAAGATATGGGTGCCGACTCCATCGCGATCAAGGATATGGCCGGGATTTTGAACCCCTATGTGGCGTTTGATCTGGTCACTCAGTTGAAGAGCACACTGAGCATTCCAGTACACATGCAGTGTCACGCGACTGCGGGCCTTTCAACTGCGGCGAACATGAAAGCGGCAGAGGCGGGTATCGATAACGTGGATACCGCGATTTCCTCTATGTCCATGACTTACGGCCACTCGCCGACCGAATCAGTGGTTGCGATCTTCCAGAACACCGAGCGTGATACGGGCCTGAACCTGGAGTTGCTGGAAGAAGTGGCGGCCTACTTCCGTGAAGTGCGGAAGAAGTACGCCAAGTTTGAAGGCAATCTCAAAGGTGTTGATTCCCGTATTCTGGTCGCTCAAGTGCCAGGCGGCATGCTGACCAATATGGAAAGCCAGCTGAAAGAGCAGGGCGCCAGTGACAAGTTTGACGAAGTGCTGGCTGAAATCCCACGTGTGCGTGAAGACCTGGGCTTCATCCCGCTGGTAACCCCGACATCTCAGATTGTAGGCACTCAAGCGGTTATCAACGTGCTGACCGGTGAACGTTATAAATCGATCACCAAGGAAACTGCCGGTATTTTGAAAGGCGAGTACGGTGCTGCACCTGCTCCTTTCAATGCCGAGCTGCAGGCTCGCGTGCTGGATGGCGCTCAAGCGATCACTTGCCGCCCTGCGGATCTGCTTGAATCGGAAATGGACAAGCTGACGGTTGAGTTGAAGGGTTTGGCTAGCGAGAAGGGCATTAAGCTCGCTGAGAACGAAATCGACGACGTACTTACCTACGCTCTGTTCCCGCAGATCGGCCTCAAGTTTTTGGAAAATCGTGGCAATCCTGACGCCTTTGAACCCGTGCCAACTGGCAAGGAATTGCCGGCTGCTGTAAAGGGTGCAGGCCCTGAGGCTTATACGGTCGAGGTCAATGGTAAAGAGTACGTGGTTCAGGTGACCGAAGGCGGCGATATTGCCGGCATCAAGCCGATTGGCGAGAGTGCTGCTCCCGTCGCTGCTGCTCCGGTAGGCGAAGGCGAGGCGCAAAACGCACCGTTGTCCGGCAACATCTTCAAGGTGCTGATCAATGTAGGCGATCAGATCGACGAAGGTGAAGTTGTGATGATTCTCGAAGCGATGAAGATGGAAACTGAAGTACGCGCGATACGCGGCGGCACTGTCGCTTCCATTGACGTTAAGGTTGGCGACGCGGTTTCGGTCGGCGATACCTTGCTGACCGTAGGTTAAGGGGGAATTAATGGATAAGCTCCTCCAACTGTGGCAGACCACAGGTATCTACCACATGGCTTGGGGACAGGCCGTGATGCTGGTGGTCTGTTTTGGTCTGATCTATCTGGCGATTCGCAAGGGCTTTGAGCCGCTGTTGCTTATCCCTATCGGTTTTGGCGGCATTCTCGCCAACCTGCCGGTCGCCAACATGGCGCAGGGTAGCGGTATTCTTCACTTGATCTACGAAGTGGGCCTGCCAACCAGCGTGTTCCCACTGCTGATCTTCATGGGCGTAGGCGCCATGACGGACTTTGGTCCGATGTTGGCAAATCCACGCACCTTGCTGCTGGGCGCCGCTGCGCAATTCGGTATTTTTGGTACGTTGCTGGGCGCTTTGGCGCTTACCTCGGCAGGTATACCGGGCTTTGAGTTCAGCATGAAGGAGGCCGCTTCCATCGCCATTATCGGTGGTGCGGATGGTCCAACCTCGATCTTTGTGACTTCGAAGCTGGCGCCAGACTTGCTGGGTCCGATTGCTGTTGCGGCCTACTCCTACATGGCGTTGGTACCGCTGCTGCAACCGCCGATCATGCGTGCTCTGACCTCGCAGAAAGAGCGCGGCATTGTCATGACGCAGTTGCGTGTGGTCAGCAAGGCCGAGAAGATTATCTTCCCGCTATTGCTGCTCATGCTGGTCGCACTTTTGTTGCCCGATGCAGCGCCTCTTCTCGGCATGTTGTGTTTCGGTAACCTGATGCGCGAATCTGGTGTGGTTGAGCGTTTGGCTGATACTAGCCGAAACGCGCTGATCAACATCGTGACCATAGGCCTGGGTCTGGCGGTCGGCTCCAAGTTGTCTGCTGAGTCTTTTCTGCAAATCAAGACTCTCGGCATCCTGGTTTTGGGCATGTTGGCCTTCTGCGCTGGTACTGCAGCGGGTGTCTTGATGGCCAAGCTGCTGAACGTGTTCAGCAAAACGCCGATCAATCCGCTGATTGGCTCCGCTGGTGTGTCTGCGGTGCCGATGGCGGCACGTGTGTCGAACAAGGTAGGTCTGGAAACCAATCCGCACAACTTCCTGCTGATGCATGCGATGGGTCCAAACCTCGCGGGTGTAATCGGTTCGGCAGTAGCGGCGGGTGTCCTGCTTAACTTTGCTGGCTAAGCTGTTTTCTGGTCGTAAAAAACCCGCTCATTGAGCGGGTTTTTTATTGCGTTATTTATTACAGGCTTGAGGCGATGATTTCGCTGAGCCTTATTGTTGCTCGTTGACCAGCAAAGCCAGCAGAGCGTTTTGCTGGCGACGACTCATCTCCCGGAAGCGTGTTAGCAGCTCCTGTTCTGGAGACGATAAGCCTTCAAGCTGCTGTTCATTCAGCAGTTGGCGCGAGGGCTGAGTCTGCTCTGGGAGAATAGGCAGGTCGAGCAAGCTATGCTCAAGACGAGCAATGATCTCGGAATTCATGCTGCGGTGATGTTGTTTAGCGACTTCGGCGACGCGATCGCGCATGCCCTGCGGCAGACGCACAACAAATTTGTCTGCAGTGCGGCTGGTGTAGTGTTGAGTAGCAGTTTTCATAGGGCAACAATAATCGCTTGTATGAAGTGAATCGATACCGGCCAAATAGCGCAGATGCTGCGAACTGCGTTCGGGTAGGTCCGTGACGCGGCCGAATAATGAACAATATAATTATAGACAACTAGTAGCTGCTAAGTGCCCTAGTTAAACCTGTTTTTTTGCAGTATGCCAGTACGCGACAGAAAAATGTCTTCGTTTTGTGACGGAATTACGACGAATGGCATTGGGCCATGCTAAATGCTGCGGTGGCAGACCACCGTAGTATTCAGTTAAGATACGGCCTGAATTGATTGAATTCAACGAGTTGGCAACGTCAGTTCGGTTATTTGTGATGCGCTTGTAGCTCAGCTGGATAGAGCGACCGCCTCCTAAGCGGTAGGTCCCCGGTTCGAATCCGGGCTCGCGTACCAACCAAATCAAATGGTTACGATTTATTGCACAACGGTTCCGATTACTTTTTGACTGTTTAATGACGGTCCTGCCCTCTTTTACTCCGCTTTTTCTTGCCCAGTTACCCGACGCGCCGACGCTTCGGAATACGAGTTGGTTATCTTCCAGATTTTCACTGGATTGTTTTCCAGCGCAGAAAGCCATTTTCCAGCAAGTAATTGTTCGCCTCTATAAATTAGCCGCTGACGCAGACTCGGATTTCCTGTGCCAGAAGGTATCCCAGGGCGTGCTCTCCATGCGGGCTTGCATAAACAAATAGAGTGTTTGGCATAGCGCTCTCAGCAGGGGGATATGCGCATGTTTTTTTACTGTAGAGCGGCTGTGGATGCGGTCATATCATGGGGGATAATAAGAACAGTACCCAGGGCTTGCGCATAAAAATCTGTATTGGATGCCGTTGATGAGATGTTAATATGCCACTACATAAGAAGTGGCCATTTATTTTTTTGGCGCCTATGCTCGCTACTTTTTGCACTGACTTAATTGAATAGACTCAATAATCTTATGTGCTTATTTCAGTTTGTTGACATTTCAACAGGGCCGCGTAAAAGGGAATGAAGCTTGTGGATTTTTAAAAACACCACCAAACCCGGCGCGAAGCTGTCCAACCGGATAGTCAGTTTAAAAACACAGGGGAGTTCCGATGATGGCCGAAAAATCAACAAGTTGCGATAGGCCAGGCTGCAGTCGCTGCGCTGACAAAAAGGACCTAGACTTCGAATTTACGATGGCCTTCCAACCTATTGTGAATTGCAGAGATCAGCGTGTCTTTGGTTATGAGGCGCTGGTACGAGGCAAAAATAACGAGTCTGCTTACTCGATTATTTCTCGTATTAATGATGATAATCGGTATGCCTTTGACCAGCAGTGCAGAGTCACAGCCATCGCTCTCGCTGCGAAGCTGGGTATCGATTCCATGCTGAGCATCAACTTTTTACCGAACGCTATTTACAAGCCCGAACTCTGTATTCGCACCACCTTTGAAGCGGCCAAACAGTATGGCTTCCCGACTGAACGGATCATGTTCGAGTTCACCGAAGTCGAGAAAATTGAAGACAGTAATCATATAAAGAAAGTGGTGGAGCATTATCAAGCGTTGGGTTTTAAAACGGCTACCGATGATTTTGGCGCCGGATACTCTGGGCTCAACCTGCTAGCTGATTTTCAGACCGATATCGTTAAACTGGATATGGGACTGATTCGCAACATACACACAGATAAAGCGCGACAGGTTATTGTCAGGCATTGTGTGAACATGCTCAAAGATCTCAACATAACGCCGCTGGCTGAAGGCATAGAAACGCATGAAGAGTACTTTTGGCTGCTCGATGCTGGGGTTGAGTTGATGCAAGGATACCTTTTGGCGAAACCGGGTTTTGAATGCTTGCCCGAGGTTAACTTTATATCCAGCTGAGACTGGCGTGATGCAGGTACGCTCGGAATGACGGCTGTGGAAACTCATGGAAGGCTGGGTTGCTTGAAACTTAGTTGATGTTTTTAAATCATTTATTGGCCGGTAGGGCTCGCAAGGCATGACGTCTTCGTTGTTGCAATGGTGCTTACAAGCCCCGACTGAAACCTTGCTTATGGACTCAGCAGACAGCTGGTTGCAGGTATGGCATCAGTTACCGTTTGCGCAGGCGACACCTATGGCTCTTGCTGTTATGGGTGGGTTCCAGGCGGATCGCCCCGCATGGGTTTTTGCCAGTGGCTACCAGGCGGCATTGCGTTCGGTATTTCCGGGCACAGCTGGCACTGGGCTCTTTGCCTTTTGTTTGACTGAAGAAGGTGGTCATGGTGCACGAAACCTGAGTACCACTTGGTCGGCTGACGGTAGCGGCGGTATTGGAGTGACCGGGGCCAAGGGCTGGACTCCATTGTTCCAGCATTACAGTGCTTATTTTGTTGCTTGCCAGTCAAGTGAACACGAGCCTAACGCTGATGCGTGTTTTCGCGTGGTCCGACTACCCGCAGATACCGACGGAGTCAGCTTCGAAGCGCGCACTCCAGGCCGTTTTTTACCAGAGTTACCAACAGCCCGAATGCAGGTACAGGTCTCGTGTTTGAGTGCTTCCGCGTTGTTGCCCGGGGATGGCTGGAGTGAGTACGCCAAGCCATTTTCGGCGCAGGAGGAGCTGTATGTTACCGCTGCGTTGTTGGCTTATCTGTTACGCGAAGGGCGTGCTCATGATTGGCCGCAGCACTATGTGCAGCAACTGGTTGGCGCGCTCTCACTGCTGTGCTCGCTGGTAGATACTAAGCTGGATACCGCGATTGAACTGATGACCCTCTCCGGCGCCACGACTTGGGCTCGTACCCTTTTTGCAGAGGCCACGGATTTGTGGCAACAGTCCCCGGATGACGTTCGCGCGACGCGCTGGTTTAGAGATAAGCCCATCCAAACCCTCTGGGCCGGTAGTAGCGAAAAGCGCGGGGCCAAAGCTTGGGCATCTCTTTCCAGCGCCGGCTGAGCTAAGTGCAATTGCGGGTATTCTTTAAGCTTTTTGGATAAACCATACAAGAAAGTGAAGTTGATATGGCGGATGCGCGAGCAAATAACGGCGACTCTGTGGCGCAGCTCAGGCTCCAAGCCCGCGAGGTCTATCAAGTGCTCAAGGATTTGGCGCTTGGGGTTCGTAACCTGCACGAAAACCGCCCTGGTCAGTGGCACGAGGTGAGCACCGGCGAGATGCGATTGGAGGTGGACGGATATACCATCACGCTTTTCAAAGATGCGGGTATGCTGGATTACTGCGCGGCCTGCGAGGCGATCGATGGGCGTCGGGCCGACGTGCATTGTTGGCCGGGCGCAGGAACTGATCCGCTGGAGCTGCTGAGTGTCTGGGAGCGTACGCAATTGGAGAAGGTGCTGGCGGCTTAGTAAAGCACCTTATAGAAGCGAGAGAGGGCGGTGAACGCCGTCTTTAGTAGTGCAGCAATGTTCAATCTTGCTTTTTAAAAGGCAGATTTTCCAGCATGTGTATTTTCTGTAACGCCACACCTGTAATCTCCGCCTGCAATCTGGCTAAACGAGCCACTGTTGCCTAGTGTTCAGCTTTTGCTGTGGAACTCGCGTCCTGGCTGTTCGGTCAACAGGTCAGCTTAACGTCGGTTTTAATTACAATTGCTGTGTCGCAGCAAGGTGATTAAACGTCATCCTAGGGTTCAATAGCAGGCCCGGTTGGGCGTTAGCTGCTATATCTATTCAATATGCTTTAATCGACTATTCCTTACCGGAGCACTGATGTCTCAAGCACTGATGGCGTTTTCCTCACTGTACTTCGCAACCCTGCTTATGCTGCTTGGTAGCGGTCTGCTGAGTACCTATCTAGGCTTGTATCTGGCCGCCAAAGGTGTGAGCGAAATCTGGATCGGTGTGTTGATGACGGGGTACTACGTAGGCTTGGTCATGGGCGCTTCGGTCGGCCACAAATTGATCGCGCGGGTCGGTCACATCCGTGCTTTTGTTGCCAGCGCGGGGGTGGTGACTGCTTCCGTGTTAGGGCACGCTCTGACCGACAACGTCTCGGTCTGGTTGGCGTTACGGGTTCTAGCGGGCATGGCAATGATGTGCCAATACATGGTGCTGGAGAGTTGGTTGAACGAGCAGGCTGAGTCTCACCAGCGTGGTATGGTCTTCGCCAGTTACATGGTCGTGACCTTCCTTGGGCTAGTGCTGGGTCAGGTGGTATTTACTGTGATGCCTGATCTGCAAATCAAGCATCTGCTGTTTGTCGCCATGTGCTTTTCACTGTGTCTTGTGCCGGTAGCGGTGACCAAGCAAATTCACCCAGCGCCGCTGCATCCCGCGCCGCTCAAAGTTAAGCTCTTCGTGGAGCGCATTCCGCAGGCGCTGACCACCATTGTGGTGGCTGGCCTGATGTTGGGCGCCTTCTATGGTATGGCGCCGGTGTTTGCGAAAACCGAGGGTCTGACCACCTCGCAGATCGGTATTTTTATGGCGGTCACCATTTGTGCTGGTTTGATGGCGCAATGGCCGGCTGGCTGGCTGTCAGACCGGGTGGATCGCAGTCACTTGATTCAGCTGAATGCCATTGTGCTGACTGGCGTGTCGGTATTGATGGCGCTGGATTTATTGCCGGGCATGGCTCTGATGATATTGACGGCCATCTTTGGTTTTCTGGTATTTACCCTATACCCGCTAGCGGTGGCTTTGGCTAATGACCACGTCGAGCCCGACGATCGGGTGCCGTTATCCGCCATGTTGTTGCTCACCTTTGGCTTAGGTGCCAGTGTTGGGCCGTTGGCCAGCTCTGCAATGATGAAGATGTGGGGCCCTGAAATGCTCTACATTTTCATGGCGTGCTGCTCTATGGTATTGGTATTCAGGGTCCGCGCAGGTGCGGTCACCGGAGAGCACTTGGTGGAAGAGGCGCCGCTGCACTTTATGCCGGCCGCCGGTAACCTGGTGAGTTCATCATTGGCAGCTGCTATGGACCCACGGGTCGACGAACAGGCAGTGGCGGATCAGATGCAAGACGATGTTGTTGAAGAGCCGCAAGAGACGCTGACAGAGGCAGAGGTGGCCGCTGCCGATGCAGACCAAGACGATCACCGCCCTGGTTAGACGGCATTGGCAGCAGAGACTAAAACAGGTCTTCTTTCTCGATACGGCGGGCTTCGCGCTGTAGATAGTTCACGAATTTATCTATTTGTCGTTGAGCCAGTGGCGATGGTTGCTGAAAGTGGATGCCGACGTGGGTTTCGTTAGCGGTTTCCATAAAAACTGCGTGGCGTATTTCTACGGCTAACTCCAGTCTGCCGGTTTCCGGCAGCTGCAAATAGCAGGGCGTGAACACCTCGCCCGGCTGCAGCGATTTGCTCAAATCGCCATCGAGGCGGATCTTGCAGCCGGTTGCTGAAATATCCATCAAATAGGATTTCAGCGTGCGTTCGCGCTCCGCATGATTCAGCTCCAGAGGGATGTCTGCTGTGCGGCGCACTCCAGCGCGAAAGGCACCGCGCTTTTGGTGATAGGTCAGTTCTTCCGGGAATTTTGCAGCGTAAGCCGGGGCGTCATCGAGCATGACTTGAGCCGCACCTGGGCAGCTCCAGCGCATGTGAATCCCCTCATGCCAGGCATCAACCTTAAAAGCTTCGCCTTGGCTGGCGTAGCGATCACCCTCACGTGGGATCATTTCGTCGATCCACAGCTCACCGCTATTGGTATCCAGGTTCACGATAAAGCTCTGAAACTTCTGCAGACGATCATCAAAGGTGATGATTAAGGGGTCGCGAGACAACATTAATGTCTTCAGCAGCGCAGTGATTTCAATGGGGGAGCGAATATCGCGCGGCGGCTGTGGGCCAGCTTCTTGTGAGAATAGGGTAGACACTTAAGGCTCTCGGTATTATTAGTTTGGCAGACCGTTAGTTGGCTCGAGCCTTACTATACAGCAAGCTGGCGGATTGGCATCAGTCTCAAACCTTGGTTAGGTCTCGGGAGATGCCGGAGCGACTGCGATTGCCTAGTTGGTCGTAGATGTTCTGCCCGGATTCGCCCTGATTGCGCAGCAAATCAAGCAGGCTAGAGGTGCTGTTTTGACTATGCCGAACCAGTCGCGCGTTGCGGTCGTTGGCGGCTTTGCATTGCTCAAGGTTATCGAGGAATTGCTGATAGGCTGCGTGCAGATCAGTATCGCCAAGGCTGGCAACATGATTTTGCAGGTTCTGAGCAGCTACCTGGTGCGCGTTGCAGTAGCTTTTGATGCTTTGATCGTGATGCGCGAGAGCGTCGATCAGTGGGCGTTTTTCCTGCAGCAGCTTTTCCAGTTCGTCCATATTTTGCTGGACGATTGCGTCACGCTCTCGCTCAGTCAGAGCAAGGTAACGTTCGCAGTCCTGGTCAGCTTGTTGAAGAATGGCGTTCAACTGATGCATGGGTGCCTCCGCAAGGATGGCCAGGGTCACACGGCTGGTCAGCTTTCGAAGCTGAGCAGCTTGTCTGCGATCCGGTTGCTGTCGACCTGATAACTGCCGTCGGCAATGGCCTGTTTAATTTGATTAACCCGTTCACTGTCGACTTCCGGCAGATCGCGTAGGCGTTCTTCGATGGCTTGCAGCTGCTGAGCTTGCTGGCTCAGGCTAACCGATGAACGCTCGCTACTGGCTTCTTGTCCGGCAGTGGCGGTAGTTTTTGCGGCGTTGTCGAGCGTTGCTTCACGCTTGCCAGCAGCGCTGTTTGTTTGGTTGCTGCGAGCAGCCCCGGAAGGTCCGTTCGGCGAGTTGAAGTCAATGACCATGATGAATTCCTCAAACTGTAAAATCTTCTCTAACCGCTTTAACGGCCGCGTGGCTGAAAACTTTAGGGAAAATAAGTGTGAAGAGCATCACAGTATGGCGTGCTCGGTTTCTGTCGGCAGTATATCCGATAATTCGCCATTCATCACATCTCCACTCTGACTTGGCCGGCGCCGCTAACGCGGGCCGTTATCTCGCGATTGGAGCGAGTGTTGCGCACTTTAATCTGTGCGCCCAGAGCGCCGCTTTCCATGGCTTCGCCAGGCATTACCACGGAGACATTACCGTTGCTTGCGCGGATGACCACTTTGTCGCCCCGGCGCACAATCTCGTTCTGCTCAATGACCGCAAAGGTGATAATGCTGTCGGGCGAAACCGGACGGGTGAGTCGCATGCCAATTGCCTGTTGTGGATCGACCAGGTACTTGTCGCGTAGCGAGCCTGTATCGCGCTCCTGCAATGTCAGATCGTCGGCGTTGAGAATGGTATTGCGTGCTAAAGGTCGAGCGCTGACGACGACTTGCTCATACAGGCTGACTTGGCCCGGAACGAACAAGCGCCAAGGCGAGCTGCTATTGCAGGTGAGTCGTACCGTGACCCGGCCAACCGGAATGTTCGGGCTCTCGAGTTCTGCGCTGAGCTTATCTTCTGGGCAGATCGGCAGGCGTAGTCGAGCATCGAGCCGGTTCAGCTTGATTTCGTAGCGCGCCGGTTGACCATTGCGTGCGATGTGTTCTTGGACTTCTTGCTCAAGAAACTGGTTGGTCGCGCCGATAAGCTGATCAATGAGCGGGTTGGCGAGCAGTGGCGTTGAAAAAAAGATCGCCAATGCCGCGCACCCGGTGATAAAACGCATACAATTACCTTCATAACAAATGGTCGGTGCGTGTCATTTTACTGTCGGTTGGATAGCCTTAACGCCAATCCTGCAGGAAACATGCCGTATTGAGCTCAATACAAATAAGGAGCTGCCCATGGCTGGTGTAATGGATTCAGTCAATCAGCGTACTCAGCTGGTTGGTCAGAATCGGTTGGAACTGCTGCTGTTCAGGCTGGCAGGCAACCAGCTATATGGTATCAACGTGTTCAAGGTGAAAGAGGTGTTGCAATGCCCGCGCCTGACGATGATGCCCAAGCTGCATCCGGTCGTACGCGGAGTCGCGCACATCCGCGGTGGTACGCTGCCGATCCTTGATCTGAACCGTGCTACTGGTGGTCCCGGGCTGGATAATCTAGACACCGCCTTTGTGATTATTACCGAGTACAACTACAAGGTGCAGGGTTTTCTGGTGCGTTCGGTTGAGCGCATCGTCAACATGAATTGGTCCGAGATTCATCCACCGCCAAAGGGCACCGGCCGCGATCATTATCTCACCGCAGTGACGCGGGTCGATAACCAGATGGTTGAAATTATCGACGTGGAGAAAGTGCTTGCTGAAGTGGTGCCGACCAACGAGAAAATTTCCGAAGGCGTGATCAACAAAGAGACACAGGCTGAGGCGCTTACCCGCAAGGTGCTCATAGTTGATGACTCCTCAATCGCGCGCAAGCAAGTCTCGCGCTGCCTGCAGGAAGTAGGCGTGGAAGTCATCACGCTTAACGATGGTAGGCAGGCTCTCGACTGGCTTAGGGCCCAGGCTGATTTGGGTGAGGATGTAAGCAAGAGCCTGTTGATGATTGTGTCGGATATCGAGATGCCGGAAATGGACGGCTACACGCTGACCGCCGAAATCCGCAATGATCCGCGACTGAAGAACTTGCATGTGATGCTGCACACCTCATTGTCGGGTGTGTTCAATCAGGCAATGGTCAAGAAGGTCGGCGCTGATGACTTTCTTGCCAAGTTCAAGCCGGATGACCTTGCTCAGCGCGTTATTGATCGCTTGCACGCTACGCGCGAGTAGGCTGAATAAACGATGGCGCGGAATTTTATACTGAACTCAAACAACGCAAGGCGGCGCGTGTGACTTTGGCTAATCAGGACTTTCTGGCATTTCGTGATTTTTTGGAAAAAGCCTGCGGCATTGTGCTGGGTGACAATAAACAGTATCTGGTATCAAGCCGCCTCAATCGGTTGCTCGAGCAGGAGAAAATTGGCAGTTTGGGTGAATTGGTCAAGCGTATTCAAGCCCAGCCGCGCGGCGGTCTTCGCGAGCTGGTTATCGATGCAATGACAACCAATGAAACGCTCTGGTTTCGGGATGTTTACCCGTTTGAAGTGCTCAAGAAAAAGCTCATTCCGGAGTTTATTAAAGGTAGCCCAGGGCAGCGCCTGCGGATCTGGTCTGCTGCTTGCTCGTCAGGTCAAGAGCCATACTCACTGAGTATGTCGATCGATGAGTTTGAACGCAGCAACCTCGGTCAGTTGCGCGGCGGCGCGCAGATCGTTGCCACGGACCTATCCGGCGGCATTCTAAATGCAGCCAAAAGTGCAGAGTACGACAGCCTCTCCGTGGCTCGGGGTTTGTCGCAGGAGCGCCTGACGCGTTACTTTGATCCTTTGACACCAGGTCGCTGGGCGCTCAAGCAGGCGGTGCGCAATCGCGTCGAATTTCGTGCGATCAACCTGCTTGATAGTTACTCGATTCTTGGCAAGTTCGACATTGTGTTCTGCCGTAATGTACTGATCTATTTTTCTGCGGACGTTAAAAAAGACATATTGCGGCGTATTCACGCCACGCTCAAACCCGGCGGATACTTGATGCTGGGCGCGTCAGAGGCCTTGAATGGCTTGCCTGAGCTGTATCAAATGGTGCAATGCAATCCCGGTATTGTGTACCAGGCACGTTGATTTTTCCGCTTCTCCCGAGATTTTGCCGCCGCTCGTTGCGCGGCAAAATCTTTGCCGCTTTCCCTCGATTACCGTCTTTGGCATTGCCGCCTGCCGGTAATGCATTGCCGCTTTTTTGACTCTTAATTGCTTAGTTCCTTGATTTAAATAGATATTATTTGTTGGCATGCACCTTGCTTTGTTGTTGGCATAGAAGTCTTTTGGCTCTGTGCCAGAGCGAGGAAGGTTGTCATGAGTTTGAGTTTCGAAAACGCACTAGGTGTGCATGAACAAGCGCTTAAGTTCCGCTCTCAGCGGGCTGAGGTGCTGGCCAATAATCTCGCCAATGCGGAAACCCCCAACTATAAAGCGCGCGATCTGGATTTCAGTGCGGTGCTAGCGGCGCAGCAGCCGGGCGATAGCCAGGCGGTTAGCGTCGCGCAGACCAATGACGGGCACATCGCCGCTGAAAGCCTGATCGATCAAGTGGCCGGCCTGAGATTTCGCACTCCGCTGCAGCCCTCGCTCGATGGTAACACCGTAGATCCTGAAGCAGAGAAGGCCGCCTACGCCGAAAACGCGATCGATTTTCAGGCCAGCTTTACCTTCCTCAATAGCAAATTCAAAGGGCTGATGACTGCCCTGCGAGGAGAGTAATTTATGTCACTCGATAAAGTATTTGATATTGCCGGATCCGGGATGAGCGCGCAGTCGCTGCGCTTGAACACGGTCGCCAGCAACATTGCCAATGCCGAGACCGTTTCCAGTAGCACCGGCGATACCTATCGTGCGCGTAACCCGGTTTTCGCCACTATTTTTAATGCCGAGCAAGCGACTGGTGCATCCCTATTCAGTGATGAGCAGCAGGCGGGTGCAGGTGTGCAGGTGCTGGGAATTGTTGAGTCGGCCGCTGAGTTGGAGCCGCGCTACGAGCCGGATCATCCGATGGCGAACGAAGAAGGTTATGTGTTTTATCCCAACGTTAATGTGGTGGAAGAGATGGCCAACATGATGGCTGCGTCACGGTCTTACCAGACCAACGTAGAAGTCATGAATACCGCCAAGACCATGTTGCAACGCGTCCTTACTCTGGGTCAGTGAACGGAGATTTATAGATCATGAGTGTCAGCAATAATGTGGCAGTGGGCAACAGTGTATTGGATCAGTACGAGATCAAATCAGACCGTTTCGCCACGGGTGATGATCTGGGCAAAGATCAGTTCCTCGAGCTGTTGGTCGCGCAGATGAACAATCAAGATCCGCTGTCGCCCCAAGAGAACGGTGAATTTATCGCCCAGCTAGCGCAGTTCAGTACGGTTGAGGGTATCGAGAATATGAACACCTCAATGGAAGCGCTGCTCAGCGGTTATCAGTCATCGCAAGCGCTGCAGGCATCTTCTATGGTCGGTCGCACAGTGGTAGTGCCTTCGGACAAGGCCATTGTGGATACCGCTAACGGCCTGGAAGGGCAGTTTGCTTTGCCAAGTGACAGTGGCGCGGTATCCATCAAGGTGCTCAACAGCTCCGGCAGCCTGGTGGACACCATCAATATGGGAAGCCTCGAAGCGGGTATGCATGACTTTACCTGGGATGGGCAGGACTCCAGCGGCAACATTTTGCCACCCGGCGCTTATACCTTTGAAGCGAATGCATCGATTGATGGCACCACCAAGCAGTTGGCAACGCTGTTGCCGGCCAATGTAGACAGTGTTTCGCTGGGTGCCGGTGAGAACGGTGAGCTGCTGCTTAACGTGGCTGGGCTGGGCAGTATCAGTCTATCCAATGTTTACTCGATTAAATAACAGTCGTCCGACACTGACTGAGTAAGGAGAAATACCATGGGTTTTAATATCGGTTTGAGTGGTATCCGGGCGGCTGCATCCGATCTGAATATCACAGGTAACAACATCGCCAACTCGGGCACTGTTGGCTTTAAAAGTTCGCGTGCCGAGTTTGCCGACGTCTATGCGGCATCGGTATTGGGCTCCGGCAGTAACGCTCAGGGCAGCGGTGTGGCGCTGGCTAATTCGGCTCAGCTATTTACCCAGGGCAATATTGGTTTTACCGAAAACAGCCTGGATTTGGCAATTAACGGTAACGGCTTCTTTGTAACCAGCAAAGAGGGCGCTCTTAGCTACACTCGCGCAGGTTATTTCGGTACCGATAGCGCGGGTAATATCGTCAACAATGCCGGCGAGCGTTTGCAGGGCTTTGGCGTGAACGCGGTATCGGGCCAGATCAATCAGGGTATTCAAACGGACCTGCGCGTGGACACACGCTCTGCCGATCCGAATGCCACAACGGGTATTACTTCCACGCTGAATCTGAACTCCACTCAGACGCGGCCGGCAGTTTTTACCCAGCAGTATGATGCGGCTTATGCTACCTCCATTGCTACCGCAGCTACCCCCGGCAGTCCGACTCCTGCAGAGATTGCCACTGCGCAAGCGGCGGGATTGGCAGCAGGGCAGGCGACATTCGATCCAACTAACTCGGCTTCTTACAATAGCTCGACGTCGGTGAACGTATTCGACAGCTTGGGTAACTCTCATGTGTTGACCAAGTATTTCGTCAAGAACGACGCCAACAGCTGGGATATGCACGTGTTGATCGACGGTCGTGACCCGCAGACTGGCGTGCAGGCAGCGGATCCAGCCTTTACGCCAAACAGCAGCTACGCCGTTCAGTTCAATAGCGTAGGTGAATTGACGTCGCCGCAGCCTTACAACGTTACCGGCTGGGCACCACTTGATAGTGAGGGTCAGCCAACAGGTGCTGATTCGCCAGTGGGTAGTCTTGCCATCAACCTGACCGGTTCTTCGCAGTACTCTTCCAGTTTCGCAGTGACCTCCGTGACCCAGGATGGCTTTACCACGGGTGAGCTGGCGGGCCTGGAAATAGACCAGTCAGGTATGTTGGTGGCTCGCTACACCAATGGACAGACTAAGGTGCAAGGGCAAGTTGTATTGGCTACCTTCGCCAACCAGCAGGGTTTAACCCCGCTGGGTAATACCGCTTGGTCACAGTCCTTTGCTTCCGGCGAGCCGGTGGTTGGTGCGCCTGCTACGGGTACTCTCGGTGGCATTCAGTCGGGTGCGTTGGAAGCGTCGAACGTCGACATCTCCGAACAATTGATCCAACTGATTGTCGCGCAGCGTAATTATCAAGCTAACGCTAAGACCATTCAGACTGAAGACGCTGTAACCCAGACCATCATCAATCTGAGATAAGCCAGCGGCTTATACCTCGGCGGTGATTCGAGCGGCAATACCGGCAATTAAACTTGCCGGTATTGCCGCTTTTTTATTGGGTTATATTTTTAACTATTTGATAATAAACATATAAATCTCAGTTTTTATTTAATGGCATGATCCGTGCTTTATCTTCTGTATCAAGAGCAAAAGCGGCAATTCCTTGTCGCGTAAGTTGATTCGGGAGAAGGGCATGGACAAATCTCTGTACATATCCATGACGGGCGCGAGCCAGAACGCGCTTGCGCAGCGCTCGCACGCCAACAACCTGGCCAACCTCACCACCACTGGGTTTCGCAAGGACTTTGAGCAGGCCCGTTCCATGCCCGTATATGGCGACGGCTTTGCTACGCGTGCCTATGCCATGACCGAGCGCCCGGGCACCGACATGTCTGCTGGCAGCATGCAAGAGACCGGTCGTGAGCTAGATGTTGCGGTGCAAGGTGAGGGCTGGATTGCAGTGCAGGCCCCCGATGGCACCGAAGCCTATACCCGCGCCGGTAATCTTAAAGTTGATGTGTTCGGCATTCTGCGTACCAGCAGCGGCATGCCGGTGTTGGGCAACGGTGGGCCGATCGCCATACCGCCAGCAGAAAAAATCGAAATTGGCTCAGACGGCACCATCAGTATTCGTGCGCTGGGTGAGGCGCCGACCGTCATGGCGGAAGTCGACCGTATCAAATTGGTTAACCCTGATCCAGGCACCATGCGTAAGGCTGCAGACGGCTTGATGCGCGGCGACGGCTTGGAGCAGCCTGCCGATGGGGCAGTTCAGGTGGCTACCGGCTTTCTGGAAGGCAGTAACGTCAACGCCGTCGAAGAAATGACCTCTATGTTGGCGCTAGCGCGACAGTTTGAACTGCACGTGAAAATGATGCGCACCGCAGACGAAAACGCACAGGCATCCGATCGAGTCCTGCAAATCAGTTAACGTTTAATAGCAGTGTCAGTTAACTGACACGCGAGGAGAGACAGCATGCTCGCAGCACTTTGGGTAAGCAAAACCGGTTTGTCCGCTCAGGACACCATGCTGACCACGATTTCCAATAACTTGGCCAACGTGTCCACCACCGGCTTTAAACGTGATCGTCCCGAGTTTGAAGATCTGTTGTATCAGGTCAAGCGCCAACCCGGCGGGCAAAGCACGCAGGACACTCAGCTGCCTTCAGGTCTGCAGCTGGGTACCGGTGTGCGAGTAGTAGGGACCCAGAAAATCTTTACCGAAGGCACCCTGCAGACCGCCGAGCAGCCGCTTGATATGGCAGTGAATGGTCGTGGTTTTTTCCAAATTCTGATGCCAGATGGCAACTTGGGTTATACCCGCGACGGTAGCTTTCACCTCGACGCCGATGGCCAGATCGTAACCTCCAACGGCTTTCCTTTGGAGCCCGGCATTGTGTTGCCTGACGATGTGCAAAACCTGACCATCGGTGAAGATGGCACCGTCAGCATTTCGGTGTTCGGCGACCCGGGTATTCAGCAGCTGGGCAATCTGCAAACAGCCGACTTTATTAACCCCGCTGGCCTGCAATCGATCGGTAACAACCTGTTCCTGGAGACCGCCGCCAGTGGTGCGCCACAAACCGGTAACCCCGGCGAAAATGGCTTGGGCACTGTACTGCAGAACACCCTTGAGAACTCTAACGTGAGCGTCGTCGAGGAGCTGGTGAACATGATCACCACCCAGCGCGCTTACGAAATGAACTCCAAAGTTATTTCCACCGCAGACCAGATGCTGCAGTACATCAGTCAGAACCTCTGACGGGAGTGATCGGCAATGAACATGTTGCGTAACGCATTGGTGCTTTTCGGCATGGCGAGTCTGGTTGGCTGCGTGCAGATGCCGCCCACCCGCGACGATCCGGCTTATGCTCCGGTGCTGCCGCGCACGCCGTTGCCACAGGAGTTGAACAACGGTTCGATCTATCAGCCCGGCTTTGAAATGAGTTTGTACAACGACCGCAAAGCGCACCGGGTGGGTGACATCATCACGATTACCCTAAGCGAGCAGACTGCTGCACAGAAAACTGCCGAGAATGAGATCGACAAGGATAGCTCTGCCTCCATCGCTAACCCGACGTTGTTGGGTAATGTGGCCGGTTTCAAAGGCTTGGATCTCGGTGTCAGCCTATCTGGCGAGCGTGAATTTGACGGTTCTGCTGATGCTAATCAGAGCAACAGTCTGACGGGTTCCATTACTGTCACGGTGGCAGAGGTGCTGCCTAATGGGATTCTGGCAATCCGTGGCGAAAAGTGGATCACGTTGAACCAGGGTGATGAGCTGATTCGTATTTCCGGCCTGGTGCGTACTGATGATATCGGTCCGGACAACACCGTATTGTCGACCCGTGTGGCCGACGCCCGGATTACCTATTCCGGTACCGGTGCTTTTGCCAATGCCAGTCAGCCGGGTTGGTTGAACCAGTTCTTCCTCAGCCCACTGTGGCCTTTCTGACAGGAGAGACAAGATGCGCTTTTTTTCGCTCTGCTTATGCCTGCTATTGGCCAGCCCTCTGGCCCTGGCCGACCGCCTGAAGGATATCGGTAATATTGCCGGCGTCCGCAGCAACCAATTAATTGGTTACGGCTTGGTAGTAGGTTTGGATGGCTCCGGCGATCAGACCAGCCAGACGCCATTTACCGTGCAAACTTTTACCAACATGCTGGCGCAGTTCGGCATTACGGTTCCGCCGGGTACGCGTATTCAGATGAAAAACGTTGCCGCGGTGGCGATTCATGCTGATCTGCCACCGTTTTCACGCCCTGGCCAAACCATCGACATCACGGTGTCTTCTATCGGTAACGCCAAGAGTTTACGCGGCGGCAGTCTGCTGATGACACCGCTGAAAGGTATTGATGGTGAGGTTTACGCGATTGCCCAGGGCAATCTGGTGGTCGGCGGCTTTGGTGCTGAAGGCTCAGACGGATCGCGGATCACCGTTAATATCCCTAGCGCCGGCCGCATTCCTAATGGCGCCATGGTCGAGCGTGCGGTGGCCAGTCCGTTCAACTCCGGTGACCACCTGACTTTCAATTTGCATCGGGCAGACTTCACCACTGCCAAGCGGGTAGTGGACCAGATCAACAACACATTCGGACCAGGCGTAGCGCAAGCGTTAGACGGCGGCAGCATTCGGGTACGCGCACCCATTGATCCAAACCAACGGGTTGATTACATGGCGATGATCGAGAACCTGACCATCGACCAGGGTAATGCCGCCGCTAAAGTCATTATCAACTCGCGGACTGGCACTATCGTGATTGGTCAAGACGTGCGGGTGCAACCGGCAGCGGTCACGCACGGCAATCTGACTGTCACCATCAGCGAGAACATCAACGTCAGCCAGCCTGACGGCGTCCTGTCCGGCGGTCAAACCGTGGTGGCGCCCAGCTCACAGATCAATATCGATCAGGGCGACAGTCGTATGTTTGTGTTTAATCCGGGTGTCTCGCTGGATGAAATCGTTCGGGCGGTCAATCAGGTGGGCGCTGCTCCCGGTGACCTGATGGCGATTCTCGAAGCACTCAAGCAGGCCGGCGCTTTGAACGCCGATCTGGTTATCATCTGAGTCCGGAGGCCAGCATGAGCATCAACAGCAATAGTCTCAACTACACCGACCTGAACAGCATGAATCAGCTGAAATTGGGTGCCAATGCCAACAGCCCGGAGAATATCCGCAAGGTGGCAGAGCAGTTCGAGTCGCTGTTCGTGAACATGATGGTCAAAAGTATGCGTGATGCCAACGCGGTGTTTGCTGAGGGCAACCCGTTGAATACGGCGCAGACTCGGCACTATCAGGATATGTACGACAATCAGTTGTCGATACATCTGGCCGAAAGCAAAGGGCTGGGCATGACCGATACATTGATGCGTCAGCTTTCGCCGAACAGCACTACGGCCGCCACCGGCACTGATACTACCGGCAACAACGCGAAAGCGGTTGGGGGGGTAGATCAATCTGCCCTGCTGGCGCGTCGCCGGTTGGCGATCTCTTCACATTACAGTGAATGGGCAGAGCGACACGCTCAGCAGACCGCTGGCCAGAGCACGCAGAATAGCAAGGTCAGTGACAGCGGCAGCGTTGCAGAGAACTGGCAGCCGCTGCGCGCCCTGCAAGCAGCCTCACGCAACGCGCAAAGCAGTACGACCGAGCAGGTAATGAACGCTGAAAGCGCCGGTCGCACACGCTTCGCTAATGCCGGAGAGTTTGTTGAAACTATGCTGCCGATGGCTGAAAAAGCGGCTGCGCGCCTGGGTGTTGATCCGCATTACCTGGTTGCTCAAGCGGCACTGGAGACGGGTTGGGGCAAATCGGTGATAAAGGAGTCTGACGGTTCCAGCAGTCACAACCTGTTTGGTATCAAGTCACACGGCGGCTGGCAGGGCGACTCCGCTAACGTGATGACCACCGAATACCGTAATGGCGTAGAAGGCAAAGAGCGCGCGGCTTTCCGTAGTTACGACTCCTGGGAGCAGAGCTTTGAAGATTACGTCAGTTTCCTGGAAACCAATGGCCGTTATCAGCAGGCGCTGAGCAGCACAGCCAATCCGGATTCTTTCTTCCGCGAGCTGCAACAGGCCGGTTATGCAACCGACCCGCAGTACGCTAGCAAGGTATCGCAAATCGCCCGCAAGCTGATCAGCGAAACCGACACTCGACTGGCCGACAATACAGCGACGGCTGATGCCGTAGGCAGGACATAATGGCAGATCTCTTTGGCATCGGTCTCAGCGGGCTCAAGTCGGCGCAGACGCAGCTATCGGTTACCGGTCAAAACATCAGTAACGTCAACACCCCCGGCTATACTCGGCAGACCGCAGTGCAGGCTTCGCAGGTCCCATCGCTGACCGGCGCGGGCTATCTTGGCAACGGCAGCAAGGTGGTGGATGTCGACCGCATCTACAACCAATTTTTGACTAACCAGGTACGCTCAAGTACCTCTTCCAATGCGGAGGTCAATGCGTTCCAATCGCAGATGGAACAGCTCAATACACTCGTCTCTGGTGCCGCAACCGGCATTACACCTGGCTTGCAAAATTACTTTGATGCCTTGCAGACGGCGATTGAAGATCCATCTAACTTGCCGGCACGGCAATTGTTTCTCTCCGAAGCCGAAGGTTTGGCCTCGCGCTTCAATACCGTTCAGAGCAGCTTGGCAGGGCAGAACCAATTTATTGGTCAACAGATGAGCACCTTGGCTGATCAAGCTAGCCGGCTTGCCACTTCGGTTGCCCAGTACAACGACAGCATAGCCAAGGCGGCGGCTAATGGCGCACAGCCCAATGACCTTCTGGATGCGCGGGATGAAGCCGTGCGTCAGCTCTCTGAGTTAGTAGGTATCACCGTTGTACCGCAAGACGATAACCAAATTAACGTGTTCGTCGGGTCCGGTCAGCCGCTGGTGGTTGGCAATCAAGCATCCACACTGGCAGTGCGCCCGGGAGCATCTGATCCTTCGCGGGTTGATATAGTGCTCAAGAGTGGCGGTTCGACGCAGGATATAACCTCGCTGGTCAGTGGCGGTGAGTTGGGTGGTCTGATGCGCTACCGAGAGGACGTGCTGGATCAAGCACTGAATGCCATCGGCCGTTTGTCGTTGTCGATTGCCGATGAGTCCAACAAGCAGCTGGGCCAAGGGCTAGATCTTAATGGCAATGCGGGCTCACTGTTGTTTAACGACATAAACAATGAAGCGCTGGTGGACGGGCGTAGCCGCGCGCGCGTCAACAACACCGACCCCAATGCCAAGCTGGATATACTGATCAGCGATACCTCACAGCTCAGTACCTCGGACTACGAGGTGGTGTTCAGCAGCGCTACCGAATTTACAGTGCGCCGCACCTCTGATGACAAAGTCAGCGGGCCTTACAATCTGGGTGGTGCGCCGCCGCCGGAGCTGGATGGTTTCACCATAGAACTGGATTCCGGCAGCATCACTTCGGGCGACCGCTTTCTGCTGACCCCGACTCGCTATGCTGCAGCCAATATTGATGTGGTGATGCAGGAGCCTCAGGAGCTGGCCTTCGCCGCGCCGGCTAGCAGTGATGCGAGCTTGGATAACCGTGGTACCGGCAGCATTGCTCAGCCGACGTTAACCAGCGGCCCGACTCCTATCGATCCTGCTGCTCTGCAAACGTTGCTTCCGGTAGATCTGAGTTATGACTCGGCTACGGGAGAGCTGACCAGCTCTAGTGGTACGTTGAATCCCTCGCCGTTGGTGATTAGCCCCGGGCAGAACAACAGCGTCGAGCTAACCGTTGGTGGTTACACTTTTAGTATGAGCATGAGTGGCACACCCAAGGACGGGGATACTTTCACGCTCAATTTCAATACCGGTGTAGCGGACAACCGCAATGCGCTGGTGATGTCTGAGTTGCAGAGTGCCAAGGTACTGGGGAAGGCCAACGGCGCAGACGGCTTGTCTTTTGTTGATGGCTACGGCGATCTGGTGCAGCGGGTGGCGACTTATACGGCGCAGGCGCGTACCGATTCCGAATCCAGCGCCGCGGTATTGCAACAGGCAACCAATAACCGTGATTCAGTCTCCGCTGTCAGTCTGGATGAGGAGGCGGCTAACCTGATCAAATTTGAGCAGTACTACAACGCCTCGGCTCAAGTGATTCAAGTTGCGCGTTCTTTGTTCGATACATTGCTTAGCAGTATTCGCTAGCAGGTTGTTGAAAAGCGTAAGTGAGGCAGCCAAGGCGAGATGAAAATTGGCTGAGAACGCGGTGTTTATATGCGGTAGATGAGCATTTTGCAGCCACTTTTTAACGCGGTATTGGCAACGCAGGCGACGCTTCGACGGCCTGCTAACGGGTAACAAGACATGCGAATTTCCACCATACAACAGTTCAACAGCGGCGTGCGGGGCATACAAGACAACTATGCCAACGCTTCACGCACGCAAGAACAGATCAGCTCGGGTAAGCGTCTTCTGTCGCCGGCGGATGATCCCGTGGCGACTGTGCGTTTGCTACAGCTGAGCCAAGAGTCGAATAAACTGGCGCAGTACAGCGATAACATGACGGCAGCGACGAATAGCCTTGCGCAAGAAGAAGCGGTTCTCAATTCGGTCAACAATGGATTGCAAAGAGTACGCGAAATCGCGCTGGAAGCGGGCGGCGGTGGGCTGACAACTGAAGATCGCCAAGCGCTGGCAACTGAATTAGAACAGCGCGAAGAAGAGCTACTCGACCTGTTCAACAGTCGCAATGCGCGCGGTGAATATCTGTTTGGTGGTTATCAGAGTAAAGAAGCGCCTTTTGTTAAAAACCCGGATGGCAGCTATAGCTATCAAGGCGACGAAGGCCAGCGATCGGTGCAGATCGCCGGCTCCAAGACGGTTGCGTTGAACGACAATGGCAAGGAACTGTTCGTTAATGTGACTAACGTCAACCGCGTGCTGACCAGTGCCGATGCGGCCAACACTGGCTCCGGGCGCATTTCGCTCGGCGTAGTGGAAAACAAAAACAACTACGACGACAGTTTTTACCCGCAAGGCAGTGTCAGTATCGTGATTGGCGCCGATGCTGCCAGGTATGAAATAGTCGACAGCACTGGCACGCCGTTGGTGCCGCCGGTCACTGGCGCGTTGGAAGAAAATGACACCGGTGGCTATAGCATTCGTTATGCCGGCGTGGCGGTCACGTTGGACGGTGAGTTAGCGGCTGGCGACAGTTTTAGTATTGCTACGGGCGACAGCAGCCCTACCAGTGATAAGCGCGAAACCCGCAGCATTCTGGAAACCATTGCGACGCTACGTAAAACGTTGGAGACCAGCACTGATAGCAGCGAAGACAAGTTACATCGCCGCGATGTTATTGCTATCACTCTGGATAACCTCGATAGCTCCATGAATAGCGTGTTACAGGTGCAGACCACTATTGGTGCGCGCATGAACGTGATCGACTCCACGCAGGTACAGAACGATGAGCTGTCGCTGATCAACACCTCGGTTACCTCCGAATTGGAAGATCTCGATTACGCCGAAGCGTTAAGCCGTCTCAGTTTGCAGACGGTGGTGCTGGAAGCCGCGCAACAAAGTTTTGTCAAAATCAGCGGGCTGTCCTTGTTCAACTTGCTCTAGATTATTCAGCCGCCTGCTGGATTGCTCAGTACAGCTTGGCGGCCGTTTTCAGCATTTCGATAAAGGCGATGGCCGCTGGTGACAAGGGGCGTTGCACGCGGGTCACCAGGCCAAAGCTAGTGCCCGGCATCAGCATTGGCCAGTCGAGCAGGGCCAACCGACCATCGGTGAGCTCTTGCTCCAGCGTGCTGCGGCTGGCGATGCTCAGGGCATCGCAATGCATTACCAGGCGCTTGAGCACGTCCAGATTGTCGCATTCCAAACTAATCATCGGCTCTTCGCGCGGCAGTGTGCGATGCAATAGTTGTTTAATAACACCCGGTAGACGAAAGCTCGCCAGCGGGTACTGCGCCAGTTGTTCAGGCGTCAGATTATGTTCACCGCACAATGGATGTCCGGGGCGACAGAAAAGCACGCTGGGTTCCTGCTGCAGGGGTTCTACCTGTAGCAACGGGTCGCCTTCTAATTCGCGGATATCCGCCACAAAGACTTCCAGTTCTTCGGCTAACAACTGCCGGCGCAGGGCATCCCAATGTTGAATGTCCAGCCTGACTCGCACACCGGGGTAAAGCTTATTGAACTGGCCTAGCACGCGCGGCAAGAGGTCGGCGGCGGGGAAGGGGCCAGCACCAATGAGTAGCTCACCGTCTTCCAGGTCATTGAACTGACGCAACGCGTTTCTCATGGCAGTGCTGCCGGCCAACAGTCGTTTGGCATGCTCCAATACCAGTTGGCCTTGAGGTGTCAGCTCCACACCTTTGCCGCCCCGCACGATCAACGCACAGCCCAGCCGATGTTCCAGCGTTTGTATGCTGCGGCTCAGCGCTGGCTGACTCAAACCAATCGCTTCGCCGGCTCGGATAAAACCTTGATGTTCCACTAACGCTGCAAAGTGGCGTAGCGATTTCAGGTCCAGCGGGTGCTGTTCGATCATGGGGTCGCCAGTGAGTTGATAATGGGGCAGTCGGGGCGGTCGTCGCCTTGGCAGCTACGGGCGAGTTCCGCCAGGGTGTCACGCATGGCCTGAAGGTCCACGATCTTCTGCTCTAACTCCTGCAGATGTTGTTGTGCCAATAATTTTACCTCGCTGCTACTGCGTGAGCGGTCCTGCCAAAGCGCCAACAGTTGCGCTACCTGCTCCATGCTGAAACCTAGCTGCCGCGCACTGTGGATAAAACGCAGGTTATGCAGGTCGCGCTGGCTGTACTGGCGATAACCCGATTCGCTCCGGGTGGGGGCCGGTAGCAACTCAATGCTCTCGTAATGGCGAATCATCCGCGCGCTCAGTCCGCTGGCTTGAGCAACTTGGCTTATGTTCATTTGGCCTCCGGTTTCCAACGTTTAAGCAGTAGCGCGTTGCTAACTACGCACACGCTGCTGGCGGCCATCATGGCGCCTGCCAGCATTGGATTCAGCAAACCGATTGCGGCTAACGGAATACCCACGCAGTTGTATACGAACGCCCAGAACAGATTTTGTCTTATTTTGCGCCAGCTGGCCCGCGACAAGGATAGTGCCGCAGGCACTAATAGCGGATCACCGCGCATCAATGTGATACCGGCGCTATGCATGGCCACATCGGTGCCCGTGGCCATCGCCATGCCGATATCCGCGGCAGCCAGTGCCGGAGCATCGTTGATACCGTCGCCGACCATGGCAACCACTTTGTTCTCAGCACGTAAACTTTGCACTATCTCGGCTTTTCCGTCCGGTAGTACGCCGCCTCTTATCTGTTGGATGCCGAGTTGCCTGCCGACTGCTTCTGCGGCGGCTTGGTTATCGCCGCTAAGCAATAAAGTGCTGATGCCTTCAGCGTGCAAGCGTGCAATCGCCGCAGCGGCATCCGGTTTGAGAGTGTCGGAAAACGCCAGCAATGCTACCGCGCGTGGTGGATTATCTGCGGCCAGCCAAGAGAGAGTCGCACCCTTGGCGGACTGGGTATTAACCTGCGCATCCCAAGCAGATAGATCAATGCCTTGATCGGCCATCAAACGGCTGTTGCCGAGCCAGAGTTGCTGTCCTTCCAGTCGGCCTTGCGCACCTCGGCCAGCGCTGACGCGAAAATCACTGGCCGCGGCCGAGCTTACCGACTGCGCTTCGGCGTAGTCGCATACGGCGCGCGCTAATGGGTGCTCAGCTTGTTGCTGTATTGCCAACGCCCAGGCTAAGGCCTGCTCTCGCGGTGTGTCATCCAATACTTGAAAATCGGTTAGTGACGGTTGGCCCAGCGTCAGCGTGCCGGTTTTGTCGAACAACACAATATCAACTTGATGGGCCTGCTCTAGGGCAACTGCATCGCGGATCAAGACACCATGCTTAGCGGCTACGCCGGTGCCAACCATGATGGCGGTGGGCGTGGCGAGTCCGAGCGCGCAAGGGCAGGCAATAACCAACACGGCGATGGCGTTCAGCAAAGCTTGTTCAGGCCCGATAAGTAAGCTGCCGATGGCCCAGGTAAGCAGCGCTATCAGCATAACGATGGGTACGAAAATAGCGCTCACACGGTCAACCAATCGTTGTATCGGTGCTTTGGACGATTGCGCGCTTTCCACCAGCCGAACTATTTGCGATAGCCGGGTTTCGCTGCCGACGGCGCGCGTATCCAGTAACAACAGGCCGTCCTGGTTCATTGAACCGGCACTGACGCTGTCGCCGGGTTGGCGGCTGACGGGCAAGCTTTCGCCTGTCAGCATCGACTCGTCCACATGGCTACCGCCTTCGCGCACTTCTGCGTCCACCGGAATACGCTCGCCTGGCCTAACGACCAGTAGGTCGCTCACGGCGATCTGTTCAAGTGCTACGACTTCGTCTTTACCATCAGTTGTGCGCCGCCGCGCGGTATCTGGGCGTAGGGCACTGAGCGCGCGTATGGCTTCCAGTGTTTGGCCTTTGGCGCGGTTCTCCAGGTACTTGCCAAGCAAAATGAAGCTGACAATGGTTGCTGAGGCTTCGTAATACAGCACCGGTATCTCGCCGGGTCCCGCCTGCAAAAAATGCCAGGTGCTTAACGCCCAGCCGGCACTAGTACCCATAGCGACCAACAGATCCATGTTGCCACTGCGGTTGCGTATGGCATGCCAGGCGCCTTTGTAGAAGCGCGCGCCAAAGATGAATTGCACCACGGAGGCCAATACTAGTTGCAACCAGGGCGGCAGCATGAAGTTATGGTTACCGAACAATGCGGGAATCATGCCGATAGCGAGTGGCAGGGTAAAGGCGATAGACAGCAACAGCCAGTGCCACTCTTGACGCAGACTGACGGTTTGTTCCGAGCCTCTCTTGCGCTCGGCATCTAGCCATATTCCGGGGTAGCCGGCACGGTCCAACGCATCCAACAGCGCTTGATAATTGCTGCCAATGAGCAGCATGACTCGCACCTGTTGGCTGGCGAGGTTCACCTCGGCGCTAAGCACGCCGGCTACCTGCATCAGCGCTTGCTCGACTCGACGCACGCAACTGGCACAGCTCATGCCCTGCAGTTGTAACTGCCGCTCTTCACGCTTTGCTGGGTAGCCAGCCTTGTCGAGCGCAGCGCTGACTGCGACCACATTCTCGGCCGCTTGAAACTCGAATCGAGCGGTGGTCGCAGCCAGGTTGACCTCGGGCTGTTCAATGCCGGTTACGCCGAGCAATAATTTTTCAACGCGGTTGACGCAACTACCGCAGTTCATGCCGTCAAGGTTTAAGGTAATAGTGTGCATCTGGGCTCTCCAACGTTGCTGATGAGTTCAGCATGAACCTTGACATCATGTGAAGGTCAAGCAGCGTCATCGTCGAGCCCAAATTTAAAAGCCCAGCTTGGGCCCACCGCTGCCTTCGCCGAGTTTCAGGCCTACCTTGAGGATCCAGTCGTTATCCATTGCTGCAACCACCCAGCTGTGGCCCTCCCACTGAATATGGTCACCCACCACCGGATGCCCACCGAAATGGCGGCTGAAAAAGGCGGCCAAGGTTAGCTCGCGCATGTCTTCTGGCACGTCAAAGCCATAAAACTTGCCGACCTCACCGAGCTGCGCATCGCCTTCCAGAATAAAGTCGCCAAAGAAGTTACGACTCTCCAGATAGCGCGGCGCCTGTGCCTTGCTAAAGAGTTTGGATAGCGCTGGCAGGTCGCGCGGCCTGCCTACTACACATAGCACATCATGCAGTGCTAGCTGCGTGCTACCGGTGGGGTGCAGCAGACGGTTACCCCGAAATAGTGCAGCGATCCGAGTGTCCGCGGGCATGGTAAGGTCTCGCAAAGCGACGCCGACACACCAGTTGGCATTGTCCAGTTGGTAAATCAGCAGCTCAAAATCCCCTTGAATTGCGGTATCCAGGCTGGTGCGTTGCAGCGGCTCTGGCTGTGGCGGAATCTCTACTTTGCAGAGACGGGCGACCCAAGGCAGCGATGAGCCCTGCAGCAGCAGCGACACCAGTACCACCACAAAGGCCAGATTGAACAATAGCTGCGCCTGTTCCAGACCTGCCAGCAGCGGAAAGAGCGCAAGGATGATAGGTACTGCGCCGCGCAGCCCGACCCAAGCAATAAACAGCCGCTCGCGCCAGGAAAAGACAAAGGGCGCCAGGCAGATCATGACCGCAATTGGCCGCGCGACAAAAATCAAGAAAAGCGCGATCAGCACCGCTGGCATGGCGATAATCAGCATTTCACTCGGCGTAACCAGCAGCCCAAGCATTAAAAACATACCGATTTGGCTTAACCAGGCCATACCGTCTTGCACCTGCAAAATATTCTGCAGGTTGCGCACGCGCTTGTTGCCGAGAATCAGGCCGGTAAGGTAGATCGCCAGAAAGCCGCTGCCGCCAATTTTGTTGGTGACCGCAAAGACCAGAATGGCGCCGCTGGTGATCAGCAGAGGATACAAGCCCACCGGCAGATGCACGCGGTTGACCAGCCACACCAGTAGAAAGCCACCGCCCAGCCCACAGATCGCGCCAATGCCAAACTGCTCGACCAAGAGTAAGGCGAAGTTCCAACTGAAGCTGCTTTGCCCGCTGGAGAGCATTTCAACCAAGGTGATGGTCAGGAAGATCGCCATCGGATCGTTCGAGCCGGATTCGATTTCTAGCGTTGCGCCTACGCGTTGTTTTAGGTTCAAGCCCTTGCCTTGCAGCAGCGAGAACACGGCCGCGGCGTCGGTCGAGCCAACAATCGCGCCTAGTAGCAAGCCCTGCATCCAATGCAAGTCCAGCAACCAGGCGGTCAGACCGCCGGTCAGTGTGGCGCTGATAAGCACGCCGAGGCTGGCTAGCGACATCGCTGGCCACAGGCCGACGCGGAAATTTTCCACCCGTGTGCGCATACCACCATCCAGCAGAATGATGGCCAGGGCCAAGCTGCCGATCAGGAATGCGCTGCTGGTGTCCTCAAAAGCAATGCCCCCGAGCCCGTCCTCGCCAGCGAGCATGCCGATGACCAGGAAGATCAACAGTAGGGGGATTCCCAGTCGGGATGAGAGGGAGCTGGCGAGTACGCTGAAGCACAGCAGTAACGCACCAATCATGAAAATGGTATTGATGTAATCCATTTAACACTTGCCTGAAAGCCAGATGATAGACATGCCCACTATAACTTCTCCCACCCCGTGGGGTGAAAAAAAGTACTGTATAGTCAATTGATTGCGTTAGGAGGTGCAAATGGACGTAGCGTTTTGGCAAACCCGCTGGCAGCGGGGTGAAACCGGCTTTCACAAAAGCAGAGTGAATCCGTTGTTGAGTCGCTGGTGGCCGCGCCTGCAGCTGGCCCCGTCGGCGCGAGTATGGGTGCCGCTGTGCGGTAAAAGCCTTGATATGCTTTGGCTGCGCGAGCAGGGCCATCAGGTGCAGGGCGTTGAGTTGGCGCGCTCAGCTCTTGAATCCTTCATTGAAGAGCAACAATTAAAGCTCAGTTGGCAGCAGCAGGGTGAATTTGACGCAGCTGTAGGTGAGGGATTTGAGCTGTTGTGTGGCGACTTCTTCAATTTGGCTGCGCAGCAGCTGAGCGAGGTATCGGCGGTTTATGATCGCGCGGCCCTGATTGCCCTGCCGCCTGAGATGCGCAAAAGCTATGTCCAGCACACGCGTGCGATCCTGCCGCCCGGTTGGCAGATGCTGCTGGTAACCCTGGATTATCCGCAAGAGCAGCGAGCGGGTCCGCCGTTCAGTGTGCCGGACCAAGAAGTGCGCGCGCTCTTCTCGGGGTGTCGGGTCGAGTTGCTGGATGAACAAGATGTGCTGGCCGAGCATGCAGTGTTTGCATCCCAAGGCATGCAAACACTGGTAGAGCGCGTCTATCGTATTCAGAGCTAAACTGCGGTTGTCTTCCTTGCCTGCGGAGTCGTGATGCTGGCTGCCTTTGCTTTACTCTACAAACTGCTGCCGCTTTATGTGACTGTCGCGCTGGGCTGGCTGGCCGGACGCTATCTGGATGCCAGTGGCAAACACATTGCCGGCATCATGATGTATATAGTCACACCCTCGGTGGTGTTTGCCGGGGTGATGAACGCGCCGCTGTCGGCCGAAGTGGTGTTGTTGCCTTTTCTGACGTTCAGCCTGTGCTCGATGCTTGGACTGTTGCATCTTTTCTTTGCGAGGCGCTGGCTGCACGACGGCAGTGCCAACATGATTCCGCTGTCGGTGGGTACCGGTAATACCGGTTATTTCGGCATTCCGGTGGCGCTGTTGTTGTTCGGCGAAGAAGGGCTGAGCATTTACATCGTCTGCATGCTGGGCACCACCTTATTTGAGAACTCGGTGGGTTTTTATCTGGCCGCACGCGGGAGATTCGGCGTGCGTGACTGTGTAATCAAGGTGGCGCGCTTGCCATCGTTGTACGCTTTTTTCCTCGCGGTGTTGCTCAACTACAGTGGCATCAGTATTCCCGCTGCTTTCGTCCCTTTGTTCGACAACCTGCGCGGCGCCTACAGCGTGCTGGGTATGATGATTATTGGTATGAGTATTTTGAGCTTTCATGGCTTGGCGGGAAACTTACGATTCACTTGGCTGGCGTTCTTTGGCAAGTTTGTCAGTTGGCCTTTGGCCGCGCTGCTGTTCTGGTGGCTGGATAGCCAGTATCTGCATATCTATGACGCAGCGGTTTACCGCGCCATCCTACTGATCTCTATTACCCCAATAGCAGCCAATACGGTGGTCATTGCGACGCTACTCGATACTAGTCCACGTCAGGTGGCGGGTACTGCCTTGCTCAGTACATTGGTTGCGCTGATTTACATTCCGCTAGTGATTGCGCTGCTGTTTCCCGCCATCGTGTAGGGGCAAAGCGCCATTATTTTGTAATAAATAGTTTGGTTGTTATCGAAACGTCTAAAAACCGTTAATGCTTTGCGCCATATGGTCGATACTTGGGGTAGGGAGCCAAGCAGTTCGGGTAACGGAATCTACCTCTGACTGACCACCTTGTGATGCGTTGGTTGTATAGGGCGTCTCTTTCATCCGGAGCGCTCACGGGTTGTTTGAAGGTGTTCGGGTTGAGCTTCCAGGGAGTAGACAGAGCCGCGCGCTACGGCTCTCGCCATCGCCGTTAATAAAAGAGTGCACATACATGATTAGCCTATTTCGCAACTTGGGTTTCCGCTGGAAGCTTACCTTGCCCATTCTGGTTCTAGCCGCGCTGTTCGGTGTGCTTGGGTTTTCCGCTTTTTGGGCGGTCAACAACGTAGAAGGGCGTCTGATACGCGTTTCACAGGAGCTATTGCCACAAAGCTCTACCGTTCTCGAAGCAGACCGCGATATGTATCAGGCGCTGCAGGCGGAGCGTGCCATTCTGGCAGGTGTCCAAGGGGCTGAAGTGAGCGAAGAGCACAGCAGTAACTTACAACAAGCGAGTGATCGCATTGCGAAATATGGTGCGTCGACTAGCTCCGCGCAGGGCAAAGCCTTGGCTGCGGATTTTGGTCGTGCGTTTGAGGTGTGGAAGCGTACGTCGCTGGAGAATGCCCGGATGGGCATCGCGGGTAGAGCTGATCAGGCCAACGAAATCAGCTATGGCCGCGGTTTTGAAGAATTCAGTAGGGCGCGCAACCTGATCGATCAGATGACCGAAATGGTCAATGCCGAAGCCAAACAGGAAGGCATTGTGGCCGAGAGAGAAGCTAATGCCAGCCATACTCGAGTAGCCGTGGTGTTGGGCATTGGTGCCGTAATCTGTTTGCTGATGATTATGTTTTTTCCGGGATTGATCATTACGCCTTTGAATGACCTGCTGCAGCGCATACGCGACATTGCCGATGGCGAGGGTGACCTTACCAAGCGCGTTGTTGTGCATTCCAGCGACGAACTGGGCATGCTTAGCCGCGCAGTGAACGACTTTCTTGAGCAGCTGCAAACGCTGATTCGCCAAGTGGCTGAATCTACCTTGCAGGTGGCCTCCGCTTCCGAAGAAATGAGCGCAATCGCCACCGGTCAAGAACGCTTGGTGAATGAGCAGTATTCGGCAATTGACCAGGTCAGCACCGCTGCTACCGAGATGAGTGCGGCGATCCATGAGGTGGCAGATAACGCGCACAGCACTGCAGACGCGGCGAGCACCGCCGACAAGCAAGGTCATGAAGCCTCCGAAATCGTCGGGCACACGATGAATGATCTGCGCCGTTTGGCGGCCGATGTTGAAGAGGCTGCGGGCGTTATCAACAACCTTGAGCAAGACACCGATAAGATTGGCGGCGTGCTCAGTGTAATCCAGGGTATTGCTGAACAGACCAATCTGTTGGCTCTGAACGCCGCTATTGAAGCCGCTCGTGCCGGCGAGCAGGGCAGGGGCTTTGCCGTAGTAGCCGACGAAGTACGTGCCTTGGCAGCTCGCACCCAAGACTCCACCCGCGATATTCAGCAAATGATTCAGAAGTTGCAGAGCGGTGCCGGTCAAGCCGTCTCAGTGATGCAGCGTGGCGCCGAGTTGGCAGCGCAGAGTGTCGAGAAGGCTACAACGACAGAAGCGTCATTGGCCGAAACCTCGGCTTCGGTGATGCGCATCAATGATATGGCCGCGCAAATCGCTGCTGCCTGTGAAGAGCAGAGCCAGACCACTGAAGATATTGCACGCAATATCAGCGGCATTCGTGACCTTTCCAACCAGGCGGCGCAGTCGTCGCAGGAAAGCCGCGATGCCAGCAACGCGCTGGCGCGTCTGGCCTCTACGCTGCAGCAACAAGTCGGTCGCTTTAAAACCTGATATTCGGGTTGTAACTTGCCGACAAGCCGTTACAATAGCGCGGCCTGACATCAGCTCAGGCCGCTATGGTGACCCTGCCGGTCCCCTCGCAATGATTCGCCGTGAACCCGGTCAGACCCGGAAGGGAGCAGCCGCAGCGGTTATATCGTGTGCCGGGGTGTGGCTGGTAGGGTTGCCACCCAATATCTTTGTACTACCTTCCCCTGTTTAAATTATCTCGCTGCTCTTGGCGGTTTTCTGCTGTCGATTCGCTGTGCATTGAGCACCGCCGCGTCTCGCATTGTCGGTCCGCATTGGGTACAGTACCGGCTTGCACAATGGCCACACTGGACTGCAGAAATCCCGATGAGTTATCAGGTACTTGCTCGTAAATGGCGCCCCCGCCTGTTTCGTGAAATGGTTGGGCAGACGCACGTGCTGCAGGCGCTTATCAATGCGCTGGATAACAATCGACTGCACCATGCCTATCTGTTTACTGGCACCCGCGGGGTGGGCAAAACCACTATCGCGCGAATTCTTGCCAAGTGTCTGAATTGCGAAGTGGGTATTAGTTCAGAGCCCTGTGGTGAGTGTTCGGCGTGCCGCGAAATTGACGAAGGCCGCTTTGTTGATTTGATCGAAGTGGATGCCGCCAGCCGCACTAAAGTTGAAGATACCCGCGAGCTACTCGACAACGTTCAGTACGCGCCGTCGCGTGGGCGTTTCAAGGTTTATCTGATTGACGAAGTGCACATGCTTTCCAGCCACAGTTTCAATGCCCTATTGAAAACGCTGGAAGAGCCGCCGGAACACGTCAAATTTCTACTCGCGACCACCGATCCGCAAAAGCTGCCGGTCACTATATTGTCGCGTTGCCTGCAGTTCTCGCTGAAAAACATGCCGCCGGAAAAAGTCGTGGAGCACTTACGCTACGTGCTTGCGGAAGAGACCATCAGCTTCGATGATGAATCGCTCTGGCTACTTGGCCGGGCTGCTGATGGTTCTATGCGCGATGCGCTGAGCTTGACTGATCAGGCGATAGCCTTTGGCAATGGCGCACTGAAGGTGACGGATGTGCGCAGCATGCTGGGCACCATCGATCATGGGCAGGTGTTTGGTTTGTTGGAGGCGCTGGTTGCGCACGATGCTCGTGCGTTGATGCAAGCCGTTGCTGATCTGGCCGAGCAGGGCGCCGACTTTGCCGGGGTAATGGCTGAACTGATTTCTACCTTGCAGCGCTTGGCGATTGCCCAGGTGGTGCCGGAAGCCGCTGATAACAGCTTGGGTGATCAAGCTCGTTTGCTGGAATTGGCTGGCCGTATCAGCGCAGAAGATGTGCAGCTGTTTTATCAGTTGGGCTTACATGGCCGGCGTGACTTGCCCTTGGCGCCAGAGCCGCGCGGCGGCTTCGAGATGGCGCTGTTGCGGATGTTGGCGTTCCGTCCGGGTACCTTGGGCGACGCCCCGGTAGCCGCTGCCCCCGCAAGCCAAGCGGCTGTCTCTCCTCCTGGTCATGAGCCTGAACCGGAAAAGCCGGCAGGACTCAGCCCAGCCAAGGCTGAGTCCGCAAGCAGCAGGCCGCCTGATTCGCAGCAGTCAGATGCGGAGCAATCCAGCGTCGTTCGACTCGCTGCGCAGCCTTCCATTCAAGATGAAACAAAAGCTGCTGCAGTGATCGAATCAGCTGCGACTCAAGCTGTTGACTCCGTCGCAGCTATCGCCGCGCCTAACGAGCCGTCAGTAACGACAGCGCCGATACCGCAGCCCATTAATCCGCGTACGCCGGTTAAACCGCCGCAGAACGAGCCGCCAGCCGAATGGTTGGAGGCGCCGCCACCGCAGGATGACGCACCCGAGCGCGATGATGACGATGAGCCGCTGGATGTTTCTCAATACCTGGGTGATTGGTCAGATGACCAGCCAACGGCCGGAACAGAGGCTCAGCAGAGCGCTAGCGATGAAATCAGTCATTTGCCGCCGGCTACCGGTTTGGCGGCTGACTGGTTGGCGTTGTTCGATCAGTTGGGTTTGTCTGGCCTGACGCAGAGTATTGCTGCGCATTGCCAGTTGGTCGCCCGCGATGCTGGAATCTGGACGCTGCATCTTGATCCAGGACATAGCGCGTTGTACAACGAGAATCATAGGTTGCGTTTACAGCAAGCGCTCATCACCCAGCAGGGCAGCGAGCTGCGGCTGGACGTTGAAGTGCAGGCACCGCAACAGGAAACGCCTGCGGTTGCTGCCGCGCGTCGCAAGGCCACCAGGCAGAAGGCCGCTGAGGCGAGTATTCATGCCGATCCTATGGTCCAACGGTTGCGCAATGAGTTTTCTGCCGAAATATGTGAGGGCAGCATCCGCCCGGTTGATGCGCCCGCCATTTAACCCCAGAGGAAAAAATCATGATGAAAGGTGGCATGGCAGGCCTGATGAAGCAGGCTCAAGAGATGCAAGAAAAAATGGCCAAGATGCAGGAAGAATTGGCCAATGCCGAAGTGACCGGCCAATCTGGCGCGGGCCTGGTATCGGTAGTCATGACCGGACGTCACGACGTGCGTCGGGTCAGCATCGACGACAGTCTGATGCAGGAAGAAAAGGAAGTACTGGAAGACCTGATTGCGGCCGCATTCAATGATGCAGTGCGCAAGTTGGAATCCGCGAGCAAAGACAAGATGTCCGGCATGACCGCAGGCATGAATTTGCCCGACGGTTTCAAGATGCCGTTCTGATCAGGCTACAGGCGACGTATTCATGAGTTTCAGTCCGTTAATTCGACAGATGATCGACGCGCTACGGGGCTTGCCCGGAGTAGGTCCGAAAACGGCCCAGCGTATGGCGCTGCACTTGCTGGAGCGTGATCGCAGTGCGGCGGCGCATCTGTCGAAGGCATTGGACCAAGCGCTGGCGGGGGTAGGTTACTGCCGTCGCTGCCGTACCCTGAGTGAGACTGAGCTCTGCGAGATATGTACCGATCCGCGGCGTGACGCCAGTTTGCTGTGTATTTTGCAAAGCCCCGCAGATGTGTGGGCGGTGGAGCAGGCTGGCGGTTTTAATGGTCGTTACTTTGTGCTCAAAGGGCACCTGTCACCGATTGATGGCATGGGTCCTGATGAGATTGGTATTCCGGCTTTGTTGGATTGCCTTGAGGGCAGCGAAATTGCAGAGGTGATTTTGGCGACCAATCCTACGGTCGAGGGCGAAGCGACGGCGCACTATATCGCCAGCATGCTGCGTCCGCGTGGCATCAAAGTGTCGCGCATTGCCCACGGCGTGCCGCTGGGCGGTGAGCTGGAGTATATTGACGGCGGTACGCTGGCCCACGCATTGGCAGGCCGCACTCTGGTTCTTTGAGCTCCGAGCGCGACCTGTGGGTTATTCAGCCTGCCAGGTGACCGTCCTGAAAATCGCGCACTGCTTGATGTATTTCTGCTTCGCTGTTCATCACAAAGGGCCCGTATTGCACTATGGGTTCGCCAATTGGCTTGCCCGCAATCAGTAGCACACGTGCTCCCTGGTCGGCTGCCTGCATTTCTACCAGCTCGCCCTGGCCGTACCGGCCCAACTGACCAGTCTTCAGTCTTGCGCGAGCTTTTTCACCCTGCACCTCGATATCGCCATCGTACACATAGCTCATTAGCGTATGACCCGCAGGTACGGGTAGTTGCAAGCGCTCGCCCGGCGTTAGCAACAGGTCGAGATACAGCGGTTCGGTTGATTTTCCGGTAATCGCACCCTGCAGTGTGGTGTTGTTGAACTCAAGCGTACCCGCAATCAACTTAAGCTTTCCGCCATTTCCGGTAGGGTATTCTGGCACCGCGTCCGCAGGCAGATCTTGATAATGTGCAGGTTGCATTTTTTCTGCGGCGGGTAGATTGAGCCATAGCTGGAAGCCGCGCATGGAGCCGTGGTCCTGCTGTGGCATTTCCGAATGGATGATGCCGCGTCCAGCGGTCATCCACTGCACACCGCCTGGCTCTAGCAGCCCGCGATTACCCATGTGGTCCTCATGCAGCATGCGACCTTCAAGCATATAGGTAACGGTTTCGAACCCGCGATGCGGATGTGACGGAAAGCCACCGATGTAATCTTCCGCGCTGTCCGAGCCAAATTCGTCGAGCATCAGGAAGGGGTCAAAGCGTGCGCTGTCGCGACCGCCAAACACACGAGTGAGTTTGACACCGTCGCCATCGGAAGCGGGTTGACCGCTGATGGTCTCAAGCAGATCGCGTTTCTTAAGATGGGTCATGACGCACCTCCAAGATTAGGTTGTGCGTCATTGTAGTAACAAGAAATTCGATTTAATAACGCAATTTTTGCGTCGTTTGCATCGAATTTACTGATTTATTCTGTCTGCTCGGTCTTGGGCTTGGCTGCGTTGACCGGAGTTTGCTTCTCGGCATCACCATCGAGCGCGTCAATCAGGCGCTGATAAGCTTGGCAGGCATCGAAGCTGCTGTCGGCAGGATTCTCTTCCTGCAGCTTGTTCATACGCTCGCGCAGCTCTTCCGCTTTGCCTGGGTTGTTTTTTGTCATGTCATAGATAAGTTGCGCTACGACTCCAGCCTTGGCGATGGCTATTTCCGGCGTGCAAAGCTCAGGTTGCTCGGCGGTGTCAGCAGAGGCATTGGTGGCCGACAGGCAGAATAGAGCGGCGAGCAGCAGTGCTGAAAAGTGTTTCATCATTACCTCAGGGGTGGGTATCCAGACCCTAATGGTAGCTGTATAGACGCCAGGCTCCAAGTGAGGAAGTTGTACGTTGTTATATGCGACCAAGTGCACGACACTCTAGATAGTTAAATAGAGGGCGGTAAATGAAGGGTTTGCGTGCGATTGCCTGGGGATCACTGATCTGTGTCTGCGCTAATGTGTCGCAGCTACAGGCTGCCAAGTTGAAGCTGGGATTCGGTACCAACAAGCCTCCGTACGTCTATGAGTTTGAATCGCGTGGTCTTGAGTTTGATCTGGTTGCTGCGGCGTTGCGCGAAGCGGGTGACGAAATGACCCCCTACTATGCGCCTATGGAGCGTTTGCACCTGATGCTCAAGCGTGGCGAGTTGGATGCTATAGCCACAACCAGCTCGGCCAGTGGCGTCAGTGCCTACTATTCCGACAGTTATCTCGAATACCAGAATGTTGCGGTCAGTCTAGCGGGCAACAAGATCATACTGCGCAACATTGCTGACCTTGAGGACTACTCGGTAAGCGCTTTTCAGCGTGCACGCTATTTGCTCGGGAATGAGTTTGGCGCCATGGTTAGCCGCAATCCGGCGTATCGAGAGGAGGCTCGGCAGATTACCCGCAACCTGTTGTTGTACTCGGGGCGGGTTGAGGTAGTGATCGCCGATGAGCGAATATTCAACGCGTTTAATCCAGTGGTTTCGGACCAGGTGGACGTGCAACAGCCGGTGACGCTGCACCGGCTGTTTCCGCCTACCCCTTACAGTGTGGGCTTTGTTGATAGCGCCGCGCGGGACCGTTTCAATCAGGGGCTCGCTGCTTTGCGTACCAGTGCTGATTACCAACGCATCATGGCGCGCTACCCGTCGCTCTGATGCGGCTTGGGCAGCTCAGTTGCGGCTTTTCTGCCAGTCTTTCTTGAGGCTGCTCCAGAAGGTCTTCAAGCTGAGCACCTTGTGATCAACGGCATCAATAAACTCATCCAGGTGCTCAATCAGGTCATGCTGGCTGGCATCATTGTCACTGTGGTTCGCCAGTTGGTTTTCCAGCTGGTTGAGTGATTCGCGTAGCGCTTTAATACGCTCTTCGGTTTCCTGCTTGCTGTATGGATTCATTGGGTTTGCTCCTTGCGATTTAAAGTTGGCCAATGCCGATCAGCGCTAACGGCAGTACGAAGAAGGTGCCGCCGATATAGCCGGCAACATAGAGTTTGTTACGTTGTGCCAGCGTCGCCAGGCCTTCAGCGAGACGCGGTGGGATCTGGCGTAGAAACGGCAGTCCATAAATCAGCGCGATGCCGAGTAAATTGAAGAACAAGTGCACCAAGGCGATCTGTAATGCCAGCACCGCGTTATCTCCAGTAATCGCCGTGGCCGCCAGCAGAGCGGTCACGCAGGTGCCGATGTTGCTGCCGAGCGTGAAGGGGTAGACCTGGCGCATGGAAAACACGCCAGTGCCGGCCAGTGGGACGATCAGTGAGGTGGTGGTTGAGGATGACTGCACCAGCACGGTAATGATGGTGCCGGATGCCATGCCGGAGATCGGGCCACGGCCAACGCTGGCATGCATGATGTCTTTCGCGCGCCCGACCATGACCTTGCGCAGTACTCGACCGATAGCCGACACCACGAAGAGAATCATGCCGATACCGATCAAGATCAGGGCAATGCCCTGCCAGACGGAACCCGGCAACCAGGACACGCAAAACTTAAGCAGATCAATGGCTGGCGAGAGTAGGGTCTTCATCACGTTAACGCTGCCCATATCCAGACTGGCGTCGCTGACCAGCAGGCCTGCCACCACTTCTGAGCTGCGCTGCAGCGGATGAAACAGCAGCTCAATCGGTAGCAGCAAAATCACCGCAAGAATATTGAACGCGTCATGCACCGTCGCGGCAGCAAAGGCGCGGCGGAATTCCTCGCCGTTGCGCACGTGTCCAAGCGCGACGATGGTGCTGGTCAGCGAGGTTCCGATGTTGGCACCCATGATCAAGGGGATGGCTATCTGTACCGGCAAACCGCCAGCGACCAGACCAACGATGATTGAGGTAACGGTGCTGGAACTTTGAATGAGGGCAGTGGCAACCAGCCCAATCATCAAGCCGACGAAAGGGTTAGTGGCGAAAGAAAACAGCTCTTTGGCGTTGTCGCCAGCTGCCGCTTTGAAGCCACCGCCAATTGCACCAACGGCGGCCAGCAGCAGATACACCAATACCACCACAGTGAGCCATGAAAGCCACTGGCGGCTGGCCGGTTGCGTCGGTTCTTGTGATAGCGGTTGTTGCACAACAGATGGGGCGTGGTTGCTCATCCCGGACGTCCTGTATGAGTGAAGGTTTTGATAACCTCCGACTCTCTACCGCGCGCGTGCTGAACTCATGACGTTAGGATGAACTTGTGATGACAATCGGCGCAGAAGGTTAGTCTTGCGCGGCAAGAAAGTCGCGCAACATCTCCGGTGGTACATCACGTTTATGGCTGAGACTGGCGTCGCCGGTGTCTGGGTGGAACACGATAAGCAGTTCTTTACGTTCGAGCAGTTTGCGCACCTGCGCAACGCGTTGCTCAAGGCTGTCGTCAAAGCCGTTATCGGTGCCGTCACGGGTGACAAAATCTTCCAGCAAGGTTTGCAGGGTATCGGTTTCGAGCATTTGGTAAGGGATCAGCATGGGTCTACTTCTCGGATGACAGGATGAGCAGTGCTACACTCGCAGGCCTTCGATAGACTGATTGACCTGTAATGATTACTGACCCGCTATTCTACCTGTGTGCCATTCCCGCCGTCCTGCTCTATGGCATTGCCAAGGGAGGTTTTGGCGGCAATATCGCGATTCTTTCAGTCCCTCTAATGGCGATGATAGTTGCGCCGCAGCAGGCGGCAGCTATTCTGCTACCGATTCTCTGCGCCATGGATCTGGTCGCGCTGCGTACGTTTCGCGGTCGCTGGGATAAAACCAATCTGCGCATCATTTTGCCAGCGGCGCTGGTCGGCATAGCGCTGGGCGCGTTGACCTTTCGCTATCTCAACGATTCACATATCAAGTTGCTGATCGGTGGGATCGCACTGATGTTTACGCTGAACATGCTACTGCGCCGAGGCGTGACCACGCCTCGGCAGGCGAGCCGCTGGCGGGGCAGCTTTTGGGGCATGATGTCGGGTTTTACCAGTTTTGGTATTCACGCCGGCGGCCCGCCTATCAACGTATACATGCTGCCGCAGCGGCTGGAAAAAACCTTGTTGATGGGCACCATTGCGGTGTTTTTTACCGTGGTCAATTGGGTGAAAGTGCCGGCCTATGTGTATCTGGGGCAGTTCTCCAGCGAAAACTTGCTGACCTCGCTGGTGTTGCTACCGTTAGCACCGATCGGCGTGCTGCTGGGCTTCTGGATGTTGCAGCGCAGCAATGAGCAGCTGATCTATCGTCTGTGCTACATCTTCTTGTTTCTGACCGGCGGCAAGCTGTTTTACGAGGGTGTCATGGGCTTGGTCTCGGCTTGATTAGACGCTTCAAGCTGCTGTACAGGGTCTCGCTCTGGACCGGCTTGGCCAGATAGTCATCCATCCCAGCGGCCATGCCTTCAAGGCGGTGGTTATCGAGGATGTGTGCAGTCAGTGCGACTATAGGCGTCCGTTTGAGGTGCTCGCGCTGTTCATGGGCACGGATGCGCCGGGTCGCTTCAAAGCCGTCCATCACCGGCATTTCACAATCCATCAGTATGAGGTCATAGCTTTCTGGGTCATCGCGATAGGCAGAGAGAGCCTCGATGCCGTTAGCTACCATATCTACGCTGTAACCTACTTTCTCCAAGAACGCGCGCACCACCAGCTGATTAACGGTGTTGTCCTCTGCAACGAGCAGATGGCCGTGGGCGTATTCTGCTCTCGACGATGGATTGACGTTGTCGGTCTTGGTCAGTGTGTCGAGCGTCTGTAGTCGGTGCAGGAGCTCACGCATCTGAATCGGTAGCAGCGGTGTGTTGTGGGCGATTAAGCCGGGCGTCGAACTGGGTAGTGCGGCGCGGTGTTCCTGCGGGCTCCGCAACAACAGCGTTGGGATCATTTCCTGTTGCGCCTGATTCAGCAGCTGGTTCAGTGGCTCGTCGGCCAGACCTTGGGTGGCGATGATCAGCAGGTCGCAATCCTGGATAGTGATTGCAGCCTCTTCAGACGCCAGAGTACGACTGGTAACTCGACAGCCTAACCGTTGTAATTGCAGCCGATAGGTTAATTGAGCGCGGGGTTGCTGGGCGATTAATAGCGCGTTTGGAGCACTCGCTGCGCTGGTAATCGCAGGCTCTTCCTTATTTTGGGCTACCGGTAGTTCAAGGGTAAAGCGGAAGCAGGAGCCGTTGTCCTGTTCACTGGACAGGCTGATTTGGCCGCCCATCATGCCGATTAGCTCCTGACTGATGGTCAGCCCCAGCCCGCTGCCGCCATAACGGCGAGTGGTGCTACTGTCAGCTTGCGTAAAAGAGCGAAACAGGTTTTCGCGAGCCTCCGGGGCAATCCCTATACCGGTATCGGTAACGCTGAAAGACAACTGCCAACGTGTGTGTTGTCCCTTAATGGGTAAGCCGCTTATATCCATGGCTATGTAGCCGCGCTCGGTAAACTTGAAGGCATTGCCGAGCAGGTTTAACAGCACCTGTTTTAGGCGGGTAGGATCGCCAATCAGCTGCTGGGGGATGTCGGGAGCGATGCTGCAGTAAAGATTCAGGCCTTTATCCAGTGCTTGTGCCGTGAACAGGCTGGCGGTATCGGAAAGCAACTCTTCCGGGTCGAAAGCGATGGTTTCCAGCTCGACTTGGCCGGATTCCAAACGAGCGAAATCGAGTATGTCGTTGATCACGGTGATCAGCGTATTCCCAGACTTGCGGATGGTGTCTAAGTAAAAACGCTGGGTGCTATCCAAACGGGTGTCGTGCAGCAATTGCAGCATGCCCAGTACGCCATTTAGTGGGGTGCGGATCTCATGACTCATACGCGCTAAAAAACGGCCTTGCGCGTGCGATTCCAGCCGCGCTTGGCGTGTTTGCTCGTCAGCCAGGTAACGTGCTTCCTTCAGAGCATTGATGCGGTCGGCAAGACCCAGTGAAAGGATAAACATTTCCACGCAAATGCCTAATTTCACCCAGGTAGTACCGTAGGTATAGCCAAACAGTTCAAAGCCTAACGAACCCGCCGTGGACAGCATCAACGAGCAGAGCAGCAGGACCCAGGCGCAGGTGTAGTAGGAGCCGTAGCGGAACCCCTGGCGCCAGACGCGCAGGCCGCTGAATAGCAAAATGGCTGAACTGGTGAGTACGAACAGGCTTGCCGCTTGGTTATATAAGTCCTGGCTGATCAGTGGTAGCAACAGCATGCTCAATAGCACCACGACTATTTTCACACGCAGTAACCGATCAAGCATTGGAAAATGCGCAGCGGTATGCAAGAAATGGCGACTGAACTGGGTGGCGACAGCGCAATGCAGAAACATCAGGGTATAAATTGACAGCGATTGTACGGTGTTGCCAGGCGCGACCCATTTCCATAGCACGCCGTCGAAGGCGAGCATGAATAGCATCATGTTGAAGGCGTATATCAGATACCAAAGGTAGGTAACTTCGCGTAGCGATACCAGCAGAAAAAGATTGTAGGCAAAGAGCCCAAGCATGATGCCGTAGAACAAACCGGCGGCCAGGCTGCTGTTCTCTTGCGCTACAGCGTTGGCCGGCCAGGTAGAGGCGTATAGCGGCACAAACACTGTGCTGCTGGTTTCAACGCGTAGAAAAAAAGCGTTGTCCCCGGGAGCCAGGGTGATTGGTAGCCAGTGGTTGCGAACCTCTATGGGCCGCTGGGCTTCATTGATATGGTCGCCGCTTTGCTGATGCGCTACCTCATTCGCACCAAGCTGATAGAGATCCAGTTGGTCGAGCAGGTTGTAGTTGACTTCAATAACGGCGTCTTGGGGCAGGCTTGCGGGGTTGGCTAAGGTGAAACGCAGCCACCAGACCGAATGGTTTTTGCCTTGATTGACGTGCTTACTGCGGGTGATTCGCCAATCTGCCGAGCTTGTGCGCGAAAGTACCTCAGCTAGCGTCAGACTGGCGCTGGGGTCTTCTAGAATCTGCAGATGCGCGGCCAGATTAACCCGCGGCGTGCGCTCATCCAGGGTGACGGCGGCAGGTGGCGCTGAGGCAACATCGAACTGCACGGGCGTGTTAGCGGACTGTGCGGCGGTTTGCCAAAGCGTTAGACAGAAGAACAGCAGAAACAGGCGGCACTCGCGCATTGATATTCTTATCCGATCGACCCATCAACTGATTATGTTGTTTGAAATGTGATGGTGTTGGCCAAAGGCTAGCACAAGCAGCTCATTCTAGTGATAAGCGGTTGTTCGCTTTCTGACGGTCGGCACGGTCGCCGCGAATCAGATGCCGCAGCATAAAACGGCTCGGGTGAACTGCTTCGGCCAGGTCACGTGGCAAAGGCAAAGGCTCTCCCGTTATCCAGGCAGCCACGAGTTCACCGCCAAGCGGGCAACTGATTAAGCCTCGCGAGCCATGCGCCGCATTGACGTACAAATCTTCATGCCAAGGCGCTGCCGCTATGGGCTGTTGGGAGGCGTCCTTGGCGAGCACCGAATAGCGTTCAACAAAGAGTGCAGGATCGGCCATGGGTCCGATCAAAGGCAGGTAATCTGGCGCGGTGCAGCGCAGAGCTGCGCGAGCTTGCAGATCGGCAGCTTGCGAGCGGTAGTCGGCGAAACTATTAGCCAGTTGCGGCGACAGCGCCTCCAGTAGGTCAAGATTGCTCAGGTTTTCTTCTGCGCTGACCTGATTGTCTAACCGGTCGAAACGGAAGCTGGCGCCCAAATGATGTTGTGCTTGCCGGGCGGGGGAAATATATCCGTCGGCGCATAGCACTGTTTGTAAGCTGCGGCTTTCAGTGGTCACAGGTAGATGGGTAATCTGCCCGCGAATGGCCTTGAGTGGCAAATGGTTGCTTTGCGCGAAACGGGCGCTCTCGTGGGCGCAGCAGATGATGGCCACCGGTGCGCTAGCCAATGTTTCGCCCTGCTGGTTGATCACCTGCCAACGGCCGTCGACGCGCTCCAGTCGCTCTGCTTCGACCAAGGGCTTGGTGCTAATCAGCGCATGATGCGCTAACTGCCTGCACAGCGCCGGTGGATTGACCCAGCCAGCGGTTGGGAAGAATAGCCCGCCGTTCTCTACAGCCACAGCCGCCAGCTTGCTGGCTTGCTGCGCGCTAACCGCATACAGAAAGTCGCGTGGGTAGCCCTGCTCAGCCAATTGCGTTTGCCGCTCGGTTTCTTTGTGGTTTTTTGCTAGTTGGAGCACGCCGCAAGCTTGCCAACTATTCTCGGTTTGCGGCAGCTCTCGGTGGAGTAACCGCAGGCTGTATTGGTAACTACCTTGAATAAACCGTGACAGCGGTGGGTGATGGGGTGACAGCTTGGCGTATAAAATGCCCTGCGGATTACCAGAGGCCTCCTGCGCCAGTTCCGCGTGCCGTTCCAGCAAGGTGACTTGCCAACCGCGTCGCGCCAGCGCGTGCGCAGTACTGCAGCCGGCCAGACCGCCGCCGATTACCAGTGCGTGTCGCTCGCTACGAGCTGGCGGCGCTGGCCTGGCGAACCAAGGTGCTTGCCAGGCAACGGCAAATGGCTGGTTGCTTCGCTCGCCACAGAGTATCGCTGGTTTGTCGTCAACGCCGTCAACCTTGCGAACGCTAAACCCGGCTGTTTGCAAGCTGCTGCGCACGTCATCAATGCAAGTGGACGTGGCCACAGTGGCGTTGTCCTTGGAAAGCTCTGCCATGCGCCGAAAAAGCGGTGGTTGCCACATATGCGGATTTTTGGCAGGCGCAAAACCGTCAAGAAACCAGGCATCGACCTTGGCATCAAGCTGCGGCAGGGTGTCGAGCAGATCGCCAATCAGCAGGGTCAGTGTTACCCGGCCGTTGGCTAGGCTGAAATGTTGCCAACCGGGCGCCAGTCCGCTGTATTGAGCTTCAAGCTGCTCAGCCAAGGCGGCCAGTTCAGGCCAGAGACTTAGCGCTTTGTGCAGGTCTTGCGCGGTAAGCGGGTATTTCTCGGCGCTGACAAAATGCAGCTGCGCGCTGGCCGGTGCTACCTGATCCCATAGTTGCCAGGCAGCGAGGAAATTCAAGCCAGTACCAAAACCTGTTTCAGCAATGCAGAAATGCGCATGAGACGGCAACAGAGCCCAACGCTTGGACAGCTGGCTGTTTTGCAAAAAGATGTAGCGCGCATCGTCCAGACCCGCGTCGCGGGAGAAGTAAACGTCAGCAAATTGGGTGGAGAAGGGCTGTCCACCTGCTAACCATTCCAACTCTGCGCTGTAGGAGGTGGGCTCTGTCACTGGGTGCTCCGAAATCAGGAATTCGGAGCTATTGTAACTCTGCTAGATCGAATAGCTGTCGTCAGATTACGCTGATACTCAGCCCATATTGGGCAGTATCAACAGCAGCCAAGTAGCGAGGAATACCAGGCCGACGGTCGACCATTTTGGGTTGATCAGATTTTTCATGGCATACGCCTTTTATTTTTATTGGGCATTGGCCTCTTGTGGAGGCTTTTTCTAGGCGCCTGCCGCGGGTGACGGCTGAGCGCAAGGGGACGCGACTGATGCATACCCAATGGGGGTAAGTCGCGCTCCACAAGCTATTTATAACATGTGTTTATGTTGAGTTTAGTGATCTAAATCGCTTCTATTAGACCATTTGGCTACAAGACGTGACGCCCATGTCGCTAACTACTATGAAAGCGTCATCAGCTTGTCATCTTTGTGCGCAATACGGCTTTTCTGTTGTTCTCGGGTCAGTCTAACTGATCAGTTCTTGCGGCCATGATCAGGTCGTTGCGGTGCAGACCGCCCAGTTTATGGCTCCACCAGGTAACGGTTACCTGGCCCCATTCGGTCAGCAGGGCAGGGTGATGATCTTCTTGCTCTGCGAGTGCACCCACTTGATTGGTGAAAGACAGCGCGGCGTTGAAGTCCTTGAATGTATAAACCTTCTCAATGCGCTCGACCGAATCGACATTTTTTACTACCCAATCGGGCAATTGCGGCAACAGATTCTCTATCTGCTCCTTGAGGAGTTTTGTTGCGGCGGCGCTGCTGGTATCCAGCGATTGTTTTGCGAGATCTGACATCTGATTCTCCTGTTGAACTAAGTACGTCCAGCATAGCAGCCGGTTGTGCTTATGACGTTGCTTGCGTCAGGGCGTATGATGAGCGCTGACGCGGTTGGAGTATTGAGTTTGCGACGAGCACAGGTGATTGGCATGCGGTGGCTAGGACGTAGCCTTCGGTTTATTGGTTGGCGTGCGGACAGCACCAGCCACCGCGAAAAGGCGATCTCGGCGCTGGGTACTACGGTGTCGCTGCTGCTGGTGTACTGGACTACTCATTTCGGCTTTGGTGCCGAGGGCGCGCTTTGGGTTACTGGCTCCATGGGGGCTAGCGCGATTTTAGTGTTTGCCATGCCGCATGGCACGCTTTCGCAACCCTGGCCGGTGATCGGTGGTCATGTGCTATCCGCCACCTTTGCGGTGGCCTGCATTCAATGGTTACCAAGTAACGCGCTGATGGCTGCGCTGGTGGTGGGTGGCAGCGTGCTGGTGATGATGTACGCGCGGTGCTTGCATCCGCCGGGCGGCGCGACAGCGATGATTGTTGTGCTGGGTGGTCCCACGGTGGCCGATGCCGGGTACGGCTTTGTGCTCTACCCAATCTTGCTTGATTGCGTGATCATCGTCTGTGCCGCCATGTGTTTCAACAGCTTGTTCGAGAGCCGCCGTTATCCCTTGGCGTTGGTCAAACATGAGGTGACCCGTGCACCGGGCATCGCACCGGAAGACTTTGAGCATGCGTTGAAACAGATGAACTCCTTTATGGACATCCAATTTGACGACCTGCTGCGTTTGGTGGAACTGGCCAATGCAAATGCGCAAAGTAAAGGCGTTAGTGCCGACGAGCTGGCCGAAGGTTACTTTTACAGCAACGGCCTGCCGGGCGGGAATTGGTCGGTACGTGAGGTGCTGCAGGTAATGCACCGGCCGGGTCGAGCAGGGCGCGTGCGTTATCGCATTGTAAAAGGGCGCGGCGAGGGTGGTAATGGCATCTGTCGCTCAAGCGAATTTGTCCGCTGGGCGCGCTATCGGGTTGAAGCGGACAAAGATAGTGAGGCTTGGCATCGCGTGATGGCCACTTGAATGGCTCGAATACCATAACAGTTTGCTGCGCAACCGCGGCTCAGCTGTCTCTATCGCGGTTGCCTGCCGCGTTTTAAAATAGTTCTCCTCCTTTTTTTCCGAGTTCCCCTCATGCATGTTGCGTCCGGTCGCTGGTTGTACGGATTTCTGTTGGCGTTGACCACCACCATTCTTTGGGGTGTTTTGCCGATCATGCTTAAGGCCGTGCTGGAGGTAATGGACCCCTATACGGTTACCTGGTATCGCCTGTTCAGCGCCGGCATTGTGCTGTTCTGCTGGCTGGCCGCCAAGCGTCGATTGCCATCTATCAAAGCGTTGTCTGTGCGCAATCGGGGCCTGCTGCTGGTAGCAGTGCTGGGTCTGGCGTTTAACTACGTGCTTTACGTGATGGCCTTGCAGCGGCTTACGCCGGGTACCATGCAGCTGATTATTCAGGTGGCGCCGGTACTGCTGATGTTTGGCAGTATGCTGGTGTTTCGTGAGCGTTTTGGCATTGGGCAGGTGATAGGCCTGTTGATATTAATTCCGGGCTTTGCGCTGTTTTTCAATCAGCGCCTGATGGAGCTGATGACGCAGCTCAGCAGTTATACGCTGGGTATTCTGATTGCGCTGGTCTCGGCGCTGAGCTGGGCTTTATACGGTTTGGCGCAAAAGCAGCTGCTGACCATCTGGTCGTCGGTGACGGTGATGATGGTGATCTATTTGGCCTGTTCATTGCTGCTCTGGCCGTTAGCTTCACCGCTAGAAATATTGCAGTTGTCGACGTTGCAGCGCTGGCTGTTGCTCGGTTGCTGTCTCAATACATTGGTGGCCTATGGTGCTTTCGCTGAGGCGCTGGCGCACTGGGAAGCCTCGCGGGTGAGCGCCACTGTAGCCACCACGCCGCTGTTCACCTTCTCGATGGTAGCGCTGGGCTCGATGCTGTGGCCGAGCCTGATCGAGCCCGAGTTGCTCAACTCGCTGGCTTACTTGGGCGCCCTAATGGTGGTCAGCGGATCTGCCTTGATCGCGCTGGCGCCCAGCCTGATTCAAAATTTGCGTAATCGCCGCTTACGGCGGCTGAGTATCACTCCGCCGCCAAGCTCCTGATCACGCCTTAGGCGCATGCTCGCCGAGCATTAGCTCGGGTCTGACTGCGGCGTCAAACTCCGCCTCAGTCAAATACTCCAATGCGAGTGCGGCCTGCTTCAGGGTAGTGCCCTCGGTGTAGGCTTTTTTGGCTATGTCTGCCGCCTTGTCGTAGCCGATCACCGGGTTCAGCGCGGTGACCAACATCAGACTGTTGTCCAAGTGTTCGCGCATGCGCGCCTCATCCGGTTGCATGCCTTCAACACAATGCTCGCGGAAGCTTTTGCAGGCATCGCTAAGCAGACGGATCGATTGCAGCAGGGTATGAATGATCACCGGCTTGAACACGTTCAGCTGCAACTGGCCATTGCTGGCGGCAATGCTCAAGGTAGTGTCATTGCCAATCACCTGGCAGGCGACCATCGACAGCGCCTCACACTGGGTTGGGTTGACCTTGCCAGGCATGATCGAGCTGCCAGGCTCATTCGCAGGCAGGCGCACTTCAGCGAAACCGGCGCGGGGCCCGCTCCCGAGCAGGCGCAGGTCATTGGCCAGCTTCATTAATGTGACCGCCAGTTGTTTGCAGGCGGCATGCAGTTGTACCAGTGGCTCATGCCCGGCCAACGCGGCGAATTTATTCTCGGCGCTGGTAAAGGGTAAGCCGGTCAGCTCAGCTACCTCACGGGCGAACTCAACGGCAAAGCGTGGCGGGGTGTTCAAGCCTGTACCTACCGCAGTACCGCCCTGTGCCAGCGCTAGCACCGCAGGCATGGCCTGCTCAACGGCGTGCATGCCCATCTCCAACTGTGCAACAAACGCAGAGAGCTCCTGCCCAAAGGTGACCGGTGTGGCATCCATCATGTGGGTGCGGCCAATTTTGATCAGCTGCGCATGGCGCTCGGACTGCGCCTGCAGTGCGTCGCGTAGCCCACATACCGCAGGCAGTAGTGTTTGATGCGATTGCAGTGCGGCTGCGATGTGCATCGCGCTAGGAAAGGTATCGTTAGAGCTTTGCGACTGGTTAACCTGGTCGTTCGGATGCACCGGCTGCTTGCTGCCAAGCGGCTGCCCGGCTAGTTCGTTGGCGCGATTGGCAATTACTTCGTTGGCGTTCATGTTGCTCTGGGTGCCGCTGCCAGTCTGCCAGACAGAGAGTGGGAACTGCTCATCCAACGTGCCATCGATCACTTCATCTGCGGCGCGTTCAATCAGGCTGGCTAGCGCCGGGTCTAGTTCGCCGAGCTGGCGATTGGTGCGTGCCGCGGCCTTTTTTATCATGCCTAACGCATGCACAACGGGCAACGGAATGCGCTCCTCGCCGATGGCAAAATGAGCCAGCGAGCGCTGTGTCTGTGCGCCCCAGTAGCGCCCGGAAGCGACCTCTATCGGCCCCATGCTGTCGGTTTCGGTGCGTGTCGGCATAGTGGTTTCCCTTGTTTATCGAAATGAATGAAATGCAGCCTGTTACCGAGGTTCTTGAAGAGTAGTCAGAGTTGGTCATTGCGCACTTGCTGTGCAACTTGGACCCTAACGACTCTTCGTGGTTCGCCTGTCAGCGCTATTGCTTTGGGCTACAATGGCTCCTCGTTATTTTCCGGAGGTGATCATGGGCACTACCCAACAGGCATTGGAACAGGCATTGCGGGCGCTCGCACCGAGCCACATTGAACTGCTCAATGAAAGTTACATGCACAGCGTGCCGCCGGGCTCAGAGTCGCATTTCAAGGCGATATTGGTAAGTGATCAATTCAATGGCCTGAACGCGGTTAAGCGCCACCAGGCGGTGTATCGCGTGCTTGGCCCGCTGATGCAAAAAATTCATGCTTTGGCGCTGCATACTTATACCGATGAGGAGTGGCAGGCGCGCCAACAAGCGCCGGCGTCGCCGAACTGTTTGGGCGGCAGCAAGGCTGATGGGTAAGTAGGCCGACCGCAGGCGGTTTTGCCGTCGTTAAGGGTTTGCTAGAATGCGCCGGCGACGAAGGTAGCTGGTTTACTGCTGCTGGCTCGCGCGATTTCCAAGGTGCGCCCTTTACGTGGGCGTCAACTGAATACATGAGGTAAGCATGTCTGCAATTGTTGTTGTAGCGCTCTACAAGTTCGTCTCGCTGGAAGACTATCAGGCCCTGCGCCAACCGCTGCTCGATACCCTCACTGCCAATGGTGTTAAGGGTTCTTTGCTGCTTGCCCGTGAAGGCATTAACGGTACCGTGGCGGGCCCGCGAGCGGGCATGGAGGCGGTATTAGCGTGGCTGCGCAGCGATCCGCGTCTGAGCGATCTGGACCATAAAGAGTCGCTGTGCGACGAGATGCCGTTTTATCGCACCAAGGTCAAACTGAAAAAAGAGATCGTTACCCTCGGGGTAGATGGCGTATCGCCGACCAAGCGGGTCGGGACCTATGTCGAGCCGCAGGACTGGAACGCGCTGATCAGCGACCCGGAGGTATTGTTGATCGATACTCGCAACGATTACGAAGTGTCGATCGGCAGCTTCCAGGGTGCGGTAGACCCTAAGACCAAAACCTTCCGCGAGTTCCCCGAGTACGTTAAAGCGCATTACGATCCGGCCAAACATAAAAAGGTCGCGATGTTCTGCACGGGCGGTATCCGTTGTGAGAAAGCCTCTAGCTACATGCTGGAAGAGGGTTTCGACGAGGTGTTTCACCTGAAAGGCGGGATTCTCAAATACTTTGAAGAAGTACCATCTGAGCAGTCGATGTGGGATGGGGAGTGTTTTGTGTTCGATAACCGCGTGACGGTACGCCACGATCTGGCGCCGGGCTCGTTTGACCAATGCCACGCCTGCCGTCATCCGGTCTCAGCAGAAGACATGGCCTCGGTACTCTATGAAGAAGGCATCAGCTGCGCGCGTTGTTACGACAGCCTGCCGGAAAAGACCCGGCAGCGCGCAATAGAGCGGCAGCGACAGATTACCCTGGCCAAAGTGCGCAATCAGCCGCATCCTATTGGTCAACCCCAACACCTGGCCTCTCCCAACGCCAAGGTGGATTAAATTGCAACGCGTGAGGTAACTGATGAGTCAGCGCCTGATCTACGTGATGGACCCCATGTGTTCATGGTGCTGGGGATTTGCCCCGGTTATCGACGCTATTATCGAAGCTCATCCACAGTTGCCACTGCACTTGGTCGCCGGCGGCTTGCGCGCCAATCACGGCGCGCCCCTAGATGACCATACGCGTGCTGTGCTGGCTGAGCATTGGCAGGCGGTAGCGCAAGACTCCGGCCAGCCGGTCGGTGATCCACAGACGTTGCCCGCGACCTTTGTTTACGATACGGAACCGGCTTGCCGTGCTTTAGTCGTGGCTCGAGAGCTGGATGCCACTAAAGCCTGGGGGTTTGTGCACGCGCTGCAGCAAGCATTCTACGTGGGTGTAGAAGACGTGACGCATGCGGCGGTGCTGATGCGTATTGCCGAGTCTGCGGGCTATCCTGTTGACGCTTTTGGCGCGCATTTTGATCAGCAAGAAATGCGCGAAAAGACACTGGCTGACGTCAGCTGGGTCGCGGATCTAGGGATGGCGGGCTTACCGATTTTACTGGCGGAGCGGGATGGGCAGTTGGCGCTGTTGGCTAACGGCTATCAGGCGGCAGAACAGGTTTTGCCATTATTGGCGCGCTGGGTAACAGCGGGTGAGAAACGCGGTGAAGTGCTAGCCTGACAGCGAGCGAGGCGATTGAACGCCCGCAGCCAGGTTGCCTTAACTTATTTGCGCGGCGAAACCAGTGCCGGCTTTTGCTTTTCTTCCGGGGCGTTAAATAGCAGGAACAGCTGAGTTAACACGCCAGGAATATGCTCCATCATGTCTTCGACCATATCCTGGTCTTCTGCAATTTCTGCAAATTCGGGCTCTTCGGCAAACAGACCGGAGCCAACCATGACCGGCAACAGCAACTCGCTGACCATCTCTTCGTCGTTCTCGAACCAGGCTTCCTCGCGCAGAAACACACCTTCCATAAAGCCAATGCACCAGCTACGCAGATCTGAGTAGTCCGGCTCATCGCCAAGGCTCAGCTCGCACGGCAGTTCCAGGTCCTCATCGCTGGCCAGTTCGCGGGCAATGCGGGTTTTGAGTTCTTCGAGCGTGCCGACAATCTCGGCCTGCTGTTGCTCATCAGCGTAGTTGGGGGTTTCAGCGAACAGCTCTGCTAGCCACTCTTCAGAGGAAACTTCTGCAGGGCTTACTGACAGAGCGGCGAGATAGCCGCAGGCAGCCATGTAGTCCAGCGCTTCATCGTGCAGGTCATCGGCGTCCAGGAATTGCTGTAGGCGCTGGAGTTGATCATTAAATGACATGGGACACCTCTCTATGATTATTCCGGCATTTTACGCATGCCCCCGGACAATTGCCAAAGACGTTATACTCGCCAGCCCATGAGCTGGTCCTGATCTACATAGGAGTTCCATGCGCGCGCAAGCTCTGCAACAACTACGTGACGTTTTTGGTTACGGTGAATTCCGTGGCCAACAAGCCGATATCATCGATCAGGTAGCCACCGGTGGCGACGCTCTGGTGCTGATGCCCACTGGCGGCGGCAAGTCCCTGTGCTTTCAAGTGCCAGGATTACTGCGCGAGGGTTTGACGGTGGTGGTCTCGCCACTGATCGCCTTGATGGACGATCAAGTCGCTACCCTGCAGGAATTGGGGCTGCGCGCGGCAGCGTTAAACTCTACCTTGAGCGACGATCAGCAACGTGAGATTGCTCGGCAGATGCGCGCCGGCGAGCTGGATTTTCTCTATATGGCACCCGAGCGCTTGCTCAAAGCGCGCACGCTGAACTTTCTGCAGTCTCTGAAAATAGCGCTATTTGCCATTGATGAGGCGCACTGCGTTTCGCAATGGGGTCACGATTTTCGTCCGGAATACCTGCAGCTCGGTCAGCTCAATGAGCTGTTCCCGGGTGTGCCGCGTATGGCGCTCACAGCTACGGCTGATGAGCGCACGCAGGGCGAGATAGTTCAGCGCCTTAAGCTGGAAAGTGCGGCCTGCTTTATGTCTGGCTTTGACCGCCCTAATATTTTCTATCGCATCGTGCCCAAGGATAAGCCGCGTCAGCAGTTGCAGCAATTTCTGAAAGGTCATCGTGGCAACGCCGGTATCGTCTACTGCCTGTCGCGAAAGAAAGTGGAAGAAACCGCGAGCTGGCTGCGTGATCAAGGCTGGCCAGCCTTGCCCTATCACGCCGGCTTGCCGTCCGAGCTGCGAGCCACTCACCAGAAGCGCTTTCTCAATGAGGAAGGGCTGATCATGGTGGCGACCATTGCTTTTGGCATGGGCATCGACAAATCCAACGTGCGCTTTGTGGCTCATTTGGACTTGCCGAAAAGTATCGAAGCTTATTATCAAGAGACCGGGCGCGGCGGGCGTGATGGGTTGCCGGCAGATGCCTGGATGGCTTACGGCCTGCAAGACGTGTTGATGCTCAATCAAATCATGGCTAACTCCGACGGTGATGAGCGCCATAAGCGTATTGAGCGTCACAAACTCGACGCCATGTTGGCGCTCTGTGAGATGACCAGCTGCCGTCGTCAAGCATTGCTGGGCTACTTCGGTGAAGAGCTGGCGAAGCCCTGCGGCTATTGCGATAACTGCCAGGAACCGGTTTCTACCTGGGATGGTAGCGAGCCGGCGCGCATGGCGTTGTCTACCGTTTATCGCAGCGGTCAGCGCTATGGCGTGGGGCATCTGGTCGATATTTTACTGGGCCGCGACAACGAGAAAATACGCACATCGGGGCATCAGCACCTATCCACTTACGGGATCGGTAAGGCATTGGCTGAGACCGAGTGGCGTTCGGTATTTCGGCAATTGATCGCCCGCGCCTTGGTTGAAATCGATATTGATGGCTTTGGCAGTCTGCGCTTGTCGGATAGCTGTCGGCCTTTGCTGCGCGGCGAAGAAACCTTACTGCTGCGCAAAGACGTAACGCGCACCAGTGCGCCTATGGGCAAGTCAGGTAACAAGCCGGTGATTGCCGATGCTGATCGCGAGCTGTGGGAGGCCTTGCGGGTCAAGCGCAAGCAACTGGCTGAAGCTCACGGTGTGCCGCCTTATGTCATTTTTCCGGACAGCACCCTGGTCGATATGCTCCGGCAGCGCCCCGCCAACCTTCAGGACATGGGGTTGGTCAGCGGTATTGGCTCGCACAAACTGGAGCGCTATGGCGCGGATTTCCTGCAGGTGTTGCAGAGTACTGGCGGTGCTGGCGACTCGGCCGAGCAGGGTGGGCAGGCGCAGGCACATGAGATCAACGCCCTGGTGCTGTCAGGCATGAGTGCTGAGCAAGTAGCGCTGCAAGTGGGCAAACCCCTGCGGCAGGTGTACGGTCAGTTAGCTCAAGCTATCGCCACGGGTGACCTCACGCTGGAGCAGGCAGTTGATATTGGCCCGGCCCAGTTGGAGCGCATTCAGGACGCTTTTCTCAACCATGATGGCGAAGACTTGCCCGGCGTGCGCACCTTGGCACGTGAGCTGGACGAGGCCGTGGACGAGGGCGTATTGCACTGTGTCCGGGCGGCCTTGGTGGCGGAAATCAGCAGCTGAGTTGCGCGTGCAGTTGCTGACTCAGAAGGTCTGGCCGAGCTTCATATAGAGCGCTTCCTGCCCCTCTTCATTGGCACCTAGACCAAAGAAGAGCGGGCCGAGGAAGGTATCCATGCCCAGTAGCAGGCTGCCGGCCGCGAAATAACCTGTATCAAAGGCATCGTCGCCGCGATTGTAGACTCGGCCGTACTCCAGGCTGGTGCCTAGATACAAGGGCAGGCTCAGGACGTCGAAGTAGCTGGGGTTCAGGCGGCGATAGTAAACCATGCGACCAAGCTCATAGTTTTGTCCGGCCAGGCCATCCTGTCGGAAGCCCGAGAACAAACCTGGGCCACCGAGAATGAAGCTGCTTTGTGCAACATTCACATCGCTGTCGGTACGGCCCATGAAGGCCCCCAGCTGCATGCTATTCAAACCAAAACCGAAGGCCTTGTTGGCCCTGATTTCAAGTTGCTGATAGCGCTCGTCTGCTCCGAGGGCTGGTTCTGACTTGCGCCAAGCGATCTGTGCTTCGTCGCCCGAGCGCGGAAAATTCACGTTATCCAGGGTGTCGCGGTTGAACTCAATACCGTAGAAGGCCTCTTCAAAACTGATGCTGGGTAGCTCTGGGTCACCCACTCGCACCTTGGATTCGCCCCAATAACGCGAGAGACCCAGGCGCACTTCACCGGTATTGGCAATCTGACGGCCGAGATTGATGCCCATGCCATAGCGCTGCTGGCGATAATCGACCACAGGTTCGTCGTCCTGCAGAACCTCAACGTTGACTGCCTCGCCGTCAATGAAGGGTGCGACGAAGTAACGTGAGCCGTAGTCAAGCGGCTGGTAGAACTCGGAGTAAAGGATTTGGTGAGAGCCGATCTGCGCACGGGTTAACCATTCCGCGCCTAGCGGGTTCAGGCCATTGACTCGAAAGCTCGCTCCGATGTTGTATTGGCTGCCACCTTCAAAGTCGTCCACCAGATTCAAACCGAGGCGCAGATAATCGGTACCGGTACGGCGCCCGGTAGTGTGCACCAACAGCGTATTGTGACCATCCTCATGCACTACTTCGTAGGTCACGCGGCTGAAATAATCGGTGCCGTAAACAGTGCCCATATCGGTCTGCAGGCGTTCCAGATTCAGCGGCTCGCCAATCGGTTGGCGGATCATACTTAGCACCACTTCGTCGGCGACCTTGCCGCTATTATCCACTTCGATGGCGTCGATTATCGCCTGTCGTTGTGGTCGTTCGCTGGCCAGGTTGCCGCCGGTCGGCTGCTCGGCAACATTGATGAAGGTCAGTGCCTCGTTGGAGCTGCGCAGGCTGGTTGCGCCAGCTTCAATGGCTTCAGCAATACGTTCAAAACTGTTGAAGCCCATATCGCCCAATTGCGGTTGCAGCAACAGGTCGTGTGGGCCAAGGGTCGCTAATTGCTTCTCGGAGTTGACGCGGGTAAGCAGGGTGGTGGTCTGATCCATAATGTCCAGCACGCTGGTCAACTCGCCGGTGGTCTTTAACGGTGTGCCTATGTCTACCACGATGACGCGGTCGACACCCATGGTGCGGGCAACGTCGATGGGCAGGTTCTTGGACAGCACGCCATCCACCAATAGGCGCCCATCTACCTCAACAGGGGCAAAAAAACCGGGCAGGGCAAGGCTGGCACGAATGGCCAGGGGCAGATGCCCGTGATCAAAGACCACGGCTTCCCCCGTCGCAATATCCGTAGCGACGGCGCGGAAGGGGATAGGTAGCTTATTAAAGTCGTCAATTTCGTTGGTATGCACCAGCAGGCTTTCGAGCTGCAGCCCCAGATTCTGACCCTGCAGCAGCCCCAGCGGGAAGCTCAGCTTGCCGTGATCGAAACTCAGCCGTTGTTTGACCAGGAAGTCGCGATCGTCCTGCTTGCGACGAAAGGGTATGTCTTCGCGTAACGAGGCATCTGCAAGCGTATTTTGCCAATCCAGCTCGGTGGCAATTTTTTCCAGCTCCGCGGCGCTGTAACCCGCTGCATATAGGCCGCCGATTACCGCACCCATGCTGGTGCCAGCAATGGCGTCAATCGGAATGTTCATCTCCTCCAGCTGCTTCAGTACGCCGATGTGCGCAAGCCCACGAGCGCCGCCACCAGAGAGTACCAGACCGGTGCGCAAGGGTTCGGCGCAGGCCCAACCAGAGAGGGAGAGCAACAGCAGAAGTAGAGCCCGTTTCAGCATGCTTGGCTTCCAAACGACAGAGAGCGTTATTGAAAAGCCGCCATTGTATACGAACGCTGGCCGCTGTGCGGTTGCGCGTCGAGCAAAGTGGGGTCGCTGAGGCGCTGTCATCCTAGTGGCATCTGTTTGCCACAAAGCGGTCATGCCAGCTGCGTAGCCTGACGGTATCTTGCAAAGGAGATGGGCGTATGAACACTGCAGTGTCGTTGCCAGTCGAAAAAAAGCAGCGGGTGAAAACGTTATGGATTTCGGACCTGCACCTGGGGACCCGAGGTTGCCAAGCGGAAAAGCTCGCGACCTTTCTCAAATCCTACGATTGTGATCACTTGTACCTGGTTGGCGATATCATTGACGGCTGGCGCCTGCGCAAAGGCATATATTGGCCTCAGTCGCACACCAACGTGGTGCGCCGCGTGCTGACGATGAGCAAGCGTGGCACCCGAGTGACTTATGTAACCGGCAATCACGACGAGTTTCTGCGCCGCTATTCGAATCTGGAACTGGGCAATATAGAACTGGTTGATGAAGCAGTGCACACCACCGCCGACGGCCGCAAGTTGTTGGTTATCCATGGCGATCAATTTGACGTTATCACCCGTTGCCACCGCTGGCTGGCGTTTTTGGGTGACCACGCCTACGAATTCAGTCTGGTGCTCAACCGATGGTACAACCACTGGCGCAGCCGTTTCGGCTACGGTTATTGGTCTCTATCGGCGTACCTCAAGCAGCGGGTGAAGAAAGCCGTTAGCTTCATCAGTGATTTTGAGGACGGCATCGCGCATGAGTGCGTTAAGCGTGGTTATGACGGCGTGGTGTGCGGGCATATTCATCACGCTGAGATACGTGATGTTAAGGGGATTGAATACCACAACTGCGGGGACTGGGTAGAGTCTTGCACGGCATTGATCGAACATCAGGATGGGCGTATCGAGCTCTATCGCTGGAACGACGCTGTGGCGCTGGACCTGGAGACAGAGACCCGTGTTTTGAAGGCTGGCGCTACGGTATGAGAAGGTCGTTGAGCTCTGCTGGAGTCAGACGATGACCTTGTCTTTCAGTTTGCGCGCAGCCAGTTCCAGAGCCTTAACGATCTCTTCCTTGTCGTAGTTACGAATGCTGTTGGTGTCGAGGTACATAGAGAAACCTGCCAGTTCGTGCTCAACAAAGGATGGCGCAATACCCAGTTCGCGGCGCAGACCTACCACTTGATAGATCTGTACCGGGCGGGCGAATCCTTTGACGCTGATCTGGCCTTTATCGCGGCACATGATGATGTCTTTGATCAGCGAGAAGGTCTCATGTGAAATCAAAATCTCGCCGGCATCGGCGGCGCTTTCCAAGCGGCTGGCGAGATTCACCTCGCGGCCGATGATGGTGTAATCCATGCGCGTGGCGGCGCCAAAATTGCCCACCGTGCAGTAGCCAGTGCTTAGCCCCATGCGAATTTCCAGAGGCTTGGTAATGCCGCGGCTGCGCCACTGCTGACGTAGTACTTTCATGTGTTTGCGCATGGCGATAGCCATGGAAACGGCCGCTTCCGCATCCTGTTTGGCGCCGATGCTTTTGGGGTCGCCAAAGAACACCATGACGCAATCACCAATGAACTTGTCGATAGTGCCGCCGTACTGCAAGGCAATGCGCGACATTTCTGTCAGATAACTATTCAGTAGGTCAGTTAGCGCCTCGGCTTCCAGCTCCTCGGCGAGTTCGGTAAAGCCGCGAATGTCAGAGAAAAACACCGTTAGCTTTTTGCGCCGGGTTTCCAGTTTGACGGTGCGCTTGCCGGAGAAAACCGATTCCCATACCTGCGGCGATAGGTATTTTGACAAGTTGGCTGCCAACTTGGCGGTCTTTTCCTGCTCGGCACTGATCAGCGCTTGAGCAGACTCAAGATTACGGCCCTGACGATGGACAAAAGCCGCGGTGATCAAGATAAACAGGCCCCCGCTGAGGATGCTAACCAGCGAGACGAGTACCGAGCTGTGCACACTAACCTCGGGAGTAAAGGCCGCGGCGCCAAGCAAAACACCAGCCACCATGAGCAGCCAGCCAGCCAACAGATACATAGGGCCACCGGCGATCAAACAGGAGAAACCGAGCAGTAACATAAACACCAAACTAGGCACATAGTTAAAGCCGAGCAGCGCGATAAACACGCCGGTATGCAGGGCATCGAGCGCGAGTAATATCAGTCTTCTGGGGATTTTGGCGTGGTTCAATAGCCATTTAGGCAGATATTGCGCTAACTGCGGATAGGCTAGCGCATAAAGAATGGTGGCCAGAGTCGCGGCGGTGTGCCCCTGCTCAACCAGTAGCGCTGCAAAGGTAACGGCCACGCACAGATAGGCTATCACCCTGGAATAATAACCTTCCAATGGCGGTCTGATGGGCTTTATACGGTTTGTTACAGTCATGATCGGTCAGTTTCCAGGGCCTGGTGAGACACCTCGACTGGCGAAAGCCAGTAAGAACATCTCGCTGGCCGATCATAATATGACTAGGCATCCGGGGGGAACAGCAAGGTTGCCCCCGTTTGATGGCGCGGCCTGCAGGCTCAATCCATTGTTTTGTAGACCGAGCGTACTGGCTTGGCGAATACGTTGCGCATCATCGGCTCGAAGAATTCCAGTGGTTCGCTCTGGTAATCAGGGTCGAAGGCCGGGGCATCGTACTTAGAGCAGAATTCCGCGGTGTACTGATAGAGCGGATGATCGTTAAATTGATCACGCAGGTGACGATCCATGCCCAGATGATGGAAAAAGTAGTAGCCCTGAAAAATGCCGTGCTTTTCTACCATCCACAGATTTTTTTCGCTGACGAACGGCTTGAGGATCGCGACGGCAATCTCTGGGTGGTTAAAAGTGCCCAGTGTGTCGCCGATGTCGTGCAGTAGGGCGCAGACCACATATTCTTCGTCACGGCCATCGCGGTGCGCGCGAGTGGCGGTTTGCAGTGAGTGCTGCAGACGGTCAATCGGAAAGCCGCCAAAGTCACCGTCCAGCAATTGCAGGTGAGTCATGATGCGAGCGGGCAGTTCTTTAGCGAATGGCTTGAAATGCTCGGAAATAATTCCCCAGTCTTCGGCGGTGCTTTCCTCGAAGGCGCGGAATTGGGCACGTTGCTCACCCATGATTGATCTCCTCTAGGTTTTACTGTTTTTATTGATCAGGCTGTATGAGCATCATAGTCATGAGGAGCAGGAGTGACTGTCGCGCCGCTGACAGTCACTTGATTTGCTGGTTCAGAAGCGAATTCGACCGGTGAACGCATCGCGCATCATCACCCAATCGCCCAGCAGGCTATAAAACGGGTGGGTAAAGGTAGCGGGCCGGTTGTGTTCGAAAAAGAAGTGTCCGACCCAGGCGAAGCTATAGCCAGCGAGTGGCACGGCGAGTAACCACCACCAGGCTTGGCTCAGCAGCACGCAGGCGATGATTATCAGCACTAGCGAACTGCCAACGTAATGCAGACGCCGGCAGCTGTCGTCCTGATGTTCACTGAGGTAGTAGGGGTAAAACTCGGCAAAGCTGTTGAAGCGGGGCGCAGCGGCCTGATTGGTATGGCTGGGCATGGGGCCTCCTGAGCGGCTCGTTGAGTGAAGGGTGGGCAATATCAGGGAGCTGTAAAGAAGAGTAGTTACAGTTCAACACCTTCACTATAGTGTAGGCCGCGCGGCCGGCTATGGCCTTACGCGCCAGAAGACTATCTATGTGCAGCCCACGAGCGGCGATTTTATCTTGGTAGCCTCTTTGTTTTATCATCTGTCCCCCTAATAACACCGGTTGAATGGCTACATAAAAAACCTCTGCTGCGAGACATCATGGAGCACGCTGAACGGACTACATCTGCTGGCTGGGCAAGAGCCATCGCACAGGCGCTTGAAGGCAGAGGCGTAAACGCCGCTGAACTCTTTGCCGAACTGGGTATTGAGACGGAGGTACTGACTGACCCCGACGGACGTATTCCACAAGACAGCATGACGCGCCTGTGGCGGCGTGCGGTTGAAGTGTCAGGCAATCCGGCGATTGGCTTGAGTATGGCGCAGACTCTGCGTCCGGGGCATTTCAGTGTGGTTGGCTATGCGATGATGTCCAGTCGCAACCTGCTAGAGGGTTTCGGTCGGGTGGTTCGCTATCAGCGGATCCTCGGCGAGTCTGCTGATCTGGTGCTTTCTGTTGAGCCCGGTTTTTACCGCATCAGCTTTGCTATTCATGGTGACCGCCTGCCGGCTCCCTTCCAAAGTCATGACGCAGCGATGGCTTATGCTCTGGCCTTTTGCCGCTGGATGACCGCGCAGCCTATTCGTCCATTGCGGGCCACCTTCAGCATTCCCGAACCGGCCGACAGCACAGCCTATGCAGAGCTGTTTGATTGTCCGCTAGAGTTCTCCGCCGATTGTTATAGCCTGCATTTGTCGCGTGACATCATGGAGACGCCGTTGGCGTCGGCGAATGACATGCTGGCGCAGTTGCACGATCGTTTTGCCGGCGATTATTTAGCGCGTTTTGAGTCGGACCCGGTGACGCATCAGGCGCGACAAGTACTCTGCCGCTTGCTGCCGCAAGGTGAACCCAAGCGCCAGGCGGTAGCCAATGCCATGAAGGTCAGCACCCGCACCCTGCAGCGGCGTCTGCAGGAAGAGGGCATCAGTTTCCAACAGTTACTGGAGAAAACCCGCCGGGAACTGGCCCTACAATATCTCGGTCAACCGCAACTCACCTTGTTTGAAATTGCCTGCATGCTTGGGTTTGCTGACCCTAGCAACTTCTTCCGCGCCTTTAAGCGCTGGTTTGGGTTGCCGCCCGGTCAGTACCGCGAGCAAGTGTTGCAGAACGAACAGCAAAGACCATCGGAGGAATGATGCCAGTAGACGCTCTTACCGCACTGCATCAGCGCGTGTCCGTCCCTCGCCTGACTGGCCCTGCGCCTAGCGCGGAGCAACAACAGGCTATGTTTCAAGCAGCGCTCCGCGCGCCGGACCACGCTTATCTGCGCCCATGGCGCTTTCTGGTTATGCAGGATGATGGGCTGGACGCGTTGGGCGAGCTATTTGGGCAGGCGGCGTTGGTAGATACCCCAGATCTGTCGGCGGACACCTTGGCGCGTTTTCAGGGCTTACCGCTGCGTGCACCTTTGTTGATTGTGGCGATCAGTTGTCATCATGAGCACCCTAAAGTACCTATGATTGAACAAGATCTGGCCTGTGGTGCGGCGGTCAGCAATATGCTGGTCGCTGCCCATGCCATGGGCCTAGGCGCAGTATGGCGCACCGGCGCACTGGCATACCATCCAGTGGTCCGGCGTGGTTTGGGGCTGGCGGAGAACGAGCAGATCATTGCTTTTCTGTATGTCGGCCAACCGGCCGGCGAACGCAAGCAGGTGCCGCAATTGGCCGTTGATGACTTCTTTAAGCGCTGGCCTGCTTGAGCTTGGCCGGATATTGGATCGGCCGCCTACGCAATTCTGAAAACCAACACGTGTTTTCAGAGCAACCATAATCACGCAGGCGATTTTACGTAACCGACTACAGCCTCGGCAGCTTGATCACCGCTCGCAAGCCGCCATTCTGAGCTGTCGTAAAGTTTAACTTGCCGTTATGCCGGGCGATCGCACGGGCGGCAATGGTCAGACCCAAGCCATAACCGCTGTCTGCAGGCTGTCCAGGCAGGCGCACAAAAGGCTCACTGAGCTTATTCAGCCATTGCTCTGGCACTCCCGGTCCTTGATCTTCGATGCTGATTGTCCAGGCATTCTCCGTGGGTTCGATGCAAACCTGAATCTCGCCCGCTGCCGGGCTGAAGCGTTGGGCATTGCGCAGCAGGTTATCGAAGGCGCTGGTCAATTGCTCGGGCCAACCATTTAGCTGCAGGCCGCTTTCCCCTTGCAGCGTGATGCGCAAATTTGGAGTGGCGAATCGAGCGTCTTCTACTACCCGAACCAATAGTGGATCAAGTGCGAAGGTCTGGGAGGGCTCGACTTGGCTATCCAGTCGGCTCAGCGTCAGTATCGCGTCGATAAGACGATCCAATCGGTTGCATTCACGATCCAGTCTTTGCCACAGCGCATCGTCTGCGTTTAACCCGCGCTGATTGCCTAAGGCTAGTCCAACGCGCAGTCTGGCCAGTGGTGAGCGCAGTTCATGGGAGATGTCGCGCATCAACTGCTGCTGGCTGTCGAGCAGGGTCTGCACCTTGTCAGCCATTTGCCCAAACTGCCGTGATAGCTCGCCTATTTCGTCGCGACGATTGTTGATCCGCTGTAAGGCAGTGCCTTCAAATTGCCCGCGGCCCAATGATTGAGCCGCTAGGCCCAAGTGGCGCAAGGGTGCTGTGAGATAGCGACTCAACAGTAAGCTGAGGCCTGCTAGCAGGCCCATACCGAATGCGATGTTGAGGATTAATCCAATGGGCGTGCGTCCGGTGTTCCACAGGCTGGGTTCGGCGGCATGCACGGTTAATAGGTAATCCTGTTGCTCGGTTTGCCAACTTAGCTGCAGTAGTCTGCCGCGCGGCGGCGGCGGGTTAGGTCCTCGTGGCCTGGCATTGTCGGGTGGTTCAAAGCGCGGCAGGCGCGGCATAGTGCCGGGTAGCAAACTTTGACCGTTGGCGTCGAATAGCCTTGCCCGCACATGGTTTTGGCGCCGTTGCTGCTCAAGCCACGCTTGGGCAGCAACGGCGCCTCGCTGTTCATATTCAGTCGTCAGCTGAGCGGCAAAATCGCGTAGCTGGGGATTCAATTGCAGTAATAGCCAATCCTGTTGCAGCGCGCGGCTGACCAGAAAGCCTGAGCCACCCACCAGCAATGTGGCGAGCCAGAGCACGGCAAAGACTTTCCAGAACAGTCGCATTCAGTTACTCCGCGTATTGCGTGTTATTTCTTATCGCAAGGACGGTCATCACGATGCTCACGGCGCTCTTCCATGCGCTCACGACGCTCTTCGTGCATAGCATCCGCCTTTTCGCGTTGTTCTGCGGTCAGTACGGCATCCATACGTGCCTTGCCTTCTTCACGGATACTTTTCAGCTTGGCGCCTTCTTCTTCGTGAATCTGACGGATTTGCTCTTGTTGCTCGGTAGTTAGCGAGAGTGCCTCAGTCATACGTTCCATACCACGTTCATGGCGATCTCCGGCGGCAGGGGCTGCCAGTAATGAGGAAGACAAGCCAGCGGCAATGATCAGGGTGGTAGCGAGTAGGAATTTTTTCATGGTGTTTCTCCGGTTTGGATCTGGCCGGTTTATCCGGTCATTGGCTACAGAGTGTAGAGGTGGGTATGTCAGTGGTAGCCGTGACTCGGTAAAGATTGTGTAAAGAGCTAGGGGCTGAACAGGTAGCCACGACCGCGAATTGACTGGATGCGCGGATGGCCCTCGGCGTGGGGTCCGAGTTTGCGCCGCAGGTTGCTGATGTGCATGTCGAGGCTGCGGTCGTAGCTGCCAAGGGCCTTGCCCAAGGCAATGCGCGACAGCGCCTGACGATCGACCAACTGCCCGGGCTGCTCCATCAGCGTCCGCAAGATCAAGGCTTCGCTCTGGGTGAGCTGCAATGGTTGATCGTCTAGCCAGGCCAACAGGCTGTCTTGGTCGAGTCTGAGGTTGTCCGCCCGTAGTTGATGGGTGTCAGTGCTACTGGGTTGACTGCGCCTTAGCAAGGCGCGCAAGCGAGCCACTAACTCGCGCGGATCGCAGGGTTTGGCCAAATAGTCATCGGCGCCTAACTCTAATCCCAGAATGCGGTCGATGGGTTCACCGCGCGCACTGAGCATCAATAGCGGAGTTTGGCAGCTCTGCCGTAGTTGCCGCAGTATCTCCAGCCCATTCATACCGGGCAGCATGACGTCCAGAATGATCGCTACGAATTCACCCTGAGTGGCGGCTTGCAAGCCACTGGGGCCATCGTGCGCCGCGGTCAGTGCGAAGTCTTCGCCAGCGAGCCAATCAGTAAGCAGCTCGCAGAGTTCCTGATCGTCATCAATGATCAGGACCGGATGGGGCATCAGTTCAGCCATTCGTTGCGCTTGCTCCGACCTACTTTGGCCAGCATGAAGCCCAGCAATAGAGCGCCGGCAACCGTCAGGCCGCCGACCAGAAACCAGCGCTGGCGTTGCTGCACCAGATTCGTCTGGGCTTGCAGGCGCTCGGCTTGAGTATCGTTACGTAGTTGCTGATTCTCTTCCTGCAGTTGCTTGAACGACTCGCTCTGCGCGCTACCGGCCAACTGGTCGGCCAATCGCTGGCGTTCGGCTTCAACTTTGGCCAGCTCGGCCTGCAAGGTGCCTAGGTCCTGCTGTTGGCTGGCAGTAGCCTGCGGAACGGCATTGGCTGTTTGATCCGCAGGCTCGCTAGCTTGTTGAGCAGCAGAAGGAAGCGCAACCAGAGCCACGCTGAGTAGCAAGGCGGGGGCGGCGAAACGTTTGAACATGAACAATATCCTTGGATTAGGCCGGGAAAACGCGTTTGAAAGGTTTTACAGTGACCTGTTGATAAACGCCAGACACTACGTAGGGATCGGCATCGGCCCACGCCTGCGCCAGGGCTAGCGAGGCGAACTCAGCGACTACTAAGCTGCCGCTAAAGCCGGCGCTGCCAGGATCAGCAGCATCAATCGCCGGATGGGGTCCAGCCAGTAGCAAACGACCGGCATCTTGCAATGTCTGCAAGCGAGCCAAATGGTCAGGACGGGCGGCCAGACGTGCGCTAAGGCTGTCTGCTTTATCGGTAGCCATGATGGCGTAGAACATTGCACTTCCTTGGAAATGGGGTTGTTTGTAGTGTGCCAACGTACTCGAAACGAAAGGTCGGCGAGAACCTTACGCTCAAGGTCAAAGCGTTGGGCTTAGGCGCGTTAATCATCGATAGATTCTGCTGTTCGCCATTTTCGGCCTGTGTTGTGTGCTTCGCCCACCTTTCTCAACAGCGTGCTAGGCCGCATAATAGGCGAAACACGCGCTGTTCCGTCAAGCGCTGCACCCGAAGGAGACTCATTTGTTAGCTGATCTGCACATGCACAGCACTGCCTCGGATGGCGCACTCGATCCTGCTGAATTGATGCGTCGGGCGAGTGCGGCGGGGATTGAGTTGATTGCACTGACCGACCATGACTGCGTAGACGGTCTGCCAGCGGCGGCGGAAACAGCGCGCTCGCTCGGCATGAACTGGGTCAGTGGCGTAGAAATGTCGGCGCAATGGCATGGCCACACACTGCATATTTTGGGCTATGGATTTGACCCGCTCAATACGCACATGGTCGAGGCCTTGGCGCAGGTACGCGATGGTCGCTGGCGCCGCGCCGAACAGATATCCAAACGCCTGGACGCTAAACGTATGCCCGGTGCGTATGAAGGCGCAGTAGCCGCTCAGCAGCTTGCCGGTGGTGATGTCGATCAGCCGCCCGGGCGACCACACTTTGCCGACTGGATGGTCAGTGCCGGATACGTTAGCGATCGTGGCGAAGCGTTTCGCAAATGGCTGGGTGCGGGCAAGCTGGGCGATATCAAACAACATTGGCCAACGTTGCCTGAAGTCGTGCAGCAGATCCGCAGTGCCGGCGGCATGGCAGTGGTGGCGCATCCTTGGCACTACGGGCTGACACGCAGCAAGTTGCGCGTGCTGTTACGTGAGTTTGCTGCTGCCGGGGGGCGTGGGATCGAAGTGGCGAATGGAAAACAGGCCGTGGATCAGGTCGCCTACTTGGGCAAGTTATGCGTAGAGTTTGGTTTTCTTGCCAGTTGCGGTAGTGATTTTCATACGCCGGATTCACCCTGGACCGGTCTCGGTAAAATGACCGCCTTACCGCCGGATTGCCAGCCGGTATGGGATGATCGTCTGTTCGCCAGCTAAACTGGTTATTAGCTGGCCTTCGGTGAGCTTGGCAAATACATATTAATTCAGAGTATGGGTAACCCATGAGTCAGTTTTTTCAGGTCCATCCAACCAACCCTCAGGTGCGGCTTATACGCCAGGCTGCTGACATCATTCTGCAGGGTGGGGTAGTCGCTTACCCCACCGACTCGGCCTACGCGCTGGGCTGCCGCTTGGGCAATAAAGAAGGCCTGGAACGTATTCGTCGGTTGCGCCAGCTGGATGACAAGCACAACTTCACCCTGGTGTGCCGTGATCTATCCGAGCTGGCTGTTTATGCCAAGGTCGATAACAGCATGTTTCGTCTACTCAAGGCCAATACGCCCGGTGCCTATACCTTTATTCTGAATGCCACCACCGAGGTGCCGCGCTTAATGCTGCACCCCAAGCGCCGCACTGTGGGTCTGCGCATTCCCGATCACCAGATCACCCTTGACCTGCTAGAGGCGCTCGGCGAGCCGCTGATGAGTGTGACCTTAATGTTGCCAAGCGACAGCCTGCCGCTGACCGACCCGGAGCGCATCCGCTCGCTGCTGGGCAAACAGCTGGATCTGATCATCGATGGTGGCGCTTGCACGGTCGAGCCAACCACGGTGCTTAGCCTACTTAACGGTGAAGTCGAGCTGATGCGCGAAGGTTTGGGTGACCCCGAACCTTTCGGTGTCAGTCGCAGCGAGCTGAGCGAAGGCTGAGCGCGAACGCTGACGTAGCCGGCAATATCGGTATAATCGCCGACAGATTACATCTCACATCCATATTATTGTTCAGGAGTTCCCCTTGAGTTCTGTTGATTCGCAGCGCCGGGTTTTGTCAGGCATGCGCCCCACCGGGCGTTTGCATCTGGGTCACTATCACGGCGTACTGAAAAATTGGGTCAAGCTGCAGCACGAGTTCGAGTGCTTTTTCTTTGCCGCCGATTGGCATGCGCTGACCACCCATTACGAGAATCCTCAGGACATCGAGCAAAGCGTTTGGGATATGCTGATCGATTGGCTGGCTGCGGGCGTCAGTGGCAGCTCTTCCACGCTGTTTATTCAGTCACAGGTCCCTGAGCACGCAGAGCTGCATCTGCTGCTGTCGATGATGACGCCAGTCAGTTGGTTAGAGCGCGTACCTACTTACAAAGATCAGCAAGAAAAACTCAAGGACCGGGACCTGGCCACTTACGGGTTTCTCGGTTATCCATTGCTGCAAAGCGCCGACATCCTGATCTACCGCGCCGGTCAGGTGCCGGTCGGTGCCGATCAGGTTGCCCACGTAGAAATTACCCGTGAGGTCGCACGTCGCTTTAACCATCTTTACGGTAAAGAGCCTGGTTTTGAAGAAAAGGCAGAAGCCGCCGTACACAAGATGGGCAAGAAGGCTGCCAAGCTGTACAGCAACCTGCGCAAGGCCTATCAGGAACAGGGCGATGCGGATGCGCTGGAAACCGCGCGCGCCTTGTTGAAAGAGCAGCAGAACATCACTCTGGGCGATAAAGAGCGTTTGTTTGGCTTTTTGGAAGGCGGCGGCAAAGTAATCCTGCCAGAACCCCAGGCGCTATTGACGCCAGACTCCAAGATGCCTGGCTTGGATGGTCAGAAGATGTCCAAGTCTTACGGCAATACCATCACGCTGCGCGACACCACTGATGAAGTTTCGGAGAAGGTCCGCCGTATGCCGACCGATCCGGCGCGGGTGCGACGTACCGACCCGGGTGATCCAGGCAAGTGCCCGGTATACCAGTTGCATCAGGTATACACCGACAAGGCCACCCACGATTGGGTGCAGGAAGGCTGCCGCAGCGCTGGCATCGGCTGTATCGATTGCAAAAAACCGATTATCGATGCGATCAGTAGTGAGCTGGCGCCTATGCAGTTGCGCGCACGTGATTACGAAGCCAATCCGGACGCGGTCCGCCTGATTCTTAACGAAGGTACCGAGCGTGCCCGCGAAGCCGCGCGTGACACGCTGATCGAAGTGCGTCAGGCCATGGGCCTGCAGTACCGGCAGTAATGCATGGCTGACCAGCCGCAAGACGCAGCGGTCAGCCCAGCCGCTGAATCCGCCATTCGCCCCGCCAAGCCATTGGCGCTGGGTGGTGGCGGACAGCAAGAGCTGCCATTAGCCATGGTCTACGGGCAAGCCTATACGGAAATGCCGCAGGACCTCTATATCCCGCCTGAGGCGCTCGAAGTCTTCCTTGAAGCTTTTGAAGGGCCGCTCGACTTGCTGCTCTATCTGATTCGCAAACAGAATATCGATATTCTGGACATCCCGGTCGCTGAAATCACCAAGCAATACATGGGCTATGTTGAGCTGATGAAGGTCGTGCGATTGGAGCTAGCTGCCGAATATCTGGTGATGGCGGCCATGCTGGCCGAAATAAAATCACGGCTGTTGTTGCCACGCCCGGAGCTTGCGGACGACGAAGAGCACGATCCCCGCGCTGAACTGATTCGCCGCTTGCAGGAGTACGAGCGCTTCAAAAAAGCCGCAGAAGATATCGACGGTTTGTCACGCGAGGGGCGCGACTTTCAGTTGGCGCACGCCGAAGTGCCGGAATATCCCTCGCGCCGTCCGCATCCAGAAGTAGGTTTGCAGGAAATGATGCTGGCGCTTTCCGAGGTGCTGCGTCGTGCAGATATGTTTGAAAGTCATCAGATTACCCGTGAAGTGTTATCTACCCGTGAGCGCATGGCAGACGTGCTAGATAGGCTCAAGGCAGGCCACTTTGTGCCCTTTGTTAGTCTATTTAAAGCCAGCGAAGGCAAGCTAGGCGTAGTGGTGACCTTCATGGCGGTCCTTGAATTGGTGAAAGAGCAACTGGTTGATCTGGTGCAGAGCGAAGCCTATGCGCCTATTCACATCAAGGCGAGAGGTGAAGATGAATCAGCCACCGATTGAACATATTCTTGAGGCAGCACTACTGGCGGCCGGCCGTCCATTATCGCTCGATAAGATGCGCGAGCTTTTTGATGAAGGGCTTCAGCCCGGTAATGATGACTTACGCAAAGCGCTGGCTAAGCTTAAAAAGCATTACAGCTCGCGGGCGATCGAACTGCGTGAAGTGGCGAGCGGTTGGCGGTTACAGGTGCGTGAAGCCTATACGCCTTGGGTCAGCAGGCTATGGGAGGAGCGCCCGCAACGTTACTCTCGCGCCCTGTTGGAAACCCTCGCATTGGTTGCCTATCGGCAACCCATCACCCGTGGCGAGATTGAGGATATTCGAGGCGTTGCAGTCAGCAGTCAGATCGTTAAAACCCTGTTGGAGCGTGAGTGGGTGCGTATTGTGGGTCACCGGGATGTGCCCGGCCGACCAGCCATGTATGCAACCACGCGGCAATTTCTGGACTACTTCAATCTACGCAGTTTGAATGAACTGCCGCCGCTGGCCGCGATTCGCGACCTGGATGACATGGCGCCGGAGTTGTCGTTACACGACGAGGGCGTGGACGCTGCCGCCGACCTGGACACACCATGGATGCCAGTCGAGCCACTAAAACCGCTTGAACCGGCGCAGGGGCAGGGAGGCTTTCATCACTTACTGGATGAGTTGAATGCGATGGAGGCAGATCTGAAAAGTGATTTTGACGACTTGCCGATACGCCGTTCAAGCGACGACGCAGATACTTCGGACGAGTGAGCTAGCTGACACCGCGCGCGGGTGCTATTCTGCGCGGCCTTGACCTATTCCTACACCGGGAGGTGCCCGCATGACCGATATAATCGAAACTGAATCCCACTCCATTCCTGTCCCTGGCGAGAAGCTGCAAAAAGTACTCGCTCGCGTCGGGTTAGGCTCGCGCCGCGAAGTGGAGGGCTGGATTTCCGCTGGCCGCGTTACTGTTAACAGCAAAGTCGCCGAATTGGGTTGCCGGGTCGATAGCCTGGACCAGATCAGTGTCGATGGGCGCCCACTCAAGCGCGACCTGAACACTGAAGTAGTGCGCCGCGTGATGATTTATAACAAGCCAGAAGGCGAAGTCTGCACGCGTGATGACCCCGAGCGTCGTCCGACGGTATTTGACCATTTGCCACGGCTCAAGCAGGGGCGCTGGATTAACGTGGGCCGTCTCGACATTAATACCACCGGCCTGCTGCTATTCACCACTGACGGTGAAATGGCCAACCGATTGATGCACCCTTCCTATCAAATGGACCGTGAATACGCTGTCCGGGTGATGGGCGAAGTTGATGACGCCATGATCGAGCGCCTGAAAGAGGGTGTCATGCTGGACGATGGCCCGGCCAAGTTCACCGACGTGGTTTCCTCCGGTGGCGAAGGCATCAACCGTTGGTTTCACGTTTGCTTGCTGGAAGGTCGCAACCGCGAAGTACGTCGCCTGTGGGAATCCCAGGGCGTGCGCGTAAACCGACTCAAGCGTGTGCGCTTTGGACCGGTATTTCTAGGTCCTGAACTACCCGTCGGCCGCTGGCGTGAGCTGAAGCAGAATGAGCTGGACCTCTTGAGTCAGGAGGTCAACTTAGAGCCCATTGAGCTGCCGGCCATGAAGACCAGCGAGAAGGAACGCTTGAAGCGTCTTTCACGTAAGCCATCAATGCATCAGGCGCGGCAACCGCGTCGTACCAAGGTGCCGCGCAAGGGAAGCTAAGTAGGTTGTTAACGCATTAGTGAAGCCAAAAAAAGCGACATAAAATTGTCGCTTTTTTTATTTGTTTTTTTATCTGTCATTTTTTTGATGCTTTTTCTGCGTTCTTATTTGTGATGAGCATCACGTTTTGCTACTGTCAGCCCCCTTAGTTAATGTTCGACAGGGAGTTCGACATGCGTGTAGCACGGGCGAAGGCAAAGAAAAGTAATGGATTGTTCAAAAGCAATCCTTCGTCTAGACACCCCCTTACGGCGCTCATGCTCGCGTCCGGCCTGCTGCCAGGTTGGAGTTTTGCGAACGACATTACGCTGCATGCCGGCTCCGGCGGCAGCACAGCCACTAACATTGCAGTCAGCGGTAATAACACTGACATCACCACCGCCACGGTGCGTGGCCAGACCGGCTTCAACTCTTTCGGCAACTTCACCATTGATAACGGCAACACGGTCAACTTACATGTGCCGGGTGGGGCGGCGAATCTGGTCAATTTGGTTCATGACTCACGTGCTGTCATCAACGGCACCCTCAATGGGCTCAAGGATGGCAAGATCGGTGGCAACGTCATCTTTGCTGATCCGCACGGCTTTATTGTAGGTAGCTCGGGCGTCGTTAACGTGGGCAGTTTGACCGTGACTACGCCCAACAGGGCGTCCATGGACGAACTGCATAGGGTCGCAGTAGTTGACGGATATGCAAGCGCTGAGGATGCCGATAAATACGTGGCAGAGCTGGCTGCTGGCAAGTTGCCTACGGCCGACCTTGCTGCTGGTGGTTCAAATGCCATTGTCATCCAAGGCATGGTGAACACCAATGGTTCTATAAATCTGCATGGTGCGTCGGTTCTGATCGGGGCCGCGGCTCAATTACAGTCCAGCACGGACGTTGCCAAAGCCGTTTTCAACGGAACCGTAAATACCAGTGGTTTAAGTATCGGTGACGGGATCGCAGACGTTAACGGTGGCATTGTCATTACTGCCACAGAAAATGTTGAGATTGCTGGTGAGCTGGCCGCCTTGATGGCCGATGAATCAGGGGCGCAGGTTAAGGTCGCTGCGCGCAAGTCGCTGGAGCTCAAGGGTAACGCGCTCATCAGCACAGCCGGCCAAAATAACCAAGATGGTGGCAATGTCACTATCGAAGCTCCCTCCATCACGGTTACCGACAATGCTCGTGTGGTTACCCGAACCACCGGCCTCGGTAGCTCGGGTGATATCGCCCTAAATGCACTCAGTGATATTAGTTGCACCTTCTGCGATGAAGATGCTGAAGTGCAAACCCTGGATGATCTGAAAACCGGTATTCAGAACCAGGCCAACCCCTGGTTATCGGCCAATTTGGGTAAAGCACAAATTGTTATTGGTAAAGACGCGGTGCTGGATGCTGGACACGCTGACGGTACCCGTGCCGGGGATGTAACCCTCGATGCTTTTGGCATCAATCGCCAAATGGCAGGCTACGCAGAGGCTGGTGCACGTATTGACATGGATGGCAGCATCCTCGGCCGTAATGTCAGTATCACTGCTGACAGTCGGGCAGAAGTTACGCGTGACATCATCGGCATGTTGCTCAGCAAAAAGACCATGAAGGATGATATCGCCGCTCTGGCTTCGCTGAACAATTGGAGCGAAGAAGAGACCTGGGCCAACATCCTCGATACCCTGTCCGATCCGATCAAGGCATACGCCGGTACTTCCAACAGCAATGCCTTTTTAGCGACGCCCACCAACTTTACCGAGCTAACATTGCTCGTGCCGAATTTGTCGGCTTATATCGCCAAGGCTGACGCTGTTGTTGATATTGGTGCTACGGCTAATATCAATGCTAGTGAAGACGTGAACGCTTGGGCAACTGCTCAGCGCAACGTGTCCAGCTCAACCTGGAGCATTCCGGTTCTTGGCAAGAAAATTCCTTTTGGATTCGATGCCGCCTACGGCCAGATATCTGGTCTGACTGAGGTCGCAATCCATGCTGGTGCAACCCTTGATGTTGGTCAGGATCTGACCGTTGCGGCGCATAGCGATAATAGCCTTTCTGTTACCGCCGCCGCAGAAAATAGCGTCGATGGTGGCGGTAATGCACTTAAAACCATGGGCCTTGGTTTCGGCATGGCCATGAGTGATATTACGACCCGTGCCGTGGTTGCCGATGGCGTCAATCTGACCGTCGGCCGTGACGTGAATGTGCTCGCGTTGACCGAACAGACGCTGGAAAACAGTGTCAGCTTCAAAGCCAGCAGTGAAGGCGCCAGCGGTGGACCAGCAGTGGGTGTGTCGTTGTTCAACAGCGATACCTACGCGGAATTCAGTGCCGACCTTTCCGGCGCGCGCAATCTCAATGTTAACGCGGCCAATGTGGTTTACAAGCAGATTACATCCGTTTCTGTATCTGCTGGCGCGTCCGAGCCAGGCTACCTCGATAAGCTCAAGGCAAAGGCTGGCGAACAGGTTGCCAAGCCGGTCACCGACTACCTGGGCAACAGTCTCAAGGACTTCTTTGGCATGACGCCGAAGGCCAAGGATGATACTGCTAGCCCCACTCCAGCAACTGAAAGCAAGTTCCGGCTGGCGTCTGCAGTCGATGTGACGCTTGCCGATCATAGCGTCAAGTCGGTTCTCGGTGGCGGCAGTGCCGCGCCGGTGATCGATATCACAGGTGATTTGGTCGTACAGGCATGGCAACAACAGCAGAGCCTGCATAACTCGGCTGAAAGCAAGGTCAATGCCTCCGCCAAGCGTGAAGATGGCAGCACTGACGGGGCAGAGGTTTCTCTCAGCGTTGCTGCCGTTTATACCGAGTTGGATCAGCAGACTCATGCCATCGTCGGGGACGGTGCGCAGGTCAGCGCCGGCCGCATTGGCATCGGTGCGCGTTTTGAACAGCCGATTGGTCTGCTTGGTCTGGATCGCTGGAGTTCGCTGAAGCAGGTTTACGCCAACCTGAAGCTGCTCAGTGAAGGCCCGCAGGCGGTCATTGGCAAGATTGCCACCCAGTATGCTAATTCTACCGGCGAGGCGGACAAGCTCGGCATGGCTGGTTCTTTGTCGATTCTGCAAAACCGTATTGATACCAAGGCCTGGGCTGGCGATAACGTCAGTCTGACCGCCACCTCAACAGATGACGCCGAGTGGTCCAGTCTACTGGCTGCAGTGTTACCGGCGCTGGACAGCACCATAGCGCTGGAAGCGCGCCGTGAAGCCTTGCGCACCCAAGGCTGGCAGTGGTCTTCACCACTGGAGGTAGTGGCGGATAATCAGCTTGAACAGCTGGCAATCTCCGGTAACTTCGACGCCTTGTTCGGTACGACCAGTGGGGACGGCAGCGCAGTTGGTGCTGGTGTGAATATCCAGATAACCGATAACCAGGCGATCGCCGGCATCGGCGCCAATGGCCAGCTTAAGGCTGAGTCGATCAAAGTTGGTGCTTTTCAGGATGAGCTGATCATCGCGGTCAGTCCGTCTGCGGGCAAGGGTGCCAGCGTGGCTGGGAACGGCTCAGTCGTTGTCAGTGTGGTCGACAGTACCGTACACGCCTCGATTCACAGCAGTACCGATGTAACGGCAGATAGCGTCAACCTGGATGCTCAGCACGAACTTGGCCTCTGGAGTGCTGCTGGTGCAATCGCGGCGTCCGAGAATGTCGGTATCGGGGCTGGTGTGGCGGTGAACGTGGTTAATACCGATGTTTACGCGTTGGTTGGCGACAACGTGGGCTGGCGTCCGGACTATTTATCTGCAGGCCTGAGCGATAACACGCGGGGCAGTTGGTTGGTCAACGATCTCAGTCTCAGCGCGCAGAGCTCCGGCCAGAGCGGCGCCTTCTCGATTGCCGGTGCACTAGCGCGATCCGAGCAAGAGAAGCAAGAGCAGGAAGCAGTCGCTGCCACGAGTGGCGGCGCAGATTCCGGTTCGCAGGAGAAAGCTGGCAGCCTAGGTGAGGTGATAAAGACCTCGCTCACCAATGGCCTCGCGTTGATCACTGGCGAAGTGAAAGACGCCAAGGATAAAGCCGCTTCCACTGGCGAAGCGACGATGGATAAGATCAGCGAGTACTGGGGCAAGCTGCAAACTGCATTTAATGGCGATAGCAGTAGCGATGGCAGCGACGGTACGACCAAGAAAGGGCTCAGTTTGGCTGCGGCTGCCTCTGCCAGCATTAACGTCTCTGCACAGAAAAATCGTGCCCATTTGGGCAATATCGTGCTCGACCCGCGCGATGCAGACGGCAGCAAAGTTAATGTGCTGTCGCTCAATCAGACTCATCAGTTCAGTGGATCGGGCGCTGGTGCGCTCACACTTTCCGGTGGGGATAAGAGCCAGCATAGCGCTGCGCTGTCAGGTGCGGTTGCTTACAATCAACTGAACAACGTAACCGAAGCGTTGCTGCAAGACACGCTTCTACGCCGCAATGATCTGCTCAAGGTGCAGGCAGCTAGTGGTGGCGATCAAATCGCCATGGGTCTGGGCCTTTCCGTCGCGGCTGGCGGTCAGAACAACGTTGCCGTTGCCCTGTCCGGTTCTGCCGGCGTGTTTAACAACCAGACCCGTGCGGCTGTGATCGACAGTGAGGTAGAGCAGCGCAGTGCCGCCCCGGGCACGATCGCCGTCAACTCCTACGACCGTTCCCGCTCCCTGCTAGGTGGTGGGTCCTTCGCTTTTAGTAAGGACAAGGGCGGTAGTGCGGGTGGTTCGATGGTCCTCGCCATTATGGGCAATCAACTGGAGGCTGAGTGGCTGGGTAGCAGTGCCACCGACTTCGACAACCTTGAGGTCAAGGCCAACAGTGCCTCTCGCGTGTTGGCGGGTGCCTTGGCCGTTGCTGCCAGCACCGGCCAGCAAAGCGGTGCCGGTGCGGGGTCGCTGTTTGTTGTGTTGATGAATAACGTCGTCAAGGCTAGCGTCGATAAGACGGGTAAAGCTGACTCGTCTCTGGCCGGCGGGAACGTAACCGTCGCTGCCGCCAGCGTTCCAGGTGGTGACGCGCTGAACAATATCTTCAATTTTGACGCCAGCGCTGATTCTACCCTGAGTGAAACCGGCCTAGACATGACCGGTACTAATGCTACAGCACAGATCGAAGTTGAGGCTGAGACCAACGACGAGTTGTTCAGCGAAGACGGGCTTGATACTAATACCGGCGAATCCTCCAGCACCGCAGATACATCCACCCATAACCTATTCGATAGCGGCGAAATTGCCGGCGAGGCCGTGTTGGCAATTGCTGGTAGCGTTGCTGGAACGAGTGGTCAGGCCGCGGTAGGCGGCGCCATCGGTGTGGTCTACAACGGTAGCGACTATAGCGCGAGCGTCGCGCACACCGACATAGACCTAACCGGTGACCTGGGCATCATTGCCCGCAATGAAACCGATGTTCTGGCTGGCACCATAGGTGCAGCGGTTGGCTCAAAAGTTGCGATCGCGGGTTCGGCGACCGCGTTGATCGGTCGCGGTAAGGTGTCGGCGGACCTGGATATGACAGGTCGCACGCTCAAAGCGGACGATCTCACCGTTCAGGCATTGAAAACCGGTGGCTTCTATTCGTTAGCAGGCAGTATTTCCGGCAGCGGGAGTTCCGCTGCGGTGGGCGCCGCATTCAGTATCAATGACATGCAGCAGAGTGCTACTGCCCAGGTCAACGGTGGCACCTACGAGCTGACGGGTGACGCCACGCTCAATGCTGCCCAGCAGAGCCGCATTATCACCGCCGCGCTGTCTGGTGCGATCTCAGGCAGTGGTACTGGGGTTGGTGCTGCGATGACCTACAATCGCATCGCGGACACCACTACCGCAGAATTAGCCTCCGCTCTGATGAGCGCACACAACCTTAGCATTTCGGCTAGTCAGCCTAACCTTGGGGCCAGCATCTGGTCGTTGGCGTTCAACCTGGCGGCCGGTGGTGGTGCTGCTGGTGTTGGCGCGGGTGTAGCAGTCAACCTGATTGACGCTGAACGGGAAGCGAAACTTACCGACAGCACCGTCAATCTCAGCGGTGATGCCAGCTTGGTGTCCGCACTGGACGGCGAAATCTGGAGTATCGGTATTGATGCGGCCGGTGGCGGGAATGCTGGCGTTGGTGGCTCCTTCGCTGCGAACAACATCAATGGCAAGGATGAGGTCAGCATTTCCGGCAGTACGGTCAACGCCACTGGCAACGACCAGACACTGACGCTTGATGCCAGTGCTGGCGCGGGTTTGACCATCGCCTCTCTGGCGGGCTCGGTGACCGGTGGCGGTACGGCGGCTGTCGGCTTGGCGGCATCGGTCAATCGTATCGCGGCTGATCGCAGCGCCTTGATTCAGGGTGGCAGTCTTATTGATGGTTTTGCTGATGCCAGCCTGAAAAGCGGCGTGCAGCAAGCTATTTATTCTATCGCTGTTGCTGGCGGCGGCGCCGGTTCGGTGGCCGTGAATGGAGCAACCACTACCAATATTCTGGACGGTGAGGAGCGCGCGGAAGTCCTTTCCAGTGAAGTAAGAAATGTTGGAATCCTGTCACTGTCCGCTGCTGAGGGTTCCCGCACCATTTGGGGGCTAGGCGCGGTCATCAACGGCGCTGGCGGCACCGCAGTAGGCGCGGCTAACGTCAACAACATCATACTTGCCAAGCGTGTGGCTAAGATCGACAAGTCTTTGGTTACGCTTACTGGGCCCTTGAATGTAGTTAGCGGCGGCGATGCATTGATTCGTTCAGCAGCCCTTGGGGGTGGCGGGGCAGGTTCGGCTGCGGCCGGTGCTTCTATTGCGGTCAACGTGGTTGACGGCGAAGAGTCTGCCAGTATTGAAGAAAGCGAAATTCGCGGTGCTACCGAATTAACTGTCGAGGTCACCAAAGGTGAAGTCGATATCAAAACCTTGGCCGGTAACGTGCAGGGCGCAGGCTCCGGTGCTGGCGCTGGTGCGGTGGCGGTCAGCACTGTTTCGCAGATACGTCAGGCCTGGATTAGCGATAGCAGTCTGAATCTGGCTGTGGGTGCCGATGCGCGGATTGAGGCACTAACGCAGGCCAACATCGATACCCTTGCGCTCAGCGGCGCCGCCGCAGGTTCTGCTGCTGCGGTTTTTTCGAACACCAGTAATAATATTGATGCGCGTACCTACGCGCGAGTGCTCAATAGCGGTGGTGACGCGGACAGTATGTTGGTCAAGGCGCGTGACGCCTCCAGCATCAACTCCTTGTCAGGTGGTATAGCTGCGGCGGGTAGCGTTGCTGCGGGTGTCGCCACGGCGGTTAACCGTATCCATAACGATATCGAGGCACGTGTTACGGGCCGCCATGTAGACGGTGGGTTCGCGCTAAATGATCTGGCTGTTACAGCGCAGTCGGACGCCGAAATTAATACAATTTCTGTATCCGGGGGCTTCTCCGGCACAGCGGCGGTTAGCGGCGGTATCTCAACCAGTATCCTCGACACTAGCGCTCGCGCATTGATTAACGGTGGTGCGGGCGTACTGGCGCAGAACAACGTTGCGGTCACAGCCTTCAACAACGACATCATCAACTCTTACGCAGGTGTTGTTGCCGGAAGCGGTAACGCGGCGGTCTCAGGTCTTTTGACTGTTAACGTTCTGCAAAGCGAGACCGAAGCCGCCATCCGTGATGCGGCTACTGAGGTCACGGCGCTTGCGCTGGGCGCTGGCGTTTCCGTTGATAACGGCGAAGTCGAGAATGCCCCTGATCCAGACGCATGGGCTGATGCTGAGCAATTTAATCCTTCCCTGGACCTGAAAACGGGCAGCGAGTTGATAAAAGGCGTCGCAGTACGTGCGACTTCCCTGCAGCAGGCCGGGCAGGTGAGCGTGAGCGCTGCCGTATCGTTAGTGCCGCTTACTAGCGCTTCAGTTGGCGGTGTTAGTAACACTCAGGTATTGGGTGGCTCGACCCTGGCGTCGATAGATCAGGCGCAGATTAACCAAAGTAACAGTGGTGCGGGCGCGGATCAGCAGGTTAGCGTTGGCGCGGCCAGTCATAGTTACAGCTTTGGTGGCGTTCTCAATGCCGCCTTATCACTAGGTGCCGCGGCTGTAGCGGTAACCGCTGATACGGGTGTCATCAGCCGCGATGTCACTGCGCGTGTTCGAGGAGCCAAGGTTACCAGTCGCGGTGCAATGGATGTGGATGCAAGCGCAACCAATTCAGCGAGTAACATCGTGGTTAGCGCCTCCGGAGCGATTGTCGGTATCGCAGGTAGTGCGGCTGTGCTGGTTTTAGAAGGCAGTACTGAGGCCTTGGTCGATGGTGGCAGTGATCTCAGCGTCGGTAGTCTGGATATTTCCGCCAATGCAATCAACAGTCTTGCCCCCAGTGCTGATACCGCCACTGGCGGCGCGGTTGGCGCCGGCGCCGGCGTGGCCGTAGGCTATAACCGCAGTACCGTTCGGGCTTGGCTGGGCGCTCAGGCAGATAGCCTTGAAGGGCGCACCAGCGTCACCAGCGATGGTGCCGTCAATGTTGAGGCAGACAGTCTTACCCGCATCTTTGGTAACAGCCTTAGCGTCAGTGGTGGTGGGACGGCCATGGCTGGTTCGGTCAATGTGTTGATCGTTGAGAACGTGACAGAAGCAGGTGCTGGCAAACTCGACCTGGGTACCTCGGCTAAGCGGGCGGCGAGCCTGAAAATTGATGCTCATGACAAACTGATTGCCCTGAGCAATGCAGGTTCTGCCGCAGTAGGTAGCTTTTCCCTTGGTGCCAGTGCGAACGTGCTGGTAGCCAACAACGCTACTCGAGCGATGCTTCTCGATTCGCAGGTTTATACCAGCGGGGCGGTCCAAGTGGGCGCCGCGCGCGATGTGGATGTCGAGCTATATACCGTCACTGGGGGCGTCGGTGGGAATGCTGCACTGGGTGGTAGTGTTGGCCTGCTGATGTTGGGGTCGGGTGCCACCGCTGTAGAGGGTACGGATCCGCTGGATGAGCTGAACCAAAATGGCAGCGGTACGCTATCGATGGTCGATGGCTTTACCAGCCGTGATACTCAGGATACTCAGTACGACACCGTAGTTTATGACAGCGCGACCGGACAATATGTGGTCGAGCGTCGCAGCAACTCGGCGGAGACGAGTCTGGTTAATCAGAGCGGCCAGATTGGCTCGAGTGCTGATCGGCTCAAGGCAGGCACCACTTACACCCACGAAACGCTAGCGCGTATCAAGGGTGGCCGTGTGGATAGTCTAGGTAACGTCAAAGTCAGCGCAATCGACTCTCTCGCTACCCGAAACTTTAGTGGGTCGCTCCAGCTTGGTGCTACCGCTGCGGTCGGTGCTGCGGTGTCCTACACGCTCTCTAATGCTCGAGTAACCGCTGATGTTGATGCGACCGTAGTAGCCGAATCCTTGCTGACAACCGCGCAAAGCAAAGCGCTTAAAAACGAACCAGCAGTCAAGGTTGAGAGCTATACCGGTGCTGCCGGGTTCGGTGCAGGTATTGGTGCAGCGGTGTCGGTCGCTGAGATGAACAATATTGTTAGCGTCAATCTGGCGGGTGATCAACGCTATAACGGCAGCCTTAACGCCTCGGCTGCAGACTCCCTGGGCTTGTCTGTCACCGCAGATGGTGCGGCGTTTGGTGCAATTGCCGCGGGCTTGGTGATTGGTACCGGGCTGCGTGACAGCGATGTGGGTGTTAGCGTTGCAGCTGACAGCAAGTTGAGCGCAAACGGAATCAACCTATCTGCGCAAGGTGCCGGAGCGTTAGAGGTAACAACGGTTGGTGCAGCGGGTGGTTTGGCTCTGGCCGGTACCGCAGTTGCCGCGCTGGGTATCGACAGCACGCGGGTTACTGCAGAAGTAGGCGATCGTACGATTCTGGATGGTGGCGCTAATGGTGTGTCGGTTCAGGCTAGTGCAGCGCCGCAGATTGATGTTAGCGCTACGGGTGTCAGTGTATCGGGCGGGGCAGGGGTCGGGGCTTCCTATGCGCGGGCGCAAAGCAGTACCAAGGTAACTGCGAAGCTAGGCAATGCGGTTGATGTTAAAGGGACGGGTGGCCTCAAGATATTGGCTAAGCTGGACAATCAGCGCACTGGTCCAGATGTTGATCCGGACGAGGCGGCGGTAAGGGCTCGTTCGATGGCCGGTACTGGCGGGCTGTATTTTTCTGCCAATGGGTCGGTTGCCGAGGCGATCAACAGTTCGTCGGTAAGAGCAATCACTGGCACCGATCTGAAGCTGCCCTCCGGCCGCGTCGAGATCGACGCACAAAGCCATACTCAGCAGTATGCCGAGGCGACGGGTATTGCCGTGGGTGGTCTGGCCGTAGGCGCTTCTGTCGCCGAGGCGCGTTCCACTACGACAACAGAAGCCATTCTCGGTGATCGGGCGAATGATCGTGACGGTGCTTCTCTAATCACTGATCTGTTGGTATCGGCTGATGGCGAAGATATCAATCAGGCGAAGAGTATTGCCGGTAGCGGTGGTTTGATTTCTGGCAACGCGACTATTGCGCGTACCCGGACCTCTGGGAACGTGCTTGCAGAAATTGGCGAGGCAGTAGATATCGCTGCGTCTAGTCTTGCTCTCACTGCTAAGTTCAATGCGCTTTACGGCACCCATGCAAACTCGGTTAATGCCGCTGTCATAGGAGGCAGCGGGGCTGGTTCCGACAACGAGGTCACCGTTAGCACCACCGCTCGTATCAGCGACGACGCCGAGTTGTACCTCCTACGAGATGTGCTACTGAGCGCCAACTCAAACATTTACACTCGCCATCTGGGTGAGGCTGCGACCGGGGCCGGTGGTGGCGTTATCAGTGGTCAGGCGGTCTTCAATCAGTCTGATGTAATAGCGGATAGCCAAGTCGATATCGGGGAGCGCAGCATTCTGGTTGCCGGTCTCGCTGGTGGCGATTACGACGGCAAGCTGATCGCCCGAGCCTATACCCGTCACGAAGCCTCCGAGGATGTCACGTTGAGCACCGGTGGCGCGATTGCCGGAGGCGGGGTTAATAACGTTCACAACGCGACCTTTACCAATACCGTGAAAGTAGGGGAAGACGCCTATCTCAGTGCCTATGGTCAGATTGGTCTAGGGACCTACACCCTGTCCTCAACGGCAATCGAGGCGCTCGTCAGCACGTGGGGGGCGGCGGGGGTCGGAACCGCCAACGCGCAGGCAAATATCAGCAGCCTGCAGTCAGTCTCGGTTGCCGATGGCGCAACGCTAGCCGCATTGGGCAATATAGATCTGTCCGCCGGACGTGATCCGGAGGGCCTATGGCAGACCCGGATTAGCGCTGATAGCGTAGCTCACAGTGTGGTGCGAGGCATTATTGCCGTGCCGGATGCTCGCGCAGACAGCAATATCAACAACGCTGCCAGCGTTACAGTTGAGCAGAACGCGGCTGTGTTGGCTGCGCGCAATATCACTGTGGGTGGTTACAACGGTATTACTTCAGCCCTTGCCGATGGCGAGGCGCGCGGTTATCAACTCGGGTTCATCCCGATCACCAGCCGCAACAGCCACACTAACGAGGTGCGTGACAGCTACGTTCAGCTTGATGGCGATTTCCTGGCTGGCCGCTACAACGAGCTGATCATTGATATTGCCGCCGATGGCACTATTGCCCAGAGCGCGGGTCTGCCGACCGCAGCGCTCAGTACTTCGAACTTTGTACCGGCTGATTTTCTTAATAGTTACCCGGGAATGGATCCGATCACCAAGCAGATTTTGTTGAGTACCATCTCTAGCACTGCAACCGGGTCAATTGAACTGGGTTCTCTCCTGGCGGCAGGCGGCAATATCACCGTCAACGCGGATCGCCTGTCCGGTTCCGGCAATTTGACTGCCAACGGTGGGGCGAAGATTCAGATCACCAACCGCAGCAGCAAATATCTTCTGCTCGGCGATGCGCTGATTCCGGACGAGCCCGGTGGTCACGTACTCTTTACCGGGGGTGCTGGCCGCGCCCAATTTACCAGCGGCGTAGTCAACGAAATCAACGCGGATCGCCGTGCTGAAGTCCGTATCGACAACAGCTATGCGGGGTACTCCGGTAACGTCAATTATGGCCCTGCTATTTTCCTCACTGGGGATATCTACAATCTGGGCGGCCTGGTGCACATCTCCAACGCCAAGGGCTCTCTTGGCCAGTTCGGTTCTACCTATGGGCAGCAGGTATTGGTGGAAGTGCCGGAAGGCTCAATGTCTGTGTTTCAACCCAATGGATACTGGGCAGTGGGTTCCAATCCGTTATCCGAGTGGAAGAGTTTTGCTGGGGTGACCGGCTCGGCGAACACAGCGATAGAGCTGATTGCAAACTACGTGTACGGCCCCGTGGGCATGTTGGCTAATAACCAGGGCTTGCTGATTAGGCCAGGCGCTAGCGGACAGTCGGGTAGTAGCGACATTCTGTTTGGCGGCTGTCTCCCGGCGTCTTTGAGTAGTGGTTCAAACTGCTCGCAGTCTACGGCACAGTCCTATACCGGAAGTGCTTGGCAGTTCCGCGGCATTGATAACGCCGCTTCCTGGATTCCGACCATTGGTCTGCGCAGTTTGCATAAGAGCACAACCACCTACAATGCTGCCGATCTTACCGGCAGCGCTGCCAGTAAGCAGATCGTCGGTGGCCAGGTGGGTATCCAAGCGCGCTATATCGATATTAACGGCACTATCTCCAGCGGTCAGGCTACCAGTCGCAGTTTGACGGTTAGTTCAAGTCTGGATAGCTGGCTTGCCAACCATTACTGCGCGACTAGCACCTGCGTGTCAGCGGTTGATATCCCGCTCCAGTACCTGTCTGCCACTGGAGGCAGTGCTCTGGTATTGGCCAAGTACGATTTTGTTAATCAGCGCATTCTTGTCGACGATGTCAACGCTTCAGGCGGTGGGTTCGTTTACATGAAAGGGGCGATTATCAGTACCAATCCGCTGGGGCGTATCGAGGTCAACAATGGCTACGGACAGGTCACCATCAACAATTTGTCTCAGGCACAGCTAGAGCTTGGCAATATTGATACTGGTGCTGGTTCAGTGGGTATCGTTCAGATTGTTGATACGCTCAAAAATCAAGTGAATGGCGAGAACGCCAGCAGTTGGTATGTGCATACTCAGGGCAGTGGCCTGTCGGTATTTGATAACCGCAACGGCGGCAGCTCGATCAGCAGCGCGTATCTGGTCAGCAGTTCATCTGCTAGTAGCGCCACCTACACCCCGGATGCCAATGTGCGTTATCGGTGGAGTCAACAGGCGTCGCTGAAGCGTGAAGTAAGTAGTGATGCTGATAGCTTCTATGTCAGTGATTGGGCGTGGAACTATCCGTCCGGACAGCCGAATGATCCCTGGAATGTGGGCAGTGGCAGCCTTTACTATGGTAATGGCACCGAGGGTGTGTATGAGCAAGACATTAGTGGATCAGTGGGGGATTTCTACCGCTTTAGGATTAACTACCACGGCTGCGATAGCGGCATTGGCTCAAATTGTCACTGGGACTTCAAGGCCAGTGGTCAGTACGCTAGCGGTGATCGTGCCGGCGAATACTATGCTCAGTGGGGTTATAACTTTGCGCGCAGCGCACAGCTCACGGTCAGTCACTCCGTCAAAGCAGATAACCCGTTCCAGATTGCCTTTATCGGCAACGCTACCGGTTTAATCGATGCAACCACGACCAACGATCTGTATGTCGGTGGTCGGCTCAACAATCCGGGTGGAAGTACCGTGTTGGCCGCCGGTGGCAATATCGTCGGCATGCCGGAGGCTAATTCCTATAGCTTGCACCTGACGATGACGGCGGCTGGAGAAGTGGGCAATGCGGGTAGTCCCTTCGCCGCGAGCTTGGCACCCGGCGGCACGCTATCGGTGTTAAGCGGTTCTGCGGGCGTAAATCTGGATATCGGTTCCGATGTGATCATTAAGCAGGTTGATGCTGGTAATGGCAGCGGGGACGTTGTGATTTCAGCGTCCGGCAATCTGCTGGGCAGCAATGCTGTTGCGGCAACTACACCGCACGTTCGTGGACGCAATATCACGCTCTCCAGTGTGTCTGGCGGTATCGGCGAGAGCGGCAAAGCGTTGCGCGTTCACGGCAAAGAGGTGGCGACTGCCAATGGGGGTACCGAGCACGGCGTGCTCAATGCTTTCGCGAATCGCGATATCTACCTGCATGAAACCGAAGGTGACAGCTGGGTAGGTAGCATCCGGTCCGAAACCGGTGATGTCTGGCTTCGCGTGCAGAGTGGCTCGCTATACGATGCTGGCCGTCGTCTCGCCTCTGATACCCTAGACGAATCCCAGCGCGAATCGGTTTGGGAAAAACTCAGTCTGACTGAAGCCTATGGCGCCGAAGATAATATCTACGCCACCTCGGTCAAGCCGTTCCAGGATATGGTTGACGCCAGTTACCGCGAATACTGGCAGCTAAAAGCGCTGGGTAGCGTCGCCGGTTCGGACTTTGTTCTGGATGACGCCAACCTGGCATTCATTCGGCCTCTGGCAGAGCTGAGGCTCGGAGCGTCGGGCGTGACTGACGCGCAGGTAAAACAGTTTGTCAGTGAGCGCTTTGCCGAACTTGAGTCTTTCTTCGCCAGCAATATCGACGCTGACTGGCGCACACGGAGTGCGTTCCAGAGTTACGACGCATTGTTTGCTTACAGTGCATCTGCGGTACAGGTTGATGCGTTGACCAATGACGCAATCTGGACAGCGGGCGAATTGCTCTATGCGATTGATCAGACTGCTCTTGGGCCATCTTCGGGCACCTCCGTGGGCTCAGCCGAGCCCAATTTGTATGGGCGCAATGTAAATATTCAGGTCGCTGGTGATGTGGGGCAACTTGCCGACGCACTGGAAATTAGTCTGGCCGATCTGAAAAACGGAAACCTCAGCGTTCAGCAGGCCGCTGCGCTGGCGGTCGCTAACGCGCCAGGCGATGTTGTGCTGAATCGCAATGCGGGCGGTGAGGTGGTCAGTCTATCGGTCAGCCGTACCTCACCATTCTATGTGGAAGCATCCGAGCGCTTCGACGCTGATGTCGACGGCTCTCTCTACCTGCAGTCTGCTGGTGACCTCAAGGTGGGTGTTGTCAATGCGCTAAAAAATGCGCGTCTGGCAGCGGCCAACGGTATTCTTGCAGCACAGGGCGCGGGTAGCGGCCAATTTGGGATAGGTCAAGATCTGACCCTGCTGGCCGGGACTGGCAGCCTAGGTACCGACGACAGTGAGCAGACCATGCTCACATTAAATGTCGGCGGGCGCCTGTTGGCCGCGTCAGCGGGTCAGGATATTGCGCTGCGGTGGGCCAACGGCGACTTCCGAATTGGTCAGGTGTTTGCTGTTGGCGATATCCACCTCAATGCGTTGGATGGCAGCCTGCTTGGGCAGTTCGATCAGCTGAGTGTCAGTGGGCGCAATATCCACCTGTTAGCCAAAGACGACATCCGTGGTGCAAACGGGGCGCTGGAAGTTGAGCTCGAATCGACTGCAGCTGGCGAAGTCTCGGGGTTGGCTGGTGGCGACGTTCTGCTGAACAGCGACAAGTCATTGTCAGTTGGCGAATTTAGTGCAGACGGCTTGCTGAGTATCTCTAGCGAGGCAGACCTGACCGCGCGCAAGCTGCGGTCCGGCGCAGACATGCAGTTGGATGCAAAGGGTAAAGTCGAGCTGAAGCTGGCAGAGGCCACCGGTAAACTGCTGATCAATAGTTTGGATGCAGTATCGCTTGCTGACAGTGCGACAGCAGGTGGCAACCTGACTGTGATCGCAAGCAGCCTGGATATGGCGGATGGCAGTCGTTTCAGCGCTGGCGGTACGCTTGCGCTAACTACCATTGGTGATATGCGTCTGGGCCTTCTAGACAATACAGGTACCGCCGCGACCCAGTTCCTGGTCAAGGCGGGTGGCTTGCTGCTGGGTAACGGCGACGGGCAGGTCAATCTGCACGGCACGCATGCGGGTATCGCCGAACTGGAGGCCGGTCTGGGCATTGGCACCGGCGTTACGCCGCTGCTGGTTAACCTGCCTAAGCTGACTAAAGTAGAAGCGGTAACGGGTGACATTTTCCTGCAGCATCAAAACGATTTGAGAATTGATGAGCTGCTGGCCCAGCGCGGACGGGCATTGCTTGGTAATGACGGTGGCTTGCTATCAGCAGGTTCGCTGGATGCTTATCAGTCGCTCTCTGTTGTTGGCGGCAGTTTGTCCGCCGACAAGCTTTGGGCTCGCACCGACGATCTAAACCTGAACCTCATTGAAGACCTGGATGTAACCGAACTGAATGCCGCCGCTCGACTGGATGTGCTGGTAGGCAGGAACGCGCGGCTGGGCACTGCTGAGGTACAAGGGCTGTCCGACGTCAAAGTTGCAGGCGACCTGCAACTTGATACGCTGCACGCTCATTCGAATACAGTGTTGTCGCTGGGTAGCGGTTCTTTGCTGGGCTTGTTGGATGTAACCGGCGACTTGAGTCTTGGGGTCGACGGCCTGCTGAGCTTGACCCGAGCGGACGTCACGGGTGATGCGCAGCTGCAACATCGTGGGGTGGCAGGTACCCAGCTGGAGTACGGGACCTTGAACGTTGGCGGTAACTTGGCCGTCACCGGCGCGGGTGACTGGGTTGGGGGGCAGGCAAAGGTTCAAAATGATGTCGTGTTTGATGTCGGTTCCGCCAATCTGGGCAGCGTCGAAAGCGCAACGAGCTCTCTGTCTTTGCAGTCGGAAGGGTTGTTTGCCGCGCGGTCACTGACTAGTCAACAGCAGTGGGTTGAGCTGCAAGCGGGTTCAGCGCTCTTGGGTAATGTGTTGGCCGCGACCACACTCAAAGTGAACACTAAGGGCGATCTAACCATCGCCAATGGCCGTAGTGGCGGGAATCTGACGTTGACCGCCGAGCCTGGCTTCACCGGCACTATTCGCTTTGGCGAGCTGGCCGATCCGGACGCAGTCGATGTGCTTGTGCCGGCTCATCTGTACTCCGGCGCCGACATCCTGGTGCAAACCGAGGGTGATGTCTTCGGCGGTAACGCAGAGGCGGTTGGTGACGTGCGGATGCTGGGTCGCAATCTGTTCTTTGGTCGAGTACAGAGCCTGGGTACTGACGTCTTCCTGCAGGCAACCGGTGACGCTGATCAGGGTGATGGCAATATCACGGGTCTGATGGCCGAGGCTGCCCGGGATGTATCCATTCTTGCTAACGGCAACTTGCTTATGCCGAAGGTGCGTTACGGTGGCACCTACTCACTGAAAGCCGGTCGCGATCTCACCTTGGGTATTGGTCAGGACCTGAGTCTGGGTGGTTCTGCTGAAGCGGGTCGTGATCTGACCTTTGTTGTTGGCGGTTCGGTTGACTTGGCCAACGTGACTGCTGGACGTCACATCAGCATTACCTCAGGCGAATACATCAACGTACTCGATAGCGTGACTGCTGGTGGCAATATCGTACTGGATGCAGCTAACGGCGGAATCACCGTCGGAAACGGCATTATCTCTACCGGCTTACCCTATCAGGGTGAATCGCTGACCGGGGATATTCTGCTGACCGCGACTGGGGATATTCGCGCTAGCACCGTGAGCTCAGCATTGAACAACGTCCGCGCTGATGGCCACCATCTGTCGTTTGGAAATCTATTCGCCAAGCAAGACGTGAATCTCTTCGCATTGGGTTTAATTGTGGTGGGTGACAGTGTCAGCGGTGGTGATCAGTTCTGGTCAGCAGACGAAGATATCAGCTTCCAGCGACTGCTCGCAGATGGCCAGGTTCTGCTTGATAGCCTGCTAGACACCCGCGGTGGCCAGTTGGTCGCCGATCACGGCTTGGTTGCCAACGCCGGCTGGCGTGGTGGAGTTGCTTCGCCAGCTGTCATCCAACTGCAGCAAGTGGTGACACCGACGATGAGCCTATGGGCTGGCTCGGCGATTGACGTTGCGGATGCGCAGTTGGGTATATCAGCTGACCTGCACGCTCAGGATATTCAAATGGTCGGTGAGCATACGGGTCTCGGTTCGTTGCAGTTACTAGTAGAAGGCTTGAACAACAGCGGCGCCGCAGGTGATCGTTTTGTCACTAGGCTTCAAGCGAAAGCGGTACGGACCTCGTTGTTGGACATGGTTTACAGCGACTTTGAAACTTCAGCCTCGATTGCCGATTTTGAGGATATTCGCAATGCTGACTTCCTGCGCCTGAGCACACCTCAGACCTTACTGATCGCGGATAATCTGTCGCCAGCATACCGCGCTGATGCACATGTTCAGCTGCATGAGTTGGATAAAGCTTTCTGGCTTTATCAGGCTGACGTTACCAGCTACACCAATGCCTACGTGTTGCACCGTGATGCCACACACTTGGTCCGCGTTCCCAATTTTGCCGAAGGGCATGAGGACGGTGGGGTAGATTATCAAGGCATCACAGCAGCACGATACGCTCAGGCAATGCTGGCGCCTGATGTCATGAGCCTCCGGCTGGGGAATCTGCTGAACCAGGCTGCAGGTTATCCTTCTGCACCGAGCACGGAAGTTCAGATTCCGGGGGTAATGGGCCCGGTGAATCTGCAATGGCCGCAGGGCTCATCCGATAATACTGATGAAAAGGAGCTGTGGGACATCTGATGACAACCCAAGCAAGGATCAATAAGTGCGTATGGATGCTGGCAGCGGCAATGCTGCCTTGTGTTGTCGATGCCCAGGTAGCTTTGCCCGGAGGCGTTAGCCCAGGGCAGATCAATCCAAGTTTACAGCGCGAGCAAATAGACTCACAGCGACGTCAGCAAGAGATTGAGGAACGGGCGCGGCGTATAGAAATACCCGCGATACAGGGTGAGCAGCCGTCACAGGGTGACGCGCTGCCTGATGACAGCCCGCCATTCGTATTAGATGGCATCAGCTTCAATACGTCGGTGTTTATTCCGCAAGCGCAGTTGAAGGAGATCGCTGGCCGCTACGTCGGGCGGGAGATCACTTTCGCTGACCTCAACGAAATGATTCGCGATGTTAACCAGGTGTATGCTGATGCCGGACAACTGACAGCTCGTGCAATCCTTCCCCCGCAGTCGCTCGAAGATGGCCAATTAAGAGTCGTGCTGGTCGAGGCAGAGCTGGACGGGGTGACTTTTATCGGTGAAGGCGAAGGTGTTGATGACAGTTTTTATCGGGATCGCCTGGACCTGGCTGAGGGGGAGACGCTGGACAGCCCGATGTTGATCGAAGCTATTCGCCGTTTCAATGCTACTAGTCAGGGGCCTCAGATTTCAGCTGGATTGGCACCAGGCGAACGTTTCGGGACAACTCGCGTTGATATTGAACGCTTCGAACCAAAGCGCTTCGATTGGTCGCTGTTCGCCAATAATTATGGCAGTGAAGGTACCGGTTATGAGCAGCTAGGCGGCACTTTCAACTGGTTTTCGCCGACCGGCGTTGCTGATAATCTTGGCGTCATTCTGGTGGGTACTCGTGGTAGTCAGTACATGAACCTGCGGTATACTCGGCCAGTCACCCGTAACAACGGTTTTGCCTGGATTGAAGCCGGGGCGAACAGCATGGAAATCAAGAGCGGCCCTTTGGCTGATCTGAATATTGAAGGCGATTCCAGCAACTATGGTATTGGCTTTGATCAACCTTGGTGGGTATCGGATAGTTGGTTACTCTTGGGTGGGTTGGGTTACACCTTCCAATCCTCAGAAACGACCCTCGAAGGCTTCACCCTCAGTGAGGTGGATATTCAGGAAGTTTTCCTCAAGGGACAGTTTGAGTATCGCGCTGCTCCATGGTATGCGCGCTATGAGCAGCGTATCCGTCAAGCCTCTCCGGACAACGCACTGACCGGGGAAAGCGGCAATTTCACTATCCTTACCGGGGACCTTTATTCCTCGCGACAATTGGGTGAGCAATTTGAATTGGTCGGTCTCGGCGGATGGCAATATGCAACGCGTGAAGACGAGTTACCCTCTGCTCTGCATAAACAGTTTGGTGGCGTTAGCGCGCAACGCGGTTACGACCCAGGGGTGATTACGGCTCCTTGGGGTGTCAACTTTAGTGTTGAAGGCTATTGGCACTTAAGTGAGCGGTGGCAACCTTTCGTATTTATGGATTACGGGCGCGCCATGGAGTTGGGGGAGGAAGATGTTGATTTGGTCAGTGGTGGCTTGGGTTTGAACAGCCGTTGGTTCGGCGATCACGTCTCCGTCAACTTGCTGGCCGCAGGAGCTTTCAAAGACGTTGTGCCTGATCAGGACGGCGCGAAACTGCTATTGCAGTTGGTTTTTCGCTAAGCTCGAAACGGACTTAACAGAATACCGGGACTGAACCCGGGCAGGGAGAGAATGGATGTCAACGTTGTTGTTATACAAGGAAATAAAAGCGCTTAATCGAGATCAGCATAAAGCGCTCAAGATGAATGCGGGTAAAGGTTGCGAGTTTGCGGCAGGAACGCACATAGTGCCTTTGGCGGGCCTGGAGTTCTTCCAAGCTGCGCGCAGTTATCCGATTCTGTTTGTAGGTGAAGGCGAGCAGCTCAGCCCGATTGCGTTGTTAGGCCTTAAAGAAGGGCTCAATAGCTTTGTAGACGATTCGGGCCAGTGGCGCAGCAACACCTACGTACCCGCGTTTATTCGGCGCTACCCTTTCGTACTGGCGCAATCTGAGAATGACGAATTTACCGTCTGTTTTGATGAGGCATACGCTGGCTGGAATGAAACGGAAGGGCGTGAGCTGTTTAGCGAAACCGGTGAAAACAGCGAATACCTGAACGAGATGATTCAGTTTTTGCAAAACTTTACTGCAGAAATGCATCGTACACGCGAGCTGGTTAGCGTGCTGCAGGAGTTGGAACTGTTGGAATCGCGTACGCTCAAGTTGAGCCACGTCAGCGGAGAAACCTTTGTTCTTAAGGATTTTCACGCTGTGAATGAAGAGCGCTTCCTAGCCTTGAACGACGAGCAGGTGCTCAGGTTGAATAAGGCAGGCTTCCTCGGCTGGGTCTACGCCCACTTGATGTCATTGGGCAACAGTAACCTGTTGTTTGAGCATTATTTGGCTAATCGGCCCGATCAAACTCACTGAGTTTGATTATGTTTGATGCTTTGCCTCTGCGTTCTTAATGCTCTTCCGCGACTTGGTTTCTACCACCGCGCTTGGCCTGATACATCAATAGGTCTCCACGATTGATCAGGCTTTTGACGGAGTCTTCAGGGTGCAGAGTGCTCAGGCCAATACTGACGGTCAGCGGTATTGGCTGACCATCCAGTTCGAACTGCATGCATTCGACTGACTTGCGAATACGTTCGGCTACCATCCGGCCTGCGTCTAGCGAGGTATCGTTGAGCAAGACTACAAACTCCTCGCCACCTAGCCGGTACAAACCATCGACGGAGCGCAGGGAATCGCTGATGCAGTTGACCACTGCTTTGAGCGCGGCATCGCCATAGGCATGACCGTAACTGTCGTTAACCTGTTTGAAGTGATCAATGTCCAGTACCAGCAGTGCTAGTGGTTGCTGGTTACGATGGCTTTGGCGTATGTCGCGTTCCAGATTCTGGTTTAGCGCCAGGCGGTTGCTAGCGCCAGTTAAGCTATCGTTGAGCGCGCAATGCAAGGCTTCGCGATACATTAGGGCGTTGCGTAAAGGGTAGAGCAGGGTGCCGAGCAAGGTCTCTATCGCCAGCAACTCGTTCTCGCTGAAACGTTGCTGGCGGCTGAACTGCAATTCACCAAGATAACTTCCCGCGTGAGATAGGCGATAGCTGCAACGATGTAGCGCGGGCTGGCCAATCTGGATCGGGTTGGGGTCTGAATTGTGACGGTATTCCAGCGCGTCGATTTGCAATAGCTCTTTAAGACCGGTGCAGAACAAGCTGAGAATCTGATCGACTTCTAATGTGGTTTGCAGGCTCTGCAGCAATTGTTGCTGCACTTGCTCGAATTGCTCGCCCTGTTTCGCCGTCTTGCGCCTGGCGCCAGCCGTTTTACCGGCGTTGCCGAGCTTTATGCGGGCGGTATCGAAGTCGATGGTATTTCCCTGCAAGTGCATCATGATGGCGAATCCCGACATTGGTTCTTATGCAGGTTCTATAGCAAGCAATGTGCCATTATATAAATATCAATTATTTCAATTGGTTATGATTTGCACTTGAGGTTGGGTAGACGCGGAGCGGCAAGAATTTGCCGCTCTCTTTGCAGGGCTTGCCGCTATCTACGGCGGTGCGCCAAAAACTTGGCTATTGCGCGTCGAGCGCCTGACCATTGGTGTCGCGACTGTCGGGTCCCAATAGGTACAGGAAAGCCGGCATGATGGCGCTGGGTTCGGGGTTGTTTTCTGCTGGCTCGTTGGGATAAGCCTTGGCGCGCATCTTGGTTCGGGTGGCGCCGGGGTTCAGAGTATTGACGCGTATCTCGCTGGTACCGTCTTGTTCGTCGGCCAATGTCTGCATTAGACCTTCTACTGCGAACTTGCTGACCGCATAGGGTCCCCAATACGCACGGCCTTTGCGGCCGACGCTGGACGATAGCAAAACGACAGAGGCATCGGGTGCGGCGCGCAACAGCGGCATCATGGTCTTGGTCAGCAAGAAAGGCGCGTTTACGTTGACCTGCATAACCTTAAGCCAGGCATCTGCTCTCACTGTATCCATCAGGGTGCGTGGCCCTAATTCAGCGGCGTTGTGTACCAGCCCATCAAGCTTGCCGAAGGTGTCAAAAAGTTGATCGGCTAGATCTTCGTAATCCTTTTCCAGCGCAGTTTCCAGATTCAGCGGGCAAAGCGCGGGCTGTGGATGGCCGGCAGCTTCGATTTCGTCGTAAACGGCTTCCAGCTTGCTCGGGGTGCGACCGACCAGTACGACGGTGGCGCCATGGGCTGCACAACTCAGCGCGCAGGCGCGGCCGATACCATCGCCGGCGCCGGTAATCAGAATGACGCGATCTTTAAGCAGGTCTGCGGGAGCGGTGTAATCAAACATGCGTGGTCTCCGTTGCGCGGCGCGTCTCCAGCCAGGGGCGGAGGGCGGCAGCGTTTTTGATGCTGTGGGTGGCGTGCCAATTGGCCGGGTCATCGCCGGCGGGAATGTAGCCATACAGGGCTGCGACCGTAGCGGTGCCGGCGGCGTGGCCGGACTGAATGTCGCGCAAATGATCACCGACAAACACGCAGCCGCTGGGCTCAACGCCCAATTCGGCGCAGGCCTTGAGTACCGGCTCGGCGTGCGGCTTAGCCTGGCTTACCTGATCGGGACAGATCAGTGTGCCGCAGCGCTCAGATAGACCCATAGCGGCGATCAGGGGAATGCTGAAGCGGCTCATTTTGTTGGTTACCACACCCCAGGGCAGGCCTTCGGCGTCCAGCCAGTCGAGCAGCTCAGGGATGCCGGGGAAGGGTTGCGTATGCGTAGCCAGTTGCTCGGTATAGCGCCGCAGAAAATCCTCGCGCAAGGCATCAAAGCCTTCATCCTGCGGGCGCATACCAAAGGCTGAACAGAGCATGCCGACGGAGCCGTCGGACACCTGACTGCGGACCAGCTTTGGGTTGATCAACGGCCGGTCGTGCTCGCGTAACATGGCGTCGATGATCGCCATGAAGTCGTCGACGGTGTCGAGCAGGGTGCCATCCAGATCGAATAAAACGCTGGTGAGCATCATGCCTCCGCTTGGCGCTGGCAATGAATCATGTAATTGACGTCTACATTGCCTTCCAGCTTGTAGGTTTTGGTGATGGGATTAAAGGTTAATCCGGTCATATCGAGCAAGTTCAGCCCGGCCTCACGAGACCATCCGCCGAGCTCTGCAGGGCGGATGAACTTGGCGAACTCATGGGTGCCGCGTGGCAGCATGCGCAGCACATACTCGGCACCGATGATGGCAAACAGGAAGGACTTGGGGTTGCGGTTAATGGTCGAAAAAAACACGTGACCGCCGGGTTTGACCAGCTTGGCGCAGGCGCGGATGACCGAGCTGGGATCGGGTACGTGCTCAAGCATCTCCAGACAAGTAACCACGTCAAAGCGTCCGGCGTGCAGCTCCGCAAACTCTTCGGCGGTGGTCTGCTGGTAATCAACCACAACGCCAGACTCGAGTTGATGCAAGCGAGCAACTGAAAGTGGCGCCTCGCCCATATCAATGCCGGTCACCGTTGCGCCACGTTGTGCCATGGCCTCGGCGAGAATGCCTCCGCCGCAACCAATATCCAGCACTTCCTTGCCGGCCAACGGAACGCGCTCATCAATCCAGTTAGTGCGTAACGGATTGATCTCATGTAATGGTTTGAACTCACTGTTGCGGTCCCACCAACGGCTTGCCAAGGCTTCGAACTTGGCTATTTCGGCGCGATCAACGTTAAGACTCATGTGTATCCCCTTGGCGAATTCGTGTGGCCAGCGCGCTGGCCTGCTGCAATATCGGACCGGTATCCAATGAGCAGAGTTTCCCGTCGCGTAGTTTCTGTTTGCCGGCTACCCATACGTCGGATACCTGGGCTGCGCTGCAGGTGTAAAGTAGTTGTGATACGGGTTCATAGACGGGCTGCTGGGCCAGTCCGGAAAGGTCGATCGCTGTAATATCTGCGGCTTTTCCGACTTCCAATGAGCCGGTTTCTTCAGCTAATCCCAGCGCGCGTGCGCCCGCTAAGGTTGCCATGTGCAGCGCGGCATGGGCGTCGAGTGCGGTGGGGTCACCGGCGGTTAGCTTGGCCAAAAAAGCCGCGCTGCGCATTTCACCGAGCATATCCAGATCGTTATTGCTGGCGGCGCCGTCGGTGCCGAGCGCTACATTCACCTGTGCACCCAGTAGTCGTTGCACCGGCATCGCGCCGCTGGCCAGCTTCATGTTGGATTCAGGGCAGTGGATGACCTGTACGCCATGCTCGCTGAGCAGAGCAAGGTCTTGGTCGTTGATCTGCGTAACGTGCACCGCCTGCAATCTCGGACTGAGCAAGCCGAGCTTTTGCAAGCGCTGCAGTGGCCGCATGCCGGTTAAGCGAACGGACTCTTCCACCTCAAAAGGCGTTTCATGGATGTGCATGTGGATTGGCAGATCCAGCTCGTCAGCTAGAGTTCGCACGCGGGTCAGCGTTTCGTCGCCCACGGTATAGGGCGCGTGTGGACCGAAAGCGACGCTGATTAGCTCGTTGTGGCGGGTTTCGTCGTGCAGTTTGAGACCCTTGGCGATGGCCTCGGTGGCGTCGCGTGCCCCCGGAATCGGATTGTCGATGACCGGAAACGCCAGTTGCGCGCGGATGCCAGCGTCCATGGCGGCAGCGGCAGCCACTTCTGGATGAAAATACATGTCGGCAAAGCAGGTAGTGCCGCCGCGCAACATCTCGGCTATCGCAAGATCGGTTCCCAGACGGACAAAGTCGGCATTGACCCAGCGGCCCTCGGCAGGCCATATATGGTCTGTCAGCCACGTCATCAGTGGCAAATCGTCGGCAAGGCCGCGGAGCAGACTCATAGCCGCGTGGCCGTGAGCGTTGATCAGGCCTGGGATCAATAAGTGATCAGGCAGTTCGCGCCGCTCGCGTACATTGAGTTCGGTAGTTTGCGCGGCGGGTAGCAAGGCGATGATGCGGCCTTGATGCACTGCCAGGGCATGGTGCTCTAGTACCATGCCGCTCGGTACCACGGGCACGATCCAGCGTGGCAGGATCAGCAGATCGAGTTCGTCGGGGAGAGTGGTCATGTCGAGTTCGCCTTGTTTCATGGTCGGGAGTATAACCTTAGGTGGTAGGGGCGTGCAGGGGGTAAGCGCCGCAACGATTCTGAAGTTAAGGGTCGGCTTGGTTTGGGATGTCAATTCAGATGGGTAGCGGCAAGAGTTAAAGCGGTCAGATCACAATAAGGGGAGCTCGCTATGTTGCAGTCCAAAACCGTCAGTGGTGAGCAGGTTTCGCTGGAATCCATCGAATGGTTGAGCAGCCGGCGACTGCGTTTGTTGGATCAGCGCAGGTTGCCGGATCGTATTGTCTACTGTGAATGCAGCGGCGCAGCTGAGGTGGCTGAAGCCATCGCCAGTATGGTCGTGCGGGGCGGCTCAGCCATTGGGATTGCCGCCGCCTATGGCATAGCTCTGGCGGCAGAAAGCATCGGTAGTAGTGATGATTGGGGAGCGGCGCTGGCGGCTGATTTCGATATGCTGGAGGGTACCCAGTCAACTGTGATCAGTCTGTCCTGGGCCTTGGGCATTATGCGCGAAACCTTGCGTAAGCTGACGGTGCAACACGATGTACCAGCGCGCTTGCTGCAGGCCGCTATCGCTGTGCATGAGAGCGACCGAGAGGCCAACCGCAGTATGGGCAAGTTAGGCATGCAACTGATCGGGCGGCGACAAAAAAAACCGCAACGCATCATGCTGCACTCCAATGACGGAGCCCTCGCCAGCGGGGGTTATGGTACTTCGTTGGGTGTGGTGCGCGCAGCACATGAGGCTGGCCTGGTGGAAGTTGTCTATATCAGCGAAACACGTCCTCTATTGCAGGGCTCGCGGTTGACCGCCTGGGAGTTGTCACAGGCGGATATTCCGGCCCAGTTACATATCGACAGCGCCGCCGCGCACCTAATGAAGAACGAAAATATCAACTGGGTGGTGGTGGCAGCCGATCGGATTGCTGCCAATGGCGATGCAATTTGCAAGACCGGCACCTACGCATTAGCGGTACTGGCCATGCACCATGGCGTGCGCTTTATGGTGGTAGCGTCCAGCTACTGCATTGATCTGGCGCTGGAGGTCGGTGATGACCTGTCGCTGGAAGAGCGTTCCAGCCGTGAATTGCTCCAGTTCGGTGAGCGTAATATCGATACCGGCGTGCCAGTGAGCAATCCGGTGTTTGATGTCACACCGGCTGACCTAATAGATGTCATCGTTACTGAGAAGGGGCTCGTTGAGCGCCCCGATGAGCGCAAATTGGCCGATTTGGTTAGCCCTCGCCGGCTGCATTAAATTGACCTGAATAGGCCTGCTAGCTCCTGAGCGCGTCTCAGGGGCGTTTTGCACCTCTGCTTAATGCTCCCGCCCATGTCCTGTCTGTGGTATCCTTCGCGGCTTTGATTGGGCGGGTTGAGCGGTGTTGCGGCCAAATCGCCGCCGCCTTTACGGGTGAGCGCTGTGATCCCCCTTGTGCGCTTGAATAATGCTATTGGCATCAATGAGTTGCCGACAATAAAAGGAATGCCGTTTCATGGGTGAACTGGCCAAAGAAATCCTTCCAGTCAGTATTGAAGACGAGTTGAAGCAGTCCTACCTTGATTACGCGATGAGCGTGATTGTTGGTCGGGCCCTGCCGGACGTGCGCGATGGCCTCAAGCCTGTGCACCGTCGGGTGTTGTTCGCCATGAGCGAACTGAACAACGACTGGAATAAGCCCTATAAGAAATCGGCTCGTGTGGTCGGTGACGTTATCGGTAAATACCACCCGCATGGCGACTCCGCGGTATACGACACCATCGTTCGTATGGCGCAGCCGTTCTCCTTGCGCTATCTGCTGGTCGACGGTCAGGGTAACTTCGGTTCGGTTGACGGCGACAACGCTGCTGCCATGCGATACACCGAAATCCGCATGACCAAGTTGGCCCACGAACTGCTGGCCGACCTGGATAAAGAGACCGTTGACTGGGTGCCTAACTACGACGGCACCGAACAGATACCGGCCGTATTGCCGACTCGGGTTCCCAATCTGCTGATCAACGGCTCCAGCGGTATTGCTGTGGGTATGGCGACCAATATCCCGCCGCACAACCTGACCGAAGTGGTTAACGGTTGCCTGGCGCTGATCGCCAATCCGGATATGACCATCGACGATTTGATGGAATACATCCCCGGTCCGGACTTTCCTACTGCCGCCATCATTAACGGCCGTGACGGTATTGTCGAAGCCTACAAGACCGGCCGTGGCCGTATCTATGTACGCGCGCGCTGCGAGATTCAGGACATCGACAAGGTCGGTGGCCGCCAGCAGATCATCATTCATGAGCTGCCATATCAGTTGAACAAAGCGCGTTTGATCGAAAAGATCGCCGAGCTGGTTAAAGAGAAAAAGATCGAAGGCATTTCCGAGCTGCGCGATGAGTCTGATAAAGACGGTATGCGTGTGGTTATCGAGTTGCGTCGTGGCGAAGTAGCCGAAGTGGTGCTCAATAACCTGTATCAGCAGACGCAGATGCAAGGTGTATTCGGTATCAATATCGTTGGTTTGCTGGACGGCCAGCCGCGCATTCTTAACCTGAAAGAGCTGCTGGACGCCTTCGTACGTCACCGCCGTGAAGTGGTTACCCGCCGTACGGTGTTTGAGCTGCGTAAGGCACGCGAACGCGGACACATTCTGGAAGGCCAGGCGGTAGCGTTATCGAACATCGATCCGGTTATCGCCATGATCAAAGCCTCGCCGACGCCAGCTGAAGCCAAAGTTGCTTTGATTGCGCATGGCTGGGAGCCAGGCGCGGTGGTTGAGATGGTCGAGCGGGCCGGTGCCGAGTCGTGCCGCCCGGATGGTCTGGACGAGCAGTACGGTCTGCGTGACGGTAAGTATCACCTGTCACCTGAGCAGGCTCAGGCGATTCTCGAACTGCGCCTGCATCGTCTGACCGGTCTTGAGCACGACAAGCTGCTGGCCGAGTATCAGGAAATCCTCAAGCAGATTGCTGAGTTGCTGCTCATCCTCAACAGCGAAGCGCGCTTGATGGAAATCATCATCGAAGAGTTGGAGCATATTCGCGACAACTACGGCGATGAGCGGCGTACCGAGATTCTTGCTTCGCGTATGGATTTGACTCTCGCGGATCTGATTACCGAAGAAGAGCGCGTGGTAACCATTTCCCATGGTGGTTATGCCAAGAGCCAGCCGCTGGCCGACTATCAGGCACAGCGCCGCGGTGGGCGTGGTAAGGCTGCAACCGGCGTTAAGGATGAGGATTATGTATCCCACCTGTTGGTTGCGCACAGCCATACTACGCTGCTGCTGTTTTCGAGCCGCGGTAAGGTTTATTGGCTGAAAACCTACGAGATTCCGGAAGCCTCGCGCACTGCGCGCGGGCGTCCATTGGTTAACCTGCTGCCGCTGGAGGAGGGTGAATTCATCTCCACCATGCTGCCGGTTGATGAGTACACCGAAGGGTGGTTCATCTTCATGGCGACGGCCAATGGCACCGTGAAGAAGACCCCATTGGTGCAGTTCAGTCGTCAACGCAGCGTGGGTTTGATTGCCCTGGATCTGGACGAAGGCGATACCCTTATTTCCGCGGCGCTGACCAATGGCGAACGCGAGATAATGCTGTTCTCCGATGGCGGCAAAGTAACGCGCTTCAAAGAAACGGACGTGCGCGCCATGGGCCGTACTGCGCGAGGCGTGCGCGGCATGCGTTTGCCAGCAGAACAGCATCTGGTGTCCATGTTGATTGCTGAAGCAGGCACGCAGATTCTTACCGCCTCTTCGCGCGGTTTCGGCAAGCGCACTGCGGTTGAAGACTTCCCGCAGTACAAGCGTGGCGGCCAGGGCGTGATTGCCATGGTATCCAACGAGCGCAACGGCCCATTAGTCGGCGCAGTTCAGGTAGTTGATGGTGAAGAGATCATGCTGATCTCGGATCAGGGCACACTGGTACGTACCCGCGTCAATGAAGTGTCTTGCCTGTCGCGTAATACGCAAGGTGTGATGCTGATACGCCTGGCCTCCGATGAAAAACTGGTCGGCTTGGAGCGTGTGCAGGAGCCTTCGGAAGAAGAGCTTGAAGCGATCGTTGAGCTGGACGAAGAGGGTAATCCTCTGCCGGTTGAAGCAGAGTCTGAGCCTCAAACTGACGCCAACGATGAGCAGCAACCCTTGGATGATCAGGAGTAATCGTGAGTAAGCGTCTGTTCAATTTCTGTGCAGGGCCTGCAGCATTGCCAGAGGCAGTGTTGCAGCAGGCCCAGGCCGAGCTGCTTGATTGGCAAGGCAAGGGCCTTTCGGTGATGGAAATGAGTCATCGCAGCGACGAGTTTGTGAGCGTGGCGCAAAAGGCCGAGCAGGATCTGCGCGACCTGATGTCGATTCCTGATAACTACAAAGTCTTGTTTCTGCAGGGCGGTGCTAGCCAACAGTTTGCCCAGATTCCATTGAACCTGATGGCTGAAGGCGGCAGTGCGGACTATATCGATACCGGTATTTGGTCACGTAAAGCCATTGAAGAAGCATCGCGTTACGGCGCGATCAATGTGGCTGGCAGCGCCAAGGCTCACGATTATTTCGCTATTCCCGGTCAGAACGATTGGCAGCTGTCGCAAGACGCTGCTTACGTGCATTACTGCCCGAACGAGACGATCGGTGGTCTGGAGTTCAACTGGGTGCCGCAAACCGGTGACGTGCCACTGATAGCAGACATGTCTTCGACTATCCTGTCGCGTCCGGTCGATGTTTCTCAGTTCGGCATGATCTACGCAGGCGCTCAGAAAAACATCGGGCCGAGTGGTCTGGTGGTCGTCATTATTCGTGAAGACCTGCTCGGCAAGGCGCGCGCTAGTTGCCCGACCATGCTGGATTACGCCGTGGCCGCGCAGAACGACTCTATGTACAACACGCCGCCGACCTTTGCCTGGTATCTGTCTGGTTTGATTTTCAGCTGGCTGAAAGAGCAGGGCGGTCTTGAGGCCATGAAGCGCATCAATGACGCCAAGCAGCGCACGCTTTACTCCGCCATTGATACCAGCGGCTTGTACAGCAACCCAATCAATATCGCCGATCGCTCGTGGATGAATATTCCCTTTCGTTTGGCCGATGATCGATTGGATAAGCCCTTCCTGGCCGGTGCCGAAGAGCGGGGCCTGTTGAACCTAAAAGGTCACAGATCGGTAGGCGGCATGCGCGCATCCATCTATAACGCGGTGCCGCAAGCCGCAGTGGATGCACTGGTGGCCTACATGGCCGAGTTTGAACAGCAGCACGGTTGATTTCTATGTCAGATGAAGACCAGTTAAAAGCGTTGCGTAAGCGTATCGATTCGCTCGATGAGAAGATTCTCGGTCTGATCAGTGAGCGAGCTACCTGTGCCCAAACCGTGGCCCAGGTTAAGCAGAAGTCATTGCCGGCAGACGCTAAACCAGTGTTTTACCGGCCCGAGCGCGAAGCTTGGGTGCTCAAGCACATTATGGAGTTGAATCAGGGGCCGCTGGATAACGAAGAAGTAGCGCGTCTGTTCCGCGAAATCATGTCCGCCTGCCTGGCGCTCGAAGAACCCCTGCGAGTCGCTTATCTGGGACCAGAAGGTACCTTCACCCAGGCGGCTGCGCTTAAGCACTTTGGGCATTCGGTAATTAGTGTGCCCATGGCTGCGATTGATGAGATTTTCCGTGAAGTGGCGGCAGGTGCTGTGCACTTTGGCGTGGTACCGGTAGAGAACTCCACGGAAGGCGCTATTAATCACACGCTGGATAGCTTTCTTGAGCACGATATGGTGATCTGCGGCGAAGTAGAGCTGCGCATTCATCACCACCTGTTGGTGGGTGAAAACACCCGTGCCGACAAGATTTCCCGGGTTTACTCGCACTCACAGTCATTGGCGCAATGTCGCAAGTGGCTGGATGCGCACTACCCGAACGTTGAGCGTGTGGCGGTTGCCAGTAATGCTGAAGCCGCCAAGCGGGTCAAAGGCGAGTGGAACTCCGCTGCCATTGCCGGCGATATGGCTGGTGAGCTCTATGGGCTGACCAAGCTGGCCGAAAAGATCGAGGACCGCCCGGACAATTCCACGCGTTTCCTGATCATTGGCAGTCAAGCCGTGCCGCCGACGGGCGACGACAAGACCTCGGTTATCGTCTCCATGCGCAACAAGCCGGGTGCGCTGCACCAACTACTGCAGCCGTTTCATTCTAATGGCATCGATTTGAGCCGGATTGAAACCCGCCCATCGCGCAGCGGTAAGTGGACCTACGTGTTCTTTATCGACTTCTTCGGCCATCAACATGACCCGTTGATCCGTGATGTGCTCGAGAAAATCAATGATGACTCGGTAGCGCTCAAGGTGCTGGGGTCTTACCCCAAAGCGGTACTTTAAATCGTTAGCGACTAGCTGCAAACCGCACGCTGCATATACAGGCAGCCTGCTGGTTTGCGCTTGCCGCTTGTAGCTTGAGGCTGTTGTTATGACCTGTGATTTCCTCGCTCTGGCGCGTCCAGGCGTACAAAAATTATCTCCCTATGTGCCAGGCAAACCGGTCGAAGAGTTGGCCCGTGAGTTTGGTCTGCGTCCGCAGGATATCGTTAAGCTCGCCAGTAACGAGAACCCGCTTGGGCCAAGCCCTGCTGTCAAAAAAGCGATTGAAGCAGCGCTGCCTGAACTGACGCGCTACCCGGATGGCAATGGCTTTGCGCTTAAACAAGCACTTGCCACCAAGCTCGGCGTACCGACTGCCAGCATTACTCTGGGTAATGGCTCTAATGACATTCTTGAGCTGGTGACCCGCGCCTTTGTTGGCCCAGAGCACGAAGTCATTTTCAGCGATCACGCCTTCGCGGTTTACCCCATCGTCACCCAGGCGGTCGGCGCTACGGCGGTATCGGTACCGGCCAAGAATTGGGGGCATGATCTGCCTGCTATGGCGGCGGCGATTTCTGATGCGACGCGCATGATATTTATCGCCAATCCCAACAACCCGACCGGTACCTGGATTGAGCGAGTCGAATTGGAAGCCTTTTTGGCCCAAGTGCCTGAGACCGTGATGGTCGTGCTGGACGAAGCCTATACCGAGTACGTTGAAACAGATGACGTACCCAACGGCATGGACTATCTGGCGCAGTATCCCAATCTGCTGGTCTCGCGTACCTTCTCGAAGGCCTACGGGTTGGCGGCGCTGCGCGTAGGCTACGGTGTGTCCAGCCCGCAGATAGCCGATGCGTTAAACCGTGTGCGTCAGCCTTTTAACGTTAATAGCTTGGCCCTTGCTGCTGCCTTGGCGGCTTTGCAGGATGAAGCCTATCTGATCGAAAGCCGGCGAATTAACCGTCTCGGCATGCAGCAGCTGGAGGATGGTTGTGCGCTTATGGGGTTGAGCTGGATTCCCTCGCGCGGCAATTTTCTAGCCATCGACCTGGGGCGTGAAGCGGCTCCCGTGTTTCAGGCGCTGTTGCGCGAAGGCGTGATCGTGCGCCCTGTGGCTAATTACGGCATGCCTAATCACCTGCGCGTGACCGTTGGTTTGCCTGAAGAAAATCAGCGTTTTCTTGATGTATTGAAGCAGGTGCTAATCAGTGGTTGATGTAACAGCGGTGTCATCAATAGCTCCCAAAATCGGGCGCCTGACGGTTATTGGTCTTGGTCTGATTGGCGGCTCTTTTGCCAAGGGCATGCGCCAAAGCGGTCTGTGCACTGAGGTCGTGGGTTGCGATCTAGACCCTGTTGCCCGTCGTCAGGCTGTTCCATTGGGTGTAGTTGACCGGGTGTCGGCCGACGTAGCCGAGGCGGTCGCGGGTGCCGATCTAATCATGCTGGCGGTGCCGGTTATGGGGATGCATGCGGTGCTGCAGCAGCTCGCGGCGTTGCCGCTGGAGCGCACAGTGATTACCGATGTTGGCAGCACCAAAGGCGCCGTGGTCAAAGCCGTGGCAGAGGTGTTTGGCGAGGTGCCGGCCAATTTTGTACCGGGGCATCCGATTGCCGGCTCTGAAAAAAGTGGTGTAGAGGCCGCCCGTGCGGATCTGTTTAAACATCATAAAGTGATCCTGACGCCGGTGGAAAACACCAGTGAGCAGGCTCTGGCGTTGGTCCAGCAATGTTGGCAAGCGCTGCAGGCAGACGTAGAGCAGATGAGTCTGGCGGACCATGACGAAGTGCTGGCCGCGACTAGCCATCTGCCACATCTACTGGCGTTTTCACTGGTCGATACCTTGGCTGGGCGTAACGAGAATCTTGAGATTTTCCGCTACGCCGCTGGCGGCTTTAGAGATTTTACCCGCATCGCTGCTAGCGATCCGGTGATGTGGCGTGATGTGTTTTTGGCCAATCGGGACGCGGTGTTACGCAGCCTGGATGCCTTTACTCAAGATTTGAGCCGCTTGCGCGATGCGGTCGAAAGCCGGGATGCCAACACGCTGTTGGGCGTATTTACCCGAGCCAAGTCGGCGCGCGAGCATTTCAGTACTATTTTGGCCCGCCGGGCCTACATGGAACCTATGCAGACTAAATCCATTAATTTCGTCGCCAGCCCCGGCGGCAAAGTGCAGGGCCAGATTCGCGTGCCCGGCGATAAATCCATTTCCCATCGTTCCATTATGTTGGGTTCGTTGGCTGAGGGTGTGACCGAAGTCGAAGGTTTTCTGGAAGGCGAAGACAGTCTCGCCACCTTGCAGGCTTTTCGCGATATGGGCGTGGTCATCGAAGGTCCGCACCATGGCCGCGTGACCATCAACGGTGTAGGCCTACACGGCTTGAAAGCGCCGCCCGGTTCGCTGTACCTGGGTAACTCCGGCACGTCCATGCGTTTGCTTTCAGGTCTGCTAGCCGGGCAAACCTTTGATACCGTGCTGACCGGCGACGCCTCCCTGTCCAAACGCCCCATGGGTCGAGTGGCTAAACCTCTGCGTGAAATGGGCGCCCAGATCGATACGGGTGACGAAGGCGGGCCGCCGTTGCGCATTGGTGGTTCTGGTCGTTTGATGGGTATGGATTACACAATGCCGATGGCCAGCGCTCAGGTTAAATCCTGCGTGCTGTTGGCGGGTCTCTACGCCTCGGGCAGCACCTCGGTTACCGAGCCGGCGCCAACCCGCGACCATACCGAACGCATGCTCAAAGGCTTTGGTTATCCGGTCAAGGTAGATGGCGCCACGGTCACTATCGAATCCGGTCACACCCTGCAGGCCTGCAAAATCGATGTGCCGGCCGATATCTCTTCCGCAGCTTTCTTTATGGTGGCTGCCAGCATCTGTGAGGGCGCCGACCTGCTGCTTGAGCACGTTGGGATTAACCCCACACGTATCGGCGTGATTAACATTTTGCGAGAAATGGGCGGCAATATTGAGCTGAGCAACGAACGTGAAGTCGGTGGCGAGCCAGTCGCCGACATCCGCGTTCGTTACGCGCCGCTCAAGGGCATTGATATCCCAGCTGATCAGGTGCCTTTGGCAATTGACGAATTCCCGGTGCTCTTTATAGCCGCCGCCTGCGCAGAAGGGCGTACTATTCTGCGCGGTGCAGATGAGCTGCGCGTTAAGGAGTCCGATCGTATCCAAGTGATGGCGGATGGGTTGATTGCGCTGGGCGTCAAAGCCGAGCCCACACCAGACGGCATCATTATCGAAGGTAGCGAGATTGGTAGTGGCAGCGTTGAAAGCCACGGTGATCATCGTATTGCCATGTCTTTTGCGGTAGCTGCATTGCGCGCTAAAGGTGAAATTCACATCAATGACTGCGCCAACGTGGCGACGTCATTCCCGGACTTTGTAGGCTTGGCGCAACGCGTCGGCATGCACGTCCGATTGGAGGAGAACGCGTGACTGAACAAGCTATCCCGGTGATCACCATCGATGGCCCTGGCGGGTCAGGGAAGGGCACCATCGCCGGCTTGCTGGCCAGTCGACTGGGTTGGAAATTATTGGACTCAGGTGCCCTTTATCGAGTGCTCGCATTTGCTGCACAAAATCATGGGGTGGCGTTGAGTAATGAGCCCGCGCTTGAGGCATTGGCGGCGCATCTGGATGTGCAGTTTGTTGCCGGCGCTGATGCACGCGAACAGCATATTATTCTCGAAGGCGAAGAAGTCACTCGCGCGTTGCGTACCGAAGCCACTGGCGCAGGCGCCTCTCTAGTCGCCGCGTTGCCGGCTGTGCGCGCTGCCTTGTTGCAGCGTCAGCGCGCATTTCGCGAGCCACCGGGCTTAGTCGCCGATGGCCGGGATATGGGCACCGTCGTCTTCGCCGACGCCGCATTGAAAATTTACCTGACCGCCAGTGCTGAGGAACGGGCAGGTAGACGCTATCGGCAGTTGCTCGAAAAGGGTGAAACTGCTAATCTTGCGAGTCTTCTCGATGAGATCGTCGCGAGGGATGATCGGGATATGAATCGCAGCATCGCGCCCTTGCGGCCTGCTGAGGATGCGATCCAGGTCGATTCCACATGTATGGGCATCGAAGAAGTACTTGAAATGGTTCATCGGGAAGCGCAAAAACGCGATTTGCTGAACTGATCAGACTGCTCTATCCGGGCAACCAGCCAAACCGGAAAGGGCATTGATACCATCAACCCACGCAAGCTGGTGGCGTGGCGGGTAAGTGGCTGCACAGCGCGCTCTTGAGCGGCTGAGCGGTAGCTGCCTTTATACTTAATTTACAGGATTCCAAATGAGCGAAAGCTTTGCCGAACTTTTTGAAGAAAGCCTAATAACCCTTGATATGGAGCCAGGCTCCATCATCACCGGTATCGTTGTGGACATCGACTCCGATTGGGTCACCGTTCACGCCGGTTTGAAATCAGAGGGTGTTATCCCACGCGAGCAGTTCCTGAACGATCAGGGTGAACTGACTATCCAAGTGGGTGATGAGGTTCACGTTGCACTGGAAGCCGTTGAAGACGGTTTCGGTGAGACCAAACTTTCCCGCGAAAAGGCCAAGCGCGCCGAGTCGTGGAAGGTTCTCGAAGCTGCTTTCGCTGCAGAAGAAATCGTCAAGGGTGTTATCAACGGCAAGGTCAAAGGTGGCTTTACCGTCGACGTCAACACCATTCGCGCGTTCCTGCCTGGTTCTCTGGTTGATGTGCGTCCGGTTCGTGACACCACTCACCTGGAAAACAAAGAACTGGAATTCAAGGTCATCAAGCTGGACCAGAAGCGCAACAACGTTGTTGTTTCTCGTCGCGCTGTCCTGGAAGCCGAAAATTCCGCCGAGCGCGAAGCTCTGCTGGAAACGCTGCAGGAAGGCCAAGTGGTCAAGGGTATCGTCAAGAACCTCACAGATTACGGCGCATTCGTCGATCTGGGCGGCGTCGATGGCCTGCTGCACATCACCGACATGGCGTGGAAGCGTATCAAGCATCCGTCTGAAATCGTCAACGTTGGCGATGAGATCGATGTCAAGGTGCTGAAGTTTGACCGTGAGCGCAATCGCGTTTCTCTGGGTCTGAAGCAGCTGGGCGAAGATCCATGGGTCGCTATCACTGGTCGTTACCCAGAAGGCACTCGCGTTACTGCCAAGGTCACTAACCTGACTGATTACGGCTGTTTCGCAGAGCTGGAAGAAGGCGTAGAAGGCCTGGTTCACGTATCCGAAATGGATTGGACCAACAAGAACATCCATCCTTCTAAAGTTGTCAATGTTGGCGACGAAGTAGAAGTTATGGTTCTGGATATCGACGAAGATCGTCGTCGCATCTCCCTGGGCATCAAGCAGTGCAAGATGAACCCATGGGAAGAGTTCTCCAGCAAGTTCAACAAGGGCGACAAGATCTCCGGTTCCATCAAGTCCATCACTGATTTCGGTATCTTTATCGGTCTGGACGGCGGCATCGACGGTCTGGTTCACCTGTCCGACATCTCCTGGAACGAAGCCGGTGAAGAAGCGGTACGTCGCTTCAAGAAAGGCGACGAGATCGAGACTGTTATCCTGTCTGTTGATCCAGAGCGTGAGCGCATCTCCCTGGGTGTCAAGCAGCTCGAAGACGATCCGTTCTCCAACTTCGTGTCCCTGAACGATAAGGGCACCATCCTGACCGGTACTGTTAAAGAAGTTGATGCCAAGGCTGCTATCATCACCCTGGCCGACGGTATCGAAGGCACGCTGAAAGCCTCTGAAATCAGCCGTGACCGTGTTGAAGATGCTCGCAACGTTCTGAACGAAGGCGATGCAGTCGAAGCCAAGATCATCAGCATCGACCGTAAGAGCCGCGTCATCAGCCTGTCCATCAAAGCGAAGGACGTTGAAGACGAGAAAGAAGCCATCCAGGACCTGCGTAAGCAGGAAATGCTGGCAGCTGGTCCGACCACCATCGGTGATCTGATCAAGCAGCAGATGGAAAACAAAGGCAACTAAGCCTTTGCATCTAAAAAGGGCGACTTCGGTCGCCCTTTTTTTTGCGCGTTTTTTGTGTGCAAGCGGCAACCTACAAGCTATACCCAAACCCACTTCTGGTTATCGATTGCACGCGATGCTCCCAGGATAACGCGGCACCCATAGAAGGCATGCTTCCATCCTCGCCAGTGGCGTATGGACGCGTTAAGTTGGGGAGCCGGGCTGCGCGGTAAGCGGTTTGTTTTTCTACGGGTCGTTTCGCGGCATTGTTGTGGGTACGTAGATGGCATCAGCGGCTGTGTTTTCGGCCAGGTCGCTGGTCGAGATGGAACTCGACCTTCCGTTAACCCAATCCATGCACTTTTCTGGTTTTAAGTCGGCTGCGCATTAGATGCAGCGCTGCCGGTGGTTTTTGGAAGGCCGGGTTCCATCCCGGCCAGCGGCGTGTGCCGGCATTAAGTTGTGAATCCGGGCTGCGCGGTAAGGGGTTGTTTTTCTCGGTGTTGTTTTGCGGCATTGTTGTGGATACGTACATGGCATCAACGGCTGTGTCTTCGGCCAGCTTGCTGGTCGAGATGGAACTCGACCTTCCGTTAACCCAATGCATGCACTCTTCTGGTTTTAAGTCGGCTGCGCGTTAGATGCAGCGCTGCTGGTGGTTTTTGGAAGGCCGGGTTCCATCCCGGCCAGCGTCGTGTGCCGGCATTAAGTTGTGAGGCCGGGCTGCGCGGTAAGCGGTTTGTTTTTCTGCGGGTCGTTTTGCGGCGTTGCTGTGGGTACGTACATGGCATCAGCGACTGTGTTTTTGGTCAGGGCGCTGGTCGAGATGGAACTCGACCTTCCGTTAACCCAATGCATGCACTTTCTGGTTTTAAGTCGGCTGCGCGTTAGATACAGCGCTGCTGGTGGTTTTTGGAAGGCCGGGTTCCATCCCGGCCAGCGGCGTATGCCGGTATTAAGTTGTGAAGCCGGGCTGCGCGGTAAGCGGTTTGTTTTTCTGCGGGTCGTTTTGCGGCGTTGCTGTGGGTACGTACATGGCATCAGCGACTGTGTTTTTGGTCAGGGCGCTGGTCGAGATGGAACTCGACCTTCCATAAACCCAATCCGTGGACTCTTCTGGACCCAAGCGGCTGTGCGTTAGATACAGCGGTGCTGGCAGCTTTTAGCTTATAGCTTGCTGCGCCCGAGCGGGCTAGCACATATCAGGCTGTTCAAAGCTAGTCAAGCATGGTAAAACCGTGTAAAACGAAGCTACTCGCTTGATAAAAAAGGGAAAACCATGACCAAGTCGGAGTTGATCGAGCGCATTGTCGAGCAACAGGGGCAGTTGTCGGCGAAGGATGTTGAACTTGCGATCAAAACCATGTTGGAGCATATGTCTCAGGCACTTGCTACCGGGGAGCGGATTGAAATTCGCGGGTTTGGCAGCTTTTCGTTGCACTACCGCGCGCCGCGCGTTGGCCGTAACCCTAAAACGGGTGATGCGGTGGAGCTGGAAGGTAAGTTTGTGCCACATTTCAAGCCCGGCAAAGAGTTACGTGATCGCGTGAACGAGTCGCTGGAAAACAGCTGATCTGGTATGTCTCTCCCGGGCCCTGCGTTATACTTCGCGCTACACAAATGGATGCGGAGTAGTGTGGCATGCTATGGCTAAAGCGCGCGTTGCTGATTATTGTCTTGCTGCTGGTGGCATTGGCAACAATGGATTTCATGCTGGAAAACCAGCAGACCACCACGCTGCAGTTTCTCGAAATTCAGTCGCCTGAATTGCCGCTGTCGATTTATATTGTCTTTGCTTTTATTCTCGGCAGCATTTTGGGTGTCTTCATCGGATGGTTGATTACCACTCGCCTGCGTTTGAAATTGATGGTGCAGAGCAACGAGCTCAACCGTTATCGCAAGGAAGTCGATAAGCTGCGCACTCAAGCTGTCAAAGGCTGATCCCATGCAGGAGCTACTCTTCCTTGGCTTGTTTGTGGTGGCCTTGGCGATTGGCTGGTTCCTCGGGCGACGCGAAGCAATCAAAGTAGGCTTCATGTTGCAGCCGCACGGCAGCGCTATCGATCGCCAGTATTTCATCGGCCTTAACTATCTGCTCAACGAGCAGCCGGATGAAGCGATTGAAACCTTCATTCGTGCCTTGGAAGTTAATCCCGAGACGGTCGAAACCCATATCGCCATAGGTAAGCTGTTCTGTCAGCGTGGCGATGTAGAGCGAGCGATCAAGGTTCATCAAAACTTGCTGGCTAGACCCAACCTGACACCAAAGCAGGCTGACAGGGTGCAGCTAGAGCTGGCACGTGACTATCTTGCCGTTGGTATGCATAACCGCGCGGAACGACTGCTCGAGGAGCTAGGGAGCTCTTCGTCGAGTTTGCGTGGTGAAGCGCTAGGTGATCTGGTTACTGTCTACGAGCAGCAACGCGATTGGCCACAGGCAACTGAGATCGGCCTGCGATTACTGCGCGAGCGCCCCGATTTTGCCGTTACCCAGGCACACTATCATTGCGAATTGGCCGAGGAGGCGATTCGCGACCGTGACATCAGTCGTGTGCAGGTGCATCTGCAGGCCGCTTTGAAGGTCGATCCAGCCAGCACCCGAGCAATGTTGATGTTAGCCGAGCTGGAAGAGCGGCAAGGACACACACGTGCCTTGCTCAAATTGTTGCAACGAGTGGCGCTTGAATCGCCGGATTTTGTCCCGCAGATATTGCCGTTGGCTAAACGCTGCGCGGATAATGGCGACCTTGATCTTGCTGCCTATCTGGATAAGGTGCTTGAGCGGCCGGAGCCGCCCATGCTGCAGACTGTATTGGCTCGCAGTGAGCTGATTGAACAGCAGGAAGGCGTCACCAATGCCCAGCGCTTTTTGCTCGCTTGGGTACAGCAGCAACCTTCTATTGGCGGCACGCTTGGTTTGCTAAAGCTGCAACCGCACGCTGTAGCGCAAGCGGAGGAGGCCGGCATGCAGGTGCTGGAGCAGCTGTTGGAGTCCCTGCAGCAACAACGTCCGCTGTATCGCTGCGAGTCTTGTGGTTTCGCTGGGCAAAAGCTGTATTGGCAGTGCCCTAGCTGCCATGGCTGGTCAACCATTCGGCCATTGAAGGGATATGAAGTAGTCTGAGTATCAATTCGTGAGTATTCAAAACAGGATGGAAAGTATGTCTAGCACTAGCCCAATTATTGTCGCGCTGGATTTTCCTGATGCGCCTTCGGCAATGAGCATGGCTGATCAGCTTGATCCGGCGCGTTGTCGCGTCAAGGTAGGTAAGGAGCTGTTTACCAGTAGCGGGCCGGCGGTAGTGGAAGCGCTGCAACACAAGGGTTTCGAAGTCTTTCTTGATCTCAAGTTTCACGATATTCCGAACACCACGGCCAGTGCGGTGAAGGCCGCATCTGAACTGGGCGTATGGATGGTTAACGTGCACGCCGGGGGCGGCCGAAGGATGATGGAAGCCTGTCGCGATATTCTCGAACGCCGCAGCACTCGGCCTTTGTTAACAGCGGTTACTGTTCTAACCAGCCTGGAGCAGGAGGACTTGAAAGAGGTGGGTGTTGATATTGAACCTATGGTTCAGGTGCAGCGCCTGGCGCGTTTGACGCAAGAATGCGGTTTGGATGGCGTAGTCTGTTCCGCGCGCGAAGCAAAAGCGCTGCGTCATGCGTTGGGAGATGAGTTTTTGTTGGTAACGCCGGGTATTCGTCCTGCAGAGAGTAGTGCGGATGACCAGAAGCGCATAGTGACCCCTTCACAGGCGCTGGAGAACGGCAGTAGCTACTTGGTTATTGGTAGGCCAATAACCCAGGCCGAGAACCCTGCGCGGGCGCTGGAGGCGATTCTCGCTACGCTTTGAGTGGGGAGGGGCTGCGTACGGTGCTCTCGCACCCGCTGGCCGGGATGGAACCCGGCCTTCCACAAAGCCAGCCAAGTGAGATATCTGAAAGGTTGGCTAAAAGAGCGGCCAATTAAGGGCGAGCGGAATGAGGGCTGTTAATGGAAGGTCGAGTTCCATCTCGACCAGCGGCGCTCAATCCACCACTACTGGCCGAGCTAATTGCTGGTCTTCCGTGAAGCGCAGTAATGAATCTATTTACTGATAAAGTTGCAGAAAAAGCTTAGGCGACGAAAACTTATTCGCTGATCTGAGACTGCTGATAATTTTCCAGGCCAACCTTGTCGATTAGGCTCAGCTGGGTTTCCAGCCAGTCGACATGCTCTTCTTCTGACTCGAGAATACCCTCAAGCAGCTCGCGGCTACCGTAGTCGCCGACCTCTTCGCAATGTGCTATGGCAGCTTTCAAGTCAGGGATGCCCTTCATTTCCAGCTTCAGGTCGCATTCGAGGATTTCACGGGTATTTTCGCCGATCATCAGGCGTCCGAGGTCTTGCAGGTTAGGCAAGCCTTCAAGGAAAAGCACGCGCTTGATCAGCACGTCAGCGTGCTTCATCTCGTCGATTGATTCGCGGTATTCGTGGGCTCCCAACTTATCCAGCCCCCAGTCTTGCAACATGCGGGCGTGCAGAAAGTACTGGTTGATGGCGACCAGTTCATTGCCCAGGATGGTATTGAGGTGCTGGATGACTTTCTTGTCGCCTTTCATGATCGGGACCCTTAAAAATGTTTAGTTTTCAAGTGTGGGCCGGCGATAGGCTTCTGTCAAATATAAGTGTTTGAAAAGAAAGGAGTTAAAAATGATTATCAGTCGGTGTTCGCGAAGCAGAATCAGGCCGCAATAAATTGGGCATTCGCTATGGCTGCTGACTGATTGCTGGTCATATTTTCCAGCAGGATGGATTTGCAATCACGTGCACATTTGCCACATTGCGTCGCCACGTCCAGATCGCTGCGCAGGTCGCGCATGGAGCAGGCGCCGTGGTTTATGGCGTCTTTAATCTGGTTGTCAGTAATACCTTTGCAGAGACAAACGTACATGCAAGCTCTCCGGTCGTGGCTCTTTCGGCTGATGCATTGCATGCTAATGTTAATGAGAATGATTGTCAAAGTTTATAGTTAACTTTTATCACTACTGCAATCGAGCGCCTGCAGGTCTTCTAAGAGCTCCTCCAATTGAGTTGAGAAGTGCTTCTTCTGCTTGGCCGTCGCGGCGTGCATGATGCCCGTTAGTAGCTGGCTAAAGGCAAGTTTGGAGCCTGGTGCTTGCTGCGCATAGGCGGGCGTTTGCAGTTGGCGATAATCGACCAGCAAATGACGGATGCGCTGACTAAAGTCGTTCTGTTGGCGAGTCGCTAGCTCGTCAAAGAGTAAGCCCTGCCAATGCCGTCGATTATCCAGCCAGATTCGGTTGCTATCATCACGGCTACGGCTGGCGGCCCATTGTTCGACTAAGGCCTTCTGTGGTGTGTTCAGGCGCCCTAGCCAGCGTTCCAACAAGCTGCTTAGTTCTTTAATGCTGTGTTCTTGCCGCTCTTGCAGTGGTGGGGAGGCCAGCTCTTGATATTGTTCATCGAGGTGCTCATCCATGTTGCTGCGCAGTTCCTGAATCTGGTCATCATCCAGACGCTGCAGTAGGCCACTCATCAGTGGAGCAGTACGCTCTAATAATCTGTTGGCGGAGGCTTCTGCCCGTTGTATATCAGCTTCGAGGCTTTGTGGCTCTAGATCGGCTGATAGCAGGCGCTTACCAATGCGAGTGAGCTCTTGGTGGTAACGCGGAATCTCCTGTAGGCAGTGCCATTGCAATGTGCCTTGCAATTGATTGTCGAACCACGCCTGTTGGCTGGAGTTCAAGTCCACCAGCTGATTAACCTTGCGGCTGATTAACCAGTCGAGATTACGGTAAGCCAGTTGAGTGGCACTGCAGCCGGCTAACAATAGAAGACATAGCGCAATAGCAGCGACCTGGACTCGTGATCCATGGTGGGCCCGGTTGCTTTTGCACTGAATTTTCAATCGCCGTCCTTTTAATCGAAAGCGTTGCTGATAATAGCTTCAATGATGCCTGTAGTGACGCTAATCAGTACGGCATCCTCTCCAGCTTGACGCCAGTCATAACCGTCGTAGTGCGGCAGACGCTGGTTGAGGCGAGGGTCAATTTGCTTGGCGATGCCCGGTGGAATAGGCTTGCCGCGAGCGAGGTTTTTGCGGATACCGGGTGGCAGACTGGTTCGGTTGTCTATGTATTCTTGGTGGTCGCGAAACACGCTGCGAATAAGCTGGGTATCTAAATCAATGTAGTCATCGTGTTGGTCGTGCTGGGTATCCTGGTGCCGGTCGCGATCTTTGTTGTGCCCTTGGTTTGAATGGTTATCCGGTTTGGCTTGCAGTGGAGTAGCCAGAGCCAAGGTGATCAGGCAGCTGGCAAACACAAGGGCTTTGGAGGATCGCATAATAGGTGTCGCTCCGGCGCTATCGGTACTGGTCGCTGTTGTAGCGTTATAACTGTTTTGAGCAGTGGGGTGCCTGGAGGTTCAATTAGTTGACTGCGCGGGCTCACGCACTTTAAACATCCATATCAAGCTCCAGACCAGGGCGCCGGCTCCTAACCATAGACTATCCGGTAGCTGCCCGCCCTGATCGAGCCACAGTCTTGCCATCCAAGGCGCGAGTAATTGCGTGAGACCGTAGAGTGCGATTAGTGCGGCCGACAGCCTTGGGCCTTGGTTCGGTTGTAGAGCACGGCCCAGGCGTTGGGTCAGCAGTACTGCGCCGAGAAAACTACTGCCCATTAACAGCGCGCATAAAGGCAGGCCTATACCTGAAGGCAGCAGTAGTGCGGCAAATACGCTGGCGCTCTGTATTGCATAGTTGGCGATCAACGCGTTGCGATCGCCCATACGCTGCCCCAGCTTATTCCATACCCAGGCAGAGGGCAGCGTGGCGCATGCCAATATCAGCCAGCTTTGGCTGACCATCGGGTGCTGATTGCCTAGCTGCAGACTGGCGATCATCGGTAGAAAGGTCATGGGTAGGATGTAGCCCAGACCTGCGCCGGCGTAAGCCAGAAACAGCGGTCGGCTGTGTCGGTCGAGCAGCGCGCGCCGCGCGGTTTTCGTGTGTTGATGCTCTGGCGCCAATTCCAGGCTTGAGAGTACCCAGGCGCCCCAGATAGCCAGCGGCAAGCTCAGTAATGCGGCGGGCCACCAGCGTTGTGCGGCATGCAGATCGAGAATCGGCGGGTTGGCTAGTAACCCCGAAATGACCAGGCCACCGCCCACGCCGAGATAGGCCAAACCGCTCAGCGCAATACGTTGTCGTGCGGCCAGCCATTCCATCAACAAGGATGGCACCATCACGAAGATCATGCCGTTACTCAGGCCATTGGCAAGCCGCAGCCCCAGCAGGCTGTTGAACTGATTGCTTTGCGTTAGGCAGAGCAGCGTAAGGCAATGCAGGGTAAGAGCCGCAGGTATGGCAATACGCAGCTGCTGCGGGTTATGCCAGCGAATGGCGACCAATGCGCCCAGCAAATAGCCTACGTAATTCCAGCTCGCCAGATCCGCCGCTTGCACCATGCTGAGCTGGCCATCGCCGACCAGGAGCGGCAACAGTGGCGTATAAATAAACCTCCCCAGCCCGTGCACAACCAAGAGTAGGCACGCGGCCGCACCAACGGCAGTACTGGGTGCGGGCTGACGTTTCTGCATGGGTTTGCTCTCTTGGTGGGGTAAACGCTCTGAATTAAGCGTTGCAGACACTACACCCAGGCTAAGGGATGATCCAATAATGTATATGAATGTTGCATATCCTTGCGCGTTATTGATGACTAATTGCGTCGATTGAGAGTGGTTTTATGGGGTATTTGCTGCGAAGTTCTTGGTTTATATAGATCGAGCGGGGTTGAAGGCTCAATTGTGCGGTGACTTCAGGTCACTATGTATGACTGCTCAGCCAAAGAACCTTGGTATAAAGTAGACAAGCGTTCACAGCGCAGGCTCTCCGTATCCTGCCTGACCCGAGACGACAACGATAATAAAGCGACCAGCAGGTACGCAACGTTCTCACCAGGAGATAGGCATGTCCGAATCCGGCGTACTTAAACGCTCGACCATTCTTATTCACGGCTCTATTGGCATGCCGCTGGCCATCATTGGCTACCCTCTGGTGGTCTACCTGCCGCCGTTCTACGCCCAAGAAGTTGGGCTCAACATGGCGCTGATGGCGCTGGTGTTGGTCTTCGCACGTATCACCGATGTCATTACCGACCCCTTGATCGGCACCCTCAGCGACCGCTGGCAAACCCGGTTTGGGCGTCGCAAGCCCTGGCTGGTTATGGGGGTGCCCTTAATGCTGATCGGCACCATCATGATTTTCATGCCTCCCGACGGTATAGGGATCGCCCATCTGCTGTTCTGGACGGTGCTCATGTACCTGGGCTGGACCATGGTCACGCTGCCCTACGGCGCCTGGGGAGCCGAGCTCTCTAACCTTTACCATCAGCGCAGCCGTGTGGTGGCTTCACGCGAAGGCTTTGTGCTGATCGGGCTTTTCCTGGCGGCGTTGGCACCGGCAATAGTGCAGGCGTTGGGTGCGCGGTATCAGGCAGGCCATACCGACGGTTTCCTGATGGAGTCGGCTGTTTGGTTGTTTGGGAAGAACGGCGAGCTGGGTATAGGCTACGGCCCGATTCTCGCGGTGATGGGCTGGTTGATGATTATTCTGCTGCCACTGACGGTTTTTCTTGTGGTGGTGCGGGTTAAAGAGGCACCGCCGCAATCGGTGCAGCGCACAGATTGGAAGAAAGGCCTGCGGGTGCTGAAAAACAACGGCCCGTTCAAGCGCATGATTCTGATGTTGCTGGTCGTAGTGATGGGTGAGTCATTTCGTAATGCGCTGTCGGTGTTCTTTATGCAGCACGTGATACAAATTCAAGCGCAGATTGGCTTGATGTATCTGTTGTATTTTGGGGTGGGTATTTTAGGGATTCCTTTCTGGCTGTTCGTCGGCAAGCGCATTGGCAAGCACAAAGCCTTTTGTTTGGCGTTGGGGATTTCCAGCATCAGTATTCTCGGTATGTTTTTTCTGCAGGCAGGCCAGCTCACCGCGTTTGCGCTGATGTTTTGCGTGAAAGGCTTCTGTTTCGCTGCGTTCCAATTCCTGCCGTTGTCGATGCTGGCAGATATTGTTGATCTCGATACCGCGCGCAGTAAAGAGCATCGCACCGGGCTCTTTTTTGCCATTGCAGGCATGGCACAAAAAATGGCGATGGCCCTGGGGCTGGGGTTGTCGTTGGGGCTGCTGGCCCTGGTTGGTTTCGACGCTAAAGAAGTGGAGCACAGCGCCAATCAGCTGCTGTCTTTACGCATGCTCTATATTTTGGGGCCGGTACTGTTATATATGACTGCCTTCGCCATTGCCTGGAAGTATCCGCTAACCGCTGCGCGGCAAGAACGCATCCATCAATGGGTTGAGCGACGCAAAATGCGGTTGGCCGCGACCTCCTGAGTGCTTGTACGGAGTTGCTTGTTTGATTTTACAAGCAGGCAACTCCGTTTGAAGCTGTCGCGCTGTCAGTAATACATCACCGGTGGTTACTTGCGAGTCAGAAGCGATAGGCGAAATTTTTCTGATTTTCATCTCGCTCTGATCAGGTTTCCTACCGTTTACCTCGCTTCCTTGGGTATGCTGACGTCCTTCATTGATTGGATGCTCTGGCACAAGGAAATACAGGCCCATGTCTGAACACTCACAATTCCGCTTGTTGGGCAGCAAGCGTTTTCTGCCGTTCTTTCTCAGCCAGTTGCTGGGCGCCTTTAACGACAACCTGTTTAAACAAGCGCTGATTCTCGCGATCCTGTTTAAGCTCAGTTTCTCGGCAGACAGTGATCTGCTGATCAATTTGAGCGCCATGCTATTTGTGCTGCCTTTCTTTTTATTCTCTGCCTTGGGTGGTCAGTTTGGTGAAAAGTACCCTAAAGACACCCTGATTCGCCGCATCAAACTGGGTGAAGTGGGCATCATGCTGGTGGGTGCCTTCAGCCTATGGCAGGGCAGCCTGCCGTTGATGCTGTTGGTGCTTTTCGCGATGGGTACGCAATCCGCGCTTTTTGGCCCCGTAAAGTATTCAATCTTGCCGCAGCATTTGCAGGAAGATGAGTTGATCGGCGGTAACGCATTGGTTGAAATGGGCACTTTTCTGGCGATTCTTGGCGGAACCCTGTATGCCGGTTTATTGATGTCAGGCGTGGCTTGGGCGCATTGGGTTGGCGCTTCAGTGATATTCGTCGCGGTGCTTGGTTACCTGTGCAGTCGGCGCATACCCGAGGCCCCTGCGGCCTTGCCAGAATTGCAGCTGGACTGGAATATATTCCGTCAGTCCTGGGCGATACTGCGTCTGGGGTTGAGCAAACAAGTGCCCTCGGTTTCCCGCTCAATACTGGGTAACTCGTGGTTTTGGTTTCTTGGTGCCACTTACCTCACGCAGATTCCCGCATACGCCAAGGAATTTCTGTTCGGCGACGAGAGCGTAGTTACACTGATTCTTACGGTCTTTTCGGTCGGTATTGCCCTTGGTTCAATGCTCTGCGAGCGGCTATCAGGGCATAAAGTAGAGATCGGTTTGGTGCCCTTCGGTTCTATGGGGCTGACCATATTTGGTTTGTTGCTGTGGTGGGTATCAGGTTCAGTCGTCCCCGGCGATCTTGCCTATACCTGGACCGAGCTCTTAACCCAGCCCGCGGCTTGGTTGGCAATGGGCGGTATTATTGGTTTGGGCATTTTCGGCGGTTTCTACATCGTCCCCTTGTACGCCTTGATTCAATCACGCACCCAAGAGGAAGAGCGCGCCCGCGTTATTGCTGCCAACAATATTCTGAATGCGTTATTGATGGTCTGCTCTGCGATTCTATCCATCGTTCTCTTGGGCATTGCCGGCTTCAGCATTCCGCAAGTTTTCCTGACGATTTCGTTGCTCAATATAGCGGTCAACCTCTATATCTTCAGTGTGGTGCCTGAGTTCACCATGCGCTTCTTGATATGGCTGCTAGGGCATTCTATGTATCGGGTGGAGCATCAGAATCTGGAGGCCATACCCGACGAGGGGGCCTGTGTACTGGTATGCAATCACGTGTCATTTGTCGATGCGTTGTTAGTGGGTGGGGCGGTGCGCCGTCCGGTACGTTTTGTTATGTACTACAAAATCTACCGGTTACCGGTCCTCAATTTTATTTTTCGCACAGCCGGTACCGTACCCATTGCCGGTCGGCAAGAGGACGAGGCTATCTACGAAGCGGCATTCAAGCGTATCGATGAATATCTACAGGCAGGGGAGGTAGTGTGTATCTTCCCCGAAGGCAAGCTGAGCGCGGATGGCGAAATAAGCGAATTCCGCAGTGGTATCAGTCGGATTTTGACAAGCAACCCAGTGCCAGTGATTCCGTTGGCGTTGCAGGGGCTTTGGGGCAGTTTCTTTAGTCGCGATCCAAACAAGGGCTTTTTCCGCCGTTGCTGGTCTAGAGTAGGTTTGGTAGCAGGAGAAGCGATAGCGCCAGATCAAGCTGAACCAGCGGTGTTGCAGGAGCAGGTGCAGACTCTACGCGGTGATCGCCGTTAGAGTCTATACACTTGATCCCGGCCGAAAGGCCCTATGCTGCGGCAGTCTTATTCTGCCGCTTTAGCGGCAACAGCTGGCTTGGCTGCTGGCTTGCCCGCGCGTGGTGAGCTATAGGTTTGACCACTCTTGCCATTGGGGATTTTCTGAATTTCGCCACCGGAAGACAGAAAGGCTTCAATCTGGTTGTCGATTGATTTGCTAGTAGCAACCGCGGCATCCGCTTTGCGTTTGGCAGCAGTGGTTTTTGGTGCGGTGGTTTTTGCAGCTGCAGGTGCTTTTGGCTCAGTCGTTTCGGTGGTCTTGGCAGTCATGGGGGGCCTGTGTTGTTAGCAAGTAGTCGGCCAGTTTACCCGTTTTTTTACTTATTTGCTTAACTTTCTCTTGACCTCGGCTCGGTCAAGCTTTAGTGGTTTTTTTTTAGAGGCAGTTGCATAGAGCCTAAATCATTGGTTTGGCTAACGAGCAGGGCAGGTGGCGGAAGCCATCCAGCACAGTGGACAAGCCTGCGGTGTAGTCCAACCTACAGTAACAAGTTAGAAGTCCGCTCGAAAAGTCGGGTGGTTTAGCGGTTCCAGTGCCAGGCTACAGCGCATACAGCTGCAAGTCTGCACAGACTAAACCTCCCATCTGAGGGGGCGAGTAGCGCAGAGCTGTCGGGGAAAAGTTGCTCGCGATGTCTGAGGTGCGTAGCGCCGAGTTTGCGAGCGGCCGGCTAGGCGCGACCCCCGACAGCTTGAGCAACGCAGCGAACCCGAAGGGCCGCGCAGCTGGGTGCCCTGGGGGATTGCTAAGGGGGCGTGGGCAAGCACGCCCCCTTAGCTCGCCTAGAGGCGAAATGCGATATGGAGCAATCCGCGTAGATAATAAACCTCACTGCTGCCAAAATTTCCTAGAGCGATTGCTAATCTCAGGTCAAATCGTGAGCCCTCTGAAATGGCCGCAAAGCCAGAACTGAGCCGGAGCTGAGCTAATAACACCACCCATCAACCAATCTTAATGCTGATGCCCACCAGTCCCGTGTGCATGCCCATGCGCCATCTCATCTTCACTGGCCGCACGCACATCCAAAATATCGATAGTAAACGTCAGCTCACGACCCGCCAGCGGATGATTGCCATCAACCACCACCTGAGATAACCCGGGCTTAATAACCGTTACCTGGCGCGGGCCCTCTTCAGTTTGCAGCACAGCGATCATGCCTGGCTTCCACTTTTTGGCACCCTGCAAGCGCTTGGCTTGTACTTTCTGAATGGCGTTGTCGCGAGGCTGGCCGTAAGCCTTATCTGCTGGAATGGTCACGCTAAAGCTGTCGCCGGCGCTGCGACCTTCCAAAGCCTCTATCAAGCCATCAATCAAACCGGCCTGACCGTGTAGATAAAGCACGGGGTCGTGCTTGCGCGAGCTTTCTACCGGCCCATTGCTGTCGGACAGGTCGTAATGGAATTGAACAACGGTTTTATCGGAAATTTGCATCGTGAGAATCCACACAGGCTGAATAATGAAAGTACGCCATTATCCAGCCTCAAAGCGCAGATTGCCATGCCCTGCTTATTTCTCCCACAACTCTTCCAAGCGCGCATCGCGGCCGCAACTGGTGCGATAAAAGTTGTAGCGCAGCGGATTTTTGTTGTGATAATCCTGATGGTATTCCTCAGCGGCATAGAAGGATTTGAGCGGCAGGATTTCGGTGACGATAGGGTCGTCAAATCGGCCAGAGTCGGTCAGTTTTTTGCGGGATGCCTCCAGCACTTCCTTCTGTTCGTCATTGGCGTAATACACCGCACTGCGGTATTGCGGACCGTGATCACAGAACTGGGCGTTGGCAGTAACCGGGTCGATGGTTGGCCAGAATATCTCTACTAGCTTGCTGTAGTCGGTCTTGCTGGGATCATAAAACACAGCGACTGACTCAATGTGTCCGGTACGGCCTGAGGATACCTGTTCATAATCAGCCGTCTCTGCTGCGCCGCCGGTATAGCCGGAAATGGTCTCAACCACGCCTTCGACCTTGTCGAAATCGGACTCGGTACACCAAAAACAGCCGCCGGAAAATACCACCATCTTTGTGCCGTCGGGGCCTTTGGTCAGAGGCTCGGCAGCTTGTGTGAGCGGAGCCAGCAACAGCAGTGCGCTAAGCGCTATGGTTTTGTTCATGCATCACCTCGTAACGCGGGAAGTTTTTCGCCTTTGGGCACAAAGCGCAGAGCCAAACCGTTGTTGCACCAGCGTTCACCACGCGGCGCCGGACCATCGTCAAACAGGTGGCCCTGGTGGCCGCCGCAGCGCCCGCAGTGGTATTCGGTACGTGGCCAGATAAAGGCATAGTCGGCCTTTGAACCAAGGTGGCCCTCGATTGGCTGGGTAAAGCTAGGCCAGCCGGTACCGCTATCGAACTTGGCGCTGGCATTAAACAGAGGCGAATAGCACGCCGCGCAAACATAAGTGCCGTCATCGTAGAGCTTATCGAGTGGGCTGCTGTGGGGGCGCTCGGTGTCTTCTTCAAATAGCACGTCGTAGGCTTCTGCGGAAACCTTATCGCGCCAATAGCTTTCCTCATGATCAAGCGGGGTAACGGTCAATGCCATTTCTTTATCGACCGCCAAAGCCAAAGGGCTACGCGCCAACAAAGGGATAGCGGGAACGGCGAGGAGGCCGGTAAGCAAGGTTCTGCGTTTCATGGGAGGCACCTTTGTGGTTTTAGCTGTTGTTCATACTTATCTGACGCCCAGCATTTGGATTTGTTACAAACGACGCAAAGTCAATTTCAGCTGTGCAGAAAATAGAGGTGTTTTATGCTGAGGCATCTTGGCTAACTGTCGCGCTCAAGATAAAGTCCGTTAGCCAACTCATTTAAGGAATAACAATAATGCTGAGCGTTAAGAATGTTCTCCGCGCAGGTTCTAGCGGTCTGCTGCTGGGTGGACTGATGTTGTCTTGTGCCGCACTGGCGCAGCAAAGCACGGCACAACCCATACCGCCGCAGCGGCTGGAAGCTTTTGCCCAAGCGATGCAGGCGCAGGTCGAGCAGGGCAAAGTGGGTGGTATCGCAACCTTGGTCTATCAAAATGGCGAAGTGGTACAACGCGGCGAGTATGGCTTTCAGGATATTGCTGGCGAGAAGCCGCTGGCGGAAGACTCGCTGTACAAAATTTTTTCGCTAACCAAGCTGGTTACGGGCACGGGTTTGTTGCGGCTCTACGACGAAAGCAAGTTCCAGCTGGATGATCCCGTCGGAAAATACCTGCCGCAACTGATGGATTTGCAGGTTGCTGTATCTGAGGGGCCAGACGGCTTTCCAATTACTGAACCGGCAAAGCATCCAGTCACCATCCGTGAACTGATGACTCACACTGCAGGCTTTACTTACGGCCGCTTCTCTATCTCGCAGGTGGATGAGTTGTACGTTAAGGCGGATATCCAGGACCCCAAAACCACCCTCGCAGTGATGATGGACAAATTGGCCAACATTCCGCTGCGTCAGCAACCGGGTACTCTTTGGCACTACAGCATCGCTGTGGATATTCAGGCGCGGCTGATCGAAGTGCTGTCTGGCATGCCCTTCGATGCTTACCTCCAGCAGCATATCTTTGAGCCGTTGCAGATGGTAGACACCGATTTTTACGCGCCGGAAGATAAAGCTGGCCGCTTGGCTGTTTCATACATGCCGCAGGAAGACGGTTCGCTTAAACCCATGCCGAATGATGTCTTCCTCAGCAAGCCGAGTTTTCTCAACGGTGGCGGCGGTTTGATCTCCAGTACGGATGATTACCTGCGTTTCACCCGCATGTTGTTGAATGAAGGTGAGCTGGACGGCAAGCGCATCCTCAAGGCCGATACCGTGCGGCTGATGCGTCAGAATCAGCTGCCAGCTGGAGTCGACAATATTGGCCCCTTCTTTCCTGGTAACCAGTTTGGTCTTAACGTTGCTGTGGTGAATGACTCTGCAGCTGCGGGTTATTTACCTGAAGGCACGTACTGGTGGTGGGGCATTCAGGGCGCCTGGGCGTGGATTGATCCGACCAATCAAACCATTATTCTGGGCATGATGCAGAACACCGATTACCGACTCTCGCGCGTGATCCATAACACCGCAAGCCGTGCCCTGTATGGGCCGGTTGAGCAATAGGACAAGCCGAAGCAGCGGGTGAGGCCGATGCCGCTGGCCGGGATGGAACCCGGCCTTCCATGGCAGTGCACCGCTCTGTACTTGTGCACTCTAGTGAACGAACCACGCGTTTATTGGAGGGCCGGGTTCCATCCCGGCCAGCGGTGCCTTAAATAACACCCTCGGTGGAGATAAAACTCAGCCTCCTGCTGTTAGCTGGCGGCTAGCTACTCGCGCCAACCGTCCCCAAAACCTGTTCCAGCGGCAACTGAGCATGCAAATTCACGCTACCTTGCGCGGCAAAAATCACCAAATGCTCGGCCGCCACGCGAATGCCCAATCGATCGCCAATTTGGTGATCGGCATGGCTGGGGAAGAGCGCTTCCAATGCGCTGCCGGTGGGTAGCTGCAGGCTATAAAGAATATAGGCGCCAAGAAAAGTTTTACCCACAATGCTGGCCTGCAATGGGCTGTCCTGTGCGCCAATAATGTCATCGGGGCGCAGCAGCACATCCACAGCGCTGCCAACCGGCAAGGCGTAAGCGCGATTGCCGCGTAGCAAGCCTAGCTCGGTCTGCACGGTATCGGGTGAGGTCAGCTGGCCGCGAATAAAATAACCTTGCCCAATAAAGCTCGCCACAAAGGGCGTCGAAGGCTCGTGGTAAAGATTGTAGGGCGTATCCCATTGTTGCAGTTGCCCATCTTTCAGCACCGCAACGTGATCGCAAACGGCAAAGGCTTCGCTCTGATCGTGGGTAACCAGCATGGCGCTGATGCCGCGGGTCTTGAGAATTTCGCGTACTTCGCCAGACAAGCGGCGGCGCAGTTCACCGTCCAAGTTGGAGAAGGGCTCATCCAGCAACAATAGTTTGGGGTCCGGTGCCATGGCGCGGGCCAGCGCCACACGTTGCTGTTGGCCGCCAGACAATTCGTGCGGGTAACGCATACCCAAGTGGCCCAGCTTGACCAACTCCAACAACTCGGCAACTACACGTTTGCGCTCAGGATCTTTGGGAATGCCAAAGCCCACGTTGTCCGCCACACTCAGGTGCGGGAATAACGCGTAATCCTGGAACACCATACCAATACGCCGCTGCTCTGGCGGCACACGCTGCACGGTACTGGAAAGCGTCTCGCCGTCCAGCACTATGCTGCCAGCAGTGATGGGTTCAAAGCCGGCGATGGCGCGCAGGGTAGTGGTCTTGCCGCAACCGGAGGGGCCAAGCAGGCAACCGATATCCCCTGCTCTAAGGTGCAGGTTAAGCCCTGACACCACCGCATGCTCGCCATAGCCACAGGCAAGTTGGTTAAGCTCAAGCAGCGGCTTGGATGAACTGGGCATGCGGTGTCTCCGCGTCAATCGACGAGCAGGAACTCGACCAGGGCTTTCTGTGCGTGCAGCCGGTTTTCGGCCTGATCCCAGACCACGCTGCGTGGGTCTTCCATCAGCTCAGCGCTGACCTCTTCACCACGGTGCGCGGGCAGGCAATGCATAAACAGCACCGACTCGTCTGCCGCGTCTAACATCGCAGGGGTCACCTGATAGGGAGCAAAGCGCTTGAGACGTGCTTCGGTCTCATCTTCTTGCCCCATAGAGGCCCACACATCGGTATTGATCAGATGAGCGCCCTTAACGGCTTCCATCGGATCGCGCATTACATGCACCCGATCGCCGGCTTGCTCAAGAAACCGCTGGCCTGGTTCATAGCCTTCAGGGCAGGCAATACGCAGCTGAAAGTCGAACTGAATGGCGGCTTGAATGAAGGTGTTGCACATATTATTGCCATCACCGACCCAGGCCACGGTTTTACCTTTGATGGCGCCGCGATGTTCCAGGTAGGTTTGCATGTCAGCCAGCAACTGGCAGGGGTGCAAATCGTCGGTCAGGCCGTTGATTACTGGTACGCGAGAGTACTGCGCGAAGGTTTCCAGCATATCGTGCGCAAAGGTACGGATCATGATCGCATCGCACATGCTAGAAAGCACGCGGGCGCTGTCTTCAATCGGCTCGCCGCGTCCCAGCTGGGTATCGCGCGGCGACAGGAATATCGCCTGACCGCCGAGGTGCGTCATACCGGCCTCGAAGGACACGCGGGTGCGTGTCGAGGCTTTCTCGAAGATCATGCCGAGCACGCGGTTTTTCAGCGGCTCATACACCACACCCTGGCGGTGCAGCGATTTCAGCTCAACGCCGCGCTTGATCAAGCCGATCAGCTCGGCCTCCGAACAATCCATTAGTGACAAGAAGTGCCTTGCAGTCATATCCATACTACCCGATTAACGCGGCCGTCTACCGACCGGAAACAGTGTGCCCTACCGAGACCTGACGGCCCGGTAACAGCCACAGCAAAAAAAGAGAAGCAGCGATCTTATAGGGAAATTCCGGGCAAAGGCAAATGCACGGCCGCCAGTGGACACCGGCTGGGGTGGCCAGGTTCTCAGATGGCAGGTTGATTTTTGGCGTGAAGCCCTTATATAGAAAGGCTAGAGTGAGTTTTTCTAGTAAATTGTTCGTGGGGTTTCGATTGGGGAAATAGCCCCAATTAATAAGCTTGAGAAAGGCACCTGGATCGTCAGCCTGCGATAAAAGCGCGGCTGCGCTGGTAACAGCATAACCAGGTGCTTTGCTGTAGAATGCTTACCCAGCAACGCGTTCGAACGCCTGACCAAGTTACGAGGATTTACCATGGATGTTATCGATACCATCAAAGAACAGATCGCCAGCAACCCGGTGCTGATCTACATGAAAGGCGCGCCAAACGCGCCACAGTGCGGCTTTTCCGCCCGCGCAGTGCAGGCGCTGATGGCCTGCGGTGAAAAGTTTGCCTATGTCGACATTCTGCAGAACCCGGACATTCGATCCAATTTACCGGGCTATGCCAACTGGCCGACCTTTCCACAGCTGTGGGTTTCTGGTGAGCTGGTGGGTGGCAGCGACATTATCGCCGAGCTGCACGAGTCCGGTGAATTGGCGGGTATGGTGAAGGCGGCTCAGCCGGCTGCTTGAGCCTTTACTGCTGATAAATAACCGCATTTCGATGCGGTTTTTTTATGTTCAGAGCCATGTGCAACCGCTCTCCAAAAACACGCGTCTTCAACCAAAGGCACCGCAAAGGCCAAACAGCACGGCCTAATGGAATGTCGAGTTCCATCTCGACCAGCGAGCTCAACGCCAACACCGCCTTCCTGTGCTACCCAAGCCTTTAAGAAAACCCAGGCTTTTATGCGATGGTATGTACACAGACCCAACAGCCAACACCATCGCTGATGAATGCCTGTCTAATCAGCCGCAGTCAAAAAAACGGCTCACCACCACTAGCCACAAAATGCGGGTTCTCAAACCCAGCCTTGCCGTAAACCAAAGGTCCGCCATCCATCACCTGCACCAACCCGCCCGCAGCCCGCAGAACCGCGTCACCTGCGGCGATATCCCATTCCATGGTGCGGCCTTGTCGTGGATAAACGTCCGCGTGGCCTGCAGCAATCAGGCACAGCTTCAGCGATGAGCCGGCGTTGATCAGCGATTTAACCTGGCGACCCTGCAGCAGTTGGTCGAGCGCGGCAGTATCGCCATGAGAGCGGCTGGCTAAAACGTCGAGCCCGCCTGTCGATGGCTTACGCACACAGATCTCACGGCGAACGCCATCCTTGTCTTCCATAAACGCGCCATTGCCCCGTGAGCCGGCATATAACTGATTCAGTGCGGGCGCCAGAACCACGCCGAGTAGTGGGTTACCGTCCTGTATCAGGGCAATATTGACGGTGAACTCGCCATTGCGGTTGACGAACTCTCTGGTGCCGTCCAAAGGGTCGACCAGCCAAAAAAAGTTGTCAATCTGGGGAATGTCACCGGCCGAGTGAGCTTCTTCGGCAATGATCGGGAACTGCCAGTCGAGCGCTTTCAGGCCCTGCAAAATAAGCGCTTCTGCTTGTTCGTCAGCTGCCGTAACAGGCGAGGCATCGTTCTTGCCGCGCACCTCAAAATCGCTCCTGTATACATCCATAATCAGATCGCCAGCGTCCCGTGCGATCTTGATCAGAGCCTCCAGCAAAGTGGCCTGCTCGCCTGCCTGCATGTGCTATCTCCCAATAATAGCTGGCAGCTTGTTGAATCAGGCTGCGTTCAGATGCCCGGTAGTGTCATACAAGCGTGAAGGCCGAACAAGGGAAGTAGTCGCAAATCATTGCTGGACGATGCAACGGCGTTAGTGACGTTTGTTGTGCGCGCTGGACCAGCGCCATTCTTCAGGCCTCTCGCACAAGCCAGCAATCACGGGGCTCTCATGCAGTTTGTGAGTCACTTCGGTGAGATGCGTTTTGTCGCGAATAAAGCGGTCCTGGTAGCGCTTCATCCAAAGACCCTTTTTAAGCTTGAGCCCCAACCTTTTGTTGTGTTGCAGCGCCCATCGCGTGGTGATGGCTTTCCAGTCCTGGACGATTCGGGCCAGCGGACAACAGGGCTCAATCAGTACGTGTAGTTGGTTGGGCATGATGCACCAGGCGATTAGCTTATAACGCTTGGCATGCTGGTCCTCCAGCACATCCAGTATTGCTCGTGCTACTTCCGGGTGTTGTAACGCGCAACTGCCATGGCACGCATTGAGAATATCCTGGGTACGCTGACGCTTGAAGTGGACGCGTTCGGATGGCTGTACCATTCGCGCGTCAAAATCCATTTTTTGCAGTTCGGTGGCGGGCAATGCATCAGCCAGACGCAGAGTTACCAGTTGGATGTCATAAGGGATTTCGGGCTGCGGTTTTGGCGTGTGGTAATACCAGCCGCGCCAGACCTCAAAGTGCCGGTTGTTGATGGTATAGGTAGTTCTGCTCATTCAACGTCATCCTTGTCGTTTGGGGTGAACGTTAGAACTTAACAGTCATAAAGTGGCCCTTGGTAGGGCATGGTCCGCATTTCGCTAGATTGACGGCAATGTGATTGCAAAAGTGTGGCCTGGTTCGCGCTTGGCTAGCCAAGACGGACATGCGCAGAAGTTATGGGAGGCCCAGGTTGCATCTTGACCAAAGGAGGTGTCGTCAACGCCGCTGGCCGGGATGGAACCCGATGAGATGGTCTCCTCCCTCTCCCTTCTACGGCGTCGATGCGCCAAGGGATAGATGCTAAAACATCTACTGAAACCGAACGGAGACAGGAGGAGACCATGACCAAATTTATGACAATTGGCATCGACTTGGCAAAGGCTGTGTTCTTTATTTCAGTGCACGAGCCTTCCGGCAAACAGACACACCGCAAGAAGCTTCGCCGCCATCAGGTGTTGCCGTTTCTGGCCAATCACCCCACCGCCGTAGTGGGGATGGAGGCCTGTTCCGGCGCGCATTACTGGGCCCGGGAGATCAGCAAGTTGGGGCATACCGTTTGCCTGTTACCTGCCCAGCATGTAAAGGCCTACCTGCGTGGCCAGAAGAATGATTACAACGACGCCCAAGCCATTGCCGAAGCGGTTCAGCACGGGCGCATTCGCTGCGTTGAGATCAAAACCATAGAGCAGCAACTGGATCAGAGCTTGCACCGCTTGCGCCAGTCGTTAGTGGTTGAGCAAACCGGTCTGGTCAATCGCACACGTGCGTTGCTGGCTGAACACGGCGTGTGCCTACCCGAAGGCAAGCATCGCTTCCGTAAAGCAGTGGCAGCCTTTCTGGAAGACGCTGAGAACGGCTTACCCTGGCGGCTGCGTGAGTTGCTGGATCGCCAGTACCAGCTGTTTCTGGTGCTGGAGCAGGAGCTGGCGTGGTACGAGCGTGAGATAAGGGCACAAGCCGCAGAGAACGAACACTGCCAGCGGCTGATGAGCGTGCCGGGCTTTGGTCCGATTTCCAGTAGCGCCTTTTACGGCTGGCTTGGCAATGGTCAACAATTTCGCTGTGGCCGTAACGTGGGCGCCGCACTTGGGCTGGTGCCCAAGCAATACAGCACCGGCGGCAAAACGCTGCTTGGCGGTATTAGCAAGCGCGGAGACAAGCACCTCAGGGCCTTGCTGGTGCATGGCGCCAGGGCGGTGGCTCGTTACGCCAAAGAACGTGATGACAGGCTAAGCCGCTGGGTACAAAGCCTGATTGAACGGCGCGGCTACAACAAGGCAGTGGTGGCCTTGGCAAACAAGCTGGCACGCATAGGCTGGGCGGTGATCGCACGGTCTGAGCAATACAGGGCGCTACCGGCATAAGGCCGGCAGGCTAACGGGTTTTATACAGGTTTTAACAGCGAGGTAAGGCGTTCTTCCCCGGGTTGCGAAGGCAATCAGTAGCTGATGACAACACAGGTCAAACCGACGTACCGAAAACCTGAGGAAGGTCGAGGCCCTTGAAGCCGCGAACTCGATAAGGACGGTACGTGGCGAATGCTCATCAAGGCCCGCGGCACTGTGCTGCACATTGAGGCCGGATATACGACAGACAACCTGCTCTTGTTATCAAACACTGGTGGCCTTGCAATGAGGGAGGAGACCATATACGACCTTCCAGAAACACGCCTTCACAAGCACTTAGTTTTAGCCTGGAACACGGTGGAGACCCAGCAGCACGGCCCAATGGAAGGTCGAGTTCCATCTCGACCAGCGAGCTAACCACTGACGCCGCTGCCCGGAATGCCCCCGGCCCTCCATAAACACGGCTATTTAACTCAAAGCACGGCATTCAAAGTGGCCAGCTACCTAGCGCAGCCAGGAGTTCAGGACCTCAGGACCTCAAGACCTACGCGCCTGCCGGCGCGCAAAGAAAATATAAACACTGGCGAGCACCAGCCCGGCGGCTATGCCGCTGGAGTTTGCATAAATATCGGCCCATTCAGCAGTGCGGGTAGGGTGAAAGGATTGCACATACTCCACCGCAACCCCGATGCTGAACATAAAAACGGCTCGAAACCACCAACGCCAGCGAGGGAACGCCAGATAGCTAAGCACTGTCAGCGAGAACAGCCCGCCCGCGTGATAAAGCGAAGCCTGCCAGTTGTAAGCAGCGGGGGTTGGAGTAGGGCGCATGCCCAGATACAAACCCAATGCCAACAACATAAAGAAAGAAATTTTAAAAGCGAGGCGATACCGCGCCCAAAGGCGCATCAGGGTTGACTGCATGATTATTCCGTTATGCTGCCGAACCCGTCATCAAAACGGTCCAGGTCACGATCTGCGGTGAAGTCATAGAGCTGATAATAACGAGACAAGCGCGCGCCACCGTCACGTGTAAGCGGGTTCCACACAACAGTACCGCTGGAGGTGGTGGAGCGTGCGAAGAAAGCATCGAACGGGAAGCTCACATACACGCCCTTATCGAAGCTACCCTCACCAAACTCTTCCTTGGACACATTGGTGATAGTCGCCCAGCCACCAATGGAGACACCGTTGTTGAAGCGGCGAGATAGATCCAGGGTTCCACCATAATCACCAGCCAGATAACGTCCCACGCTACCCTTGGCCAGAATATTATGGAATCCGGTTTGCAAATAGCCGGTTACATGGCCGGTGAAGGTCGAGTAGTCGCGGAAGCTGAAGTCCTGCTCATAGCCGCGCTGCCTTACCCAGTTGGCGTCAACGCCCAAGGCCCAATTGGCATCGAAGGGGCGGTACAGCAATTCGCCACCAATACCGCCGTACATGGATTCGAACAGGCCAAGATAAGCCATACCATAGAGATCGCGTTCCAACTGCTTGGTCTGGGTGTACTGAAGGTGGTCCAGTTGCACATCCGAACTGGTCATATATTCACGCAGGTCGGTACGCACGCGGGGCAACTGGCTAGGGCCGTCGTAGGTGAACTCGTCATAGTTGTTCAGCAGGTTCACGCCCAGGCTGCCGTGTACCCACTTGTTGCGGTCAAAATAGTAAGCGCCATCAAACCGTGCCAGAAACTGGTAGAGCAGGAAGGTATCCGGGCCGCCGACGTTCTGGCGGTAGCCCAGTGAGGTACCAAAGTCGACACGGTCCAGCAGCGCGGTGTAGACCACCTCGTCATCCAGAATGGAGGGTAAGGCATTGGCCGTAGCCCGGCGCAGTGTCTGGCGGTCAATTTCATTACGTTCGTATTCGCGCAGTTTTTCCGCGCTGACGCTGGTCTGGCTCACGGCAATGCCGCGTGGCTGGTAAACCAGGGTATACCAATCATAGGCGCCTTCGCCCAGGCTGTTGTCGAGTACTCTTGACGCGCGGCCAACGCCTTTGGCGCGATCACGGAAGGTGCGCTGCTCACCGGTGACTATCACCTCGTCGCCGTGCACCGAGATCTCCTGCACGCGAATGCCGGCGTTATCCTGCAAGCGCTGGCTCACATCCGCCCAGTCCACGGCGGCGCCATTCACGCCAGCGGGCAACGCTGTACGCGCTTCTGGTGCGGGATCCAGAACCTTGCGCGGCATACTGCCGGTCTTCAGGTTGGTATGAAAGGTAATGCCAAACATGGCGGTGTTGCCGCGTTCCCAGGCGGCGGTAATGTCGATGCCATCGGTAATGCTGTAGAGCGCCCCGAAGTTGATGGGGGAGTCCTGCTCCAGATCGTTGTTCAGCGGTTCGGACTGGTAGTCGTTACCGTCCAGCTCCACCTTAATGCGCAGCTTGTCCCAGAGCGTCTGGTACTCCACACCGCCAAAAAAGCCAGGCCGGCCGCTAAAATAACTGCCGGTATTTAAGGTGCCGCCGGGTGCGTCATCACGACTTCGTTCGTCAAAACTATCGCTGATCAACGAAAAGGGATTAGCTATATCTCCTCGTGCGCCAATGTAGCCCCAAGCTAGACCCAGGCTGAAGTCAAAATCGCGCACCCGCTTGTTGGCAACAAAATACTCGCTGGAGAACAAGCCGGTACCACCCACGTCGCGGAACCCTACCGCAAGTTGTGGTGCCCAGTAGCTTTCCTGCCACAAGCGAAATTTGGCATCAACAGATTTGTCTTTGTAACTTTGGTCGCCGCTCAAGCTTTCGTTACCGTAATCTCTATTACTGATAGCGATATAGCTAATGGTGCCTTCCAGCCAAGGTAACGGTTGGGCAGAAATACTGTAGCGGCTGTAAGGCGAGGTGCGATTGGCATTAAAGCTCAACGCGCCCTCAGGCGCCACACGTGCAGTGGGCGTTTGCAGCAGGCCAACACCACCAAAGTCGTTCTGAGTAGTCCGGTAACGGCTGTTGTCATCAGCCCAAGCGGCTGAAGTGGCGACCAGCAACACGGGTAGAGCAAGAATGCAACCAGCGGGTAACGGGCCAAAAAAAGAGAGAGAAAGAAAACGCATGCAACCCTTATTCACTGTAGCCACCCGTCAACCAATACTGTGTTGCCAGCCAAGTAGCCATTTCTGTATTGAATTCATCGCTGCTGTTGCCGAAGAGGGCTGGTAAAAAAGGTACATAAATCACTGCGCCTACGGCCACCCAGGCGTCCTCGGCGTTCCAGTAGGCTGCTCCTATGGATTGCACCGTGCCGTCGGGCTGTACCAAGTACAGCCGGTCGCGGTGGGCTGCCTCCGCGCGCTCACAGTCGCTGGCGTATTCTACCGGGTCGCGAGCCGGCACAAAGTCCAGCACGCAGTCCTGTTGCACGGCGCCCAGAACGGTAACCTGGCTGGAGCGGCGGGGATAAATTATCTGGTCGCCTGGCTCCAGTAGCGGGTTGAACGCCACCAGATACTGTTTGAGCGGGTTCAGCTCTGCTTTTATCCGGCCTGTGACTGGCATGTCGCTGATGCGCTCTTGCCAGGCAGTAAGCAGTGCCACAGTGTCGGGCCGGTTGATTGCGCGCGCGTTGACTATGCCAGCTTGCAAATCAAACAGCAGCCCGGTCTTCAGCTTGAGTTGCTCGCGATTGGCGCTGTTGCGCAGCAAAGCGGCGCCTTGGTACCAAGCGTCATCTTCTACCTGCGCGCCAGTGCTGGCATTCAACAAACGAACGCCAGGTTGCCAACTGAACTCACCGGGCTGTTGCACGGCGCCGGTTACGCGAATGGTGTCTGCCGCGCAGGCGAAAGCTGGACCCAGAGCAAAACCGCATAAAGCAATAGCAGACCGCATCAATGTGCGCCTCATGGCGCAGGTCCTGCGGAGGGCAAGCGCGTGAGGGTCACGTCCATGGCAGGCAGACTGGGGGAAAGATGCTGAATGCTGCGGCGTAGCCGACCGCTAACCGGGTCGAGCCAATAATAGTTGGTGGCCTTGTAATTCAATTGCGGCATCCAGATGTCTTCATCTATGCGCTGCAAATTGTGCATAGTGTCAATTATCTCTATGCGCTCTACAGGGCCACGATGATAGATGGCGTGCTGTTCCAGCCCGGTTTGATAAGCCAACGGATAGTCTACCCGCCGTACGATTTGAGTGCCGTTCGCCACCTGCATCAAGCCGGCAACGAAGGGATCATTTGGCGCGAGGGGGGTGAGCACATCACTTTCCATACCCAATAGCTGGGTCAGGCGGCCATGATCGGTCTGCACCTGCTCTGTAAGGCCATACCAGTTTACCCGCTCGCCACTGCGATCCGGCGCGACGTACAAGCCCTCGGCGCCGCCGGCGCGGATAAACAGACTGTCTGCTTTGACCGAACGAATATGCTCCAGTGAAACCTCGTTAGCCTTGCCGCGAATGGCCAGGTTGATGGTTTCAATAGAGGTGGCGGTCATCGAGTTGCAAGCAGGCAGGCAGGCTGCTGCGAGGGCCAACAGGCCCCTGCGAATAAAAAGCTTCACAGAGTGGCCCTATTAGTTGCCAATATTGTCGTAATCGTCCCTCAAGTTGAACCCAGTACCCAAAAGATTCGCACTGGGGAACAACTGACTAATAAACCGGTTCCAGCGTGTAATTCCGGCCGCGCCTACAAAGACCACGTCCTGCGGTTGCATCTCGAATTGATCGGCCAATATAAAGGCGGAAGGCGATTGGGCATTAAGCTGAAATATAGTAGCCTTTTGGGTTTGCAGATCCTCTACGCTGCGTATAACGTATACTTCCCGCCCACTGGCGGTTATGGGAGAGGGACCGCCAACGGTAGCCAACACTTCGCTCAAGGTCATACGGCTAGTGCTATAAGCCAGAGCAGAAGGACGAGGCACCTCACCCATAACAAAGATTTTGCGTGAGTCGTTCAAGGTTAAATGCAATTTGTCACCAGGACGCATGTAAATTTGATTAATATCGCTCTCATTGCTGGTCAATCGGTCGTAGTCGAGGATGTAAGAGCGGCCATCTCGCATTAACACCAATTTAGATAGATCTGCCCTCGCAGTGTCGATACCTGCTTGACCGACCGCTTGAGGTAAGGTGAGTTGCTGTGCATTAACCTGCAGAGCACCAGGTGATGAAAAAGCGCCACTAATAATGATTTTTTGGCTGTTGTACTCCATCACGTTGATGTCTACTTGAGGAGACTCAATATATCGCGACAGCTTGTTGGTAATAATTTCGCGCAGTTCTTCGAGCGTCAGTCCAGCGACTTTTACACTGCCTATAAACGGGTAGAATAGAGTGCCGTCGTCCCGCACCACACGTGCGTTTGCAACGTTTGTCTGCTGTGCGCCGCCTGGAGCAGTTAGCTCAGGATGATCCCAGACGGTAATAAATAACGCGTCATTGGGTCCGATCCGATAGTTTTCAGGTTCGTAATCGAGTAACTCCTGAGGGATCTTCATTCGGGTATCGAGCGCTTGATTCTGTGCAATCACCTTTGGCGTGATCTGAACCATTTCGACCAAGCTTTCCTCTATCGAGTCTTCGGCTATCAGGCGGTCTGTATCCATGTGCATGCCGGGTGAGAACATACAGGCTTGCAGAAGAAGGGCTGAAGCACTGAGCGCAGCGAGAGAAAAACTATTCATGATGGCAGGTTCTTATCTTTTGTCGTGATTGGAAACGTGCAAGGCATAAAAAAAGCCACCCAAAACGTGATTTCAGGTGGCTTTTGGGTGCTACCTAACCAATATTAATTGGTGCCGGTAGGGCCAGTAGTGCCAGTGCTGCCGTCAGAGCCATCACTGCTGTCACTGGCTGCTACGGCTGCTAGGCCAACTACCGCTACGCCCAATGCAATACCGCCCGCACTTACACCTCCAGTGGCGCCAGCAGCTTCGGCCGGGTTGCCAACGGCAGGTACAGCAGCTGTAGGGTTGCCGGTAGCATCTACACCGGTGCCACTACCCGCAGCCTGGTCAACTGGCTGCTGAGCAAAGCTCATGCTGGAGGCGAGCAGCAGGCCGCTGGCCACCAATGCGAATGTTTGTTTTTTCATAACTCGTCTCCTTGCGAATGGAAATTCAAATTTTATTATACGCTTCAACTGCCGTATTGAAAGCCTTTAATGTGCATTGCAGCACGTTACTTGCTTTCAGATTTGTACTCGTACTGATAGTAGCCGTAATTACCATAGCCGTAAGCGGAAGCCTTTTTCTCTACCGCATTGAAAATAGCGCCTTTAATGTCGACCCCGTTGTTGCGGAAACGTTGCAGCGTCTGCTCCACCTCCTTTACCGGGTTGAGGCCAAAACGGGACACAATCAAGCTGGTGCCTGCCAAACGGCCTACCAGGGCGGCGTCGGTCACTGCCAGAATAGGGGGCGTATCTACAATCACCAAGTCATACATACTGCTCAATTGTTTCAACAGTGTTTCAAAGTTGGCGTGCATCAAAAGTTCAGACGGGTTGGGTGGTATCTGTCCGCGTGAAATAAAATGCAGGTTGTCTACTTCGGTTTTGTGTATCACGTCTGCCAGCGCATGGGTGCTTACGAGCATGTTGGAGAGGCCGGGCTCGGCCTCACGATTCAGCAGTTTGTGCACATAACCCTTGCGCATATCGCCATCCAGCAACACAACCTTCTGGCCTGTTTGCGCAACAATCGCAGCCAAGTTGGCAGATATGAAAGACTTGCCCACGCTTGGGCTGGGTCCAGAGATCATCAAGATATTATTTTTTGCCTCCATCATCGCGAAATGCAGGCTAGTGCGCAAACTGCGCAATGCTTCAATGGAGAGGTCTGCAGGATTGGTTGCCGCAAGGAGATGTGAGCTCTGGACGTTGAGCTTTGTTTTGCTGCCTCGCTCCAGTACTTGTTGATCTTTGCTAAATGGGACCGAAGCGTATACCGGGAGCCCTATTTGCTCAATAAGCTCTGGATTTTCAATGCCGCGATTCAATGCGTGACGCAACAACGCTATTGTTAAGCCGAGCATCAAGCCTAAGAGGCTCAAGAGTATTATGAGCACAGCTTTTTTTGGTTTGACTGGTTGGTTGGTGTTCACCACGGCGTCATCAATGATCCGTACGTTCCCTACTGTGCCAGCGCGCATGATATCCAGCTCTTGTGACTTGTTGAGCATCTGGGTATAGATTGTGGTGCTTACCTGAACGTCTCGAGCAAGACGCAGCAGCTCTTGTTGTGTTTCAGGCAGCCCACCAACTTCTTCTAACATTCGACCGCGCCGAGCTTGAAGTTGCTCCATCTGGCTCATAAGTGCCTGATAGCTAGGGTGATCCTGAGTGAAACGTCGCTGTAGTTCTTCGCGCTTCAGTGTCAAGGTGGAAATCTCTGATTCAAGGCCAACAATCTGGTTGAGTAACGCCTGAGTTTCTATGCTTATATCTACAGAGCCCGCGTTGGCTTGGTACTGATTCAAGGCGTTTTCGGCTCGCTCAAGCTCTTTGCGGATTTGCGGTATTTGATTTTTGAGGAACTCTAGACTTTGCTGAGCCTCAGCGGACTTGCGCTCTATGTTCTGGCGAAGATAAAGGCGGCTTACCTCATTTAGAATGCGAATGGCGTACTCGGGTGCTGCGCTTTCCAGTGATAAATTAATTATTCCAGAGCTCTGACCTTTTTCTGAAGCTTGAATGGCGCTTTGAAGTGCCAGAATGGTACCCAGCGGGGCGCGTTTGCCTATTCGAAACTCCGTGCCCGCACGGGCGTTCATATTGGCGATCTGAATCTTAAAGCCATTTTGCTCTACCGCTTCCCCAATTGAGCCTGTCAGCAACTGGTCGCCATTGCTGTTGAATAGCGTATAAGCGCCACTCTTGCCGGCAGTCAGTGTCAATGAGGCGTTGACGAAAGCGGGTGGCACCTCAAGCTGGAAGACCTCGACGTGCTCGCCGCCCCAGGCAAAGCTGTCGAAACCGAAAACGGGGGGAGCTACGGGGGCGGTAGCGGTGGGCTGAAAGCGGCGGTAAATGAAAGGCCCGATAACGGGGAATAGCTTCGGCTGCGCGAAGATAGTCAGTTTTAAATTGCTCACGGCTTGGCCAATCACTTGGCGTGATTTAAGCAGCTCGATCTCTGTCGCGGTGGCCGAGCCGGAGGCATATATCTCGCCGCTCCCCAGCAAGTCGCCAAAGCCGGATGCTTTCTGTTCAATCTGTATTGTCGCGTTGGCAACATACACAGGCGTCGTTAAGGTCGCATAGGCAATCCCCACTACCGCAAAAAAGACAGTGCAAGCAATAATGATTGCTTTGTTGTCCAGTAAAGCGCCAAGTAGCGCCAATAAATCAATTTCATCACTGGTTTTCTGTGGTGCAGTGACAGGCGTATTTTGCATCAGGGCTCTCTTGACTGAAATGACATTACTTGAGATATGGTAGCCAGGCAGTGGCAGCCTCATCAAGGATCTTAAACACATGTTCAAAAGCGGGGCGCTGCTGGCGATATGGATCCGGCACTTCTGTGTCGTCCAACCATCTGCCTAGCAACATAGTTTTACCGCGCGCATGAGGCGCCATAGCGTGAATAGACTGGATGTGGCGGCTTTCCATGGTGAGAACCAGGTCTGCCTCGCGCAGCATGGCGGGGGTGAGCTGCCGCGCTTTGTGCTCGGGCAATGCGTAGCCAGCGGACGCCATTACCTCTGTTGCGGTGGCATCTACCGGTTTGTCGATCAGCGCGCCCAAACCTGCGGAGCTGACGCGTATGCCCGTACCTGCGAGCTTGCTTTGCAGCAGGGCTTCTGCGGTAGGGCTACGGCAAATATTGCCAACACAGACAACAATAATCGACTTGATCATTCGGTATTTAAGCCATCCAAAGCTGAGCCGCTGGTTTGTTTCAAGGCGGCAACTGTAGTTTCTGCCTAATGTCGGGTCAAGCTACCTTGGTAATTAGCTGGCTTGGTAAGTCAGTAAGTTACGCGATTGTGATGCAGGTTGCAGCGGCCTGCAAACAACAAACGTATAAACTTTCGGGTAATAAGGCCTGCCCGTCATTTCCGCACCCCTAACCCCGGGCCCGTTATCTCCTCCGCGCCCCTAACCCCGCGCCCGTCATCTCCTCCGCGTCCGTGACTCCGCGCTTGTCATCTTCGCCCCGTCGTCTCCGCCTCCCGTCGTCATCTCCGCTCTCCCTCGGCATCTCAGCCCGCTCCGTCGTCATCTCCGCTCCCCCCTCGTCATCTCCGCGAAGGCGGAGATCCATACCCCAGCCCGTCGACCAACTCGCCGCCAAACTCAAGCCTTAGGTTGCCAACTTGTGCACTGGTTCCACGACCTGCAGCGGCTAGTTGCGTAGGCTGGCGCGGTTAAAAACAAAAGGAGCTCGCTATGCAGGACGCATACCCAAAAATCCAGCACCACGGTGCAGTCAACGGCGTGACCGGCTCATGCCATCAGCTGTGGCTCACAGAAAATGACAGCCTGCTGATCGACTGCGGTCTATTCCAAGGGGCGGAAAGCTCTGGCGCCGGGGCAGGGCAGGGTGACCTTGCAATAGAGTTTGCGCTTAACTCAGTACGGGCGCTGCTAGTGACCCACGTTCATGTGGATCATATCGGTCGGTTACCATGGCTGATGGCCGCAGGCTTTCAGCAGCCTATTCATTGCACAGAGCCTTCCGCGTTGTTAATGCCCACGGTATTGGAAGATGCCTTCAAAGTGGGCATAAAACACGACAAGAAACTGGCAAAGCGTTATGTACAGCGGGCCAGCGCCCAACTGCAAGGCCACCCCTATAAACAGTGGCTCACGCTGCTCAAGCGTGAAGACTTGGTATGTCGCATACGCTTTCAGCCGGCAGGCCACATATTAGGCTCGGCCTACATCGAGTGCGATGTGCACTACCCGCAACAAAATAGAACCCGACGCATAATATTCTCCGGTGACCTGGGCGCACCCCACGCGCCGATGCTGCCAGCACCGCGGGCCCCGCAGTCGGCTGACATAGTCGTACTCGAGAGTACCTATGGTGATCGACTGCATGAAAGCCGCCGCGACAGACGCGGCCGGCTCAAACAAGTCTTGGAGCAAGCGCTGGCAGATGGCGGCACGGTGATTATTCCCGCCTTCAGCATTGGCCGCACGCAGGAGCTGCTGTACGAGCTGGAAAGCATTATCGATGGTGCAGCCGCCTGGCAGCAGATGCCGGTCATATTGGATGCGCCACTGGCGACCCGCTTTACCGCGCTCTATCGTGATCTCAAGCCCTGGTGGGATGCCGAAGCGCTCAAGCGCGTTACCCAAGGCCGCCAGCCATTGGCCTTCAAGCAGCTGCTGACGGTTACTACTCACGCGCAGCACCAAAGCATGGTCAACCGGCTTGCCCACACCCGTCAGCCAGCGATCGTTATTACCGGTAGCGGCATGTGCACCGCCGGTCGAGTGGTCAACTATCTCAAGGCCATGCTGGGTGATGCGCGGCACAATGTGGTGTTTGTCGGTTATCAGGCGCGCGGCACACCGGGGCACGCCATACAGCAATATGGGCCGCAGCAAGGCTATGTAGAGCTGGATGGCGAGCGCCATAACATCCAAGCCGGGGTGCATACGCTTGGCGGCTACTCCGCCCACGCGGACCAGAAAGGGCTAGTAGGTTTTATCACCGGTATGCGCCGCTGGCCGGAAGAGGTACGACTGGTGCATGGCGATGACGGGGCCAAAGCCACGTTGGCTGCGGAGCTGCAACGTAAAGCAAAAGAAAAGGCCAAACCCCTCCGTGTGGTTATCCCAAACTAAACGGAGCGTCTGGCTATCTCCGTGTGACCTCTTCCGAGAGAAGATGGAGTTCCCAACTCAAACATGAGCATCAGCCGCACTGCCGCTGGCCGGAATGGAGATCCACTACCGTGGGTTTGAATTCCCTGGGAAGTTCGAGCACCAGCTCGTCCTAAGGAGCCCGCTGACCTCAACCAAGTCGAGATAGAACTCGGTTCTCACAGGCAGCACACACCCCTGGGAAGACCGGGTTCCATCCCAGCCAGCAAAGCCAAGCCCACCAGCAACCCCTCAGCCAAAACACTCAACCGCGCCACAGCCCAACAACAATCGCCATTACGTCGATCAATACCCTCAAACCTAAAGGACATCCCATCACCGCCACACCCCAAAACAGTTGCAAAAAACCGAGCCCAGCGTTGCTTACCATCGAACAAACAAACCTTAACCCTTGTCAGCCAACTAGCTTGGTCTGTAATATATGCCTTCTGAAATGGCGGCGATAAGAATGCGTCTTGGTGCATTTTAATCACCGCTTGGCAACACAGCGCAGTGCTCACAGGGCACGATCGAAGGACAGGATGTCTCAGACAGCTTCAGAAAAGTGGTATCTCATTCAATGCAAGCCTCGGCAAGAGGTGCGCGCGGCTGAGAATCTGCGCAACCAGTCCTACACCTGCTACCTCCCGATGCAGCAGGTAGAAAGGCTTCGCCACGGTAAAACCGTTATGGTCTGCGAGCCGCTCTTCCCCGGTTATCTGTTTGTTCAGCTTGGCGCGCTAACGGCTAGCTGGGCACCGATACGCTCTACTCGCGGCGTGCTGCGTCTGGTTACCTTTGCCAATCAGGCAGTGCCGCTGGCGACTGGCTTAATAGAAGGTGTTCGTACCCGGCTAGCCCGAGCGACACCAATCAAACCATTATTCAGCCATGGTCAAAAAGTGTTGCTGACCGAAGGGCCGTTCCGTGATCTGGATGCAATCTTCAGCAGTATGGATGGAGAAGAGCGAGCGATCATCCTGCTTAAGATCATGCAACGCGAGCACAGATTGAGCGTGCCCATGAAGGCGCTGCAATCTACAGCTTGAACAGTTTCTGTAATAAAAATCCCATATAACAGACATCACCAGAATGTCGATCAAGCCGCTTATCAAAATAGGGCGAAGACTAATCCTCCTCCCTATCGTGCTAATTGGCTTGCATAATGTGCGGTGGTTCACGTCCTCAAGAAGCCGACTGCAAATCTTGGGGCGGTAGCGTGCCGCGAATGAACCAACAAGGAAAGCCGGGTTCCAAGCCGCGCGAGTGTAATTACAGTGCAGCCAGAGCGCAGCCAACTGCAAGGGCTTTGAAGTAACCCCCAACAGGAAGAATGCCTAATTATGTGTGGAATAGTCGGTGCAGTATCACTGCGCAACATCACCCCCATTCTGATCGAGGGCCTGCGCCGCCTGGAATATCGAGGATACGACTCTGCCGGCGTCGCCGTCCTGGCAGATGGCAACGGCATCAAGCGCACCCGCGCCATGGGCAAGGTTGCCGAGCTGGAAAGCGCGCTGGAATCCAACCCAGCCAATGGCCATCTGGGTATTGCGCATACCCGCTGGGCGACGCACGGCAAGCCATCTGAACACAACGCCCACCCGCACCTTTCCGAGCGCCTGGCCGTGGTGCACAACGGCATTATCGAAAATCACCATAACCTGCGCCAGCGCCTGCAGGAGCAGGGTTATGTCTTTACCTCCGATACCGACACCGAAGTAGTGGCCCACCTGTTGGCCCACCATTACGCCAACAAGCCCAATATGCTCTGCGCTCTGCGCAGCACCCTGGCCGAGATACACGGCGCCTTCGCCCTGGGCATCATCCACCAGGATGAGCCCAACACCCTGTATTGCGCCCGGATGGGCAGCCCGCTGGTGATTGGTATTGGCAGTGAAGAGCACTTTATTGGCTCAGACCCCTTGGCCCTGCTGCAGGTGACGGATCAGTTCATTTATCTGGAGGAGGGCGAGCACGCCCGCCTAACGCTGGATGAATGCACCATCTGGAACAGCAACAACCAGACAGTAGAACACCCGGTACAGCGCTATGAGCACGCCGCTCACAGTCTGGACAAAGGTGAATACCGCCACTATATGCTCAAGGAGATTTACGAGCAGCCGGTAGCCATTGCCAACACCCTGAGCGGCACCCTGGGTGACGGTCATGTGCTCACGGCCATACTTGGCCCCGAGGCTGAAAACCGCCTAAAGGATATTCGTAACATTCACATTGTGGCCTGCGGCACCAGTTACCACGCGGGACTGGTGGCACGCTACTGGATAGAAGACCAGGCCGGCATACCCTGCCAGGTAGAGGTAGCCAGTGAATACCGCTACCGCCATGTTTGCGTACCGGAAGGCACACTGCTGATCACCATCTCCCAGTCCGGCGAAACCGCAGACACTCTTGCCGCTCTGCGTTATGCCAAACAGCAGGGTTACCTTGGCACCTTGGCCATCTGTAACGTGGCTGGCAGCTCACTGGTGCGTGAGGCGGACTGGCGCCTGCTTACCCAGGCAGGACCGGAAATTGGCGTGGCCTCCACCAAAGCCTTTACCACCCAACTGGTGGCTTTGCTCTGGCTTACCACCGCGCTGGCGCAAGAGCGCAAAGGTGCGCCGGAGATGATTGCCGCCAACGTGCGCGCACTGCGCGGGCTGCCGACACTGGTGGAGCAGGTGCTTAAACTGGACGGCACCATCGAAGCCCTTTCGCATACCTTCGCCAACAAGCACCACGCACTCTTTCTGGGTCGCGGCACGCACTACCCCATCGCCATGGAAGGGGCGCTCAAACTCAAGGAAATTTCCTATATTCACGCAGAAGCCTATGCCGCTGGCGAGCTGAAACATGGCCCGCTGGCGCTGGTGGACGAAGATATGCCGGTGGTCAGCGTCGCTCCTAGCGACAGCCTGTTGGAGAAGCTCAAATCCAATCTGCAGGAAGTGCGCGCGCGTGGCGGCCAGTTGATCAACTTTGCATGTGAACGGGCAGACCTGGATAACGGCGACGGCATCACGCACATAAAACTGCCATGGGTGTATGACACTATCTCCCCCATCGTATACACCATCCCGCTGCAACTGCTCAGCTATCACGTTGCTTTAGTAAAGGGTACAGACGTAGACAAACCCAGAAATCTGGCCAAATCCGTCACCGTAGAATAATGCCTCTTACCTAGGGTAGGAGGGGCGGCCCCGCCGCGAAAATTTTAATATATAACACCAGCCTCAAAATCAGGATCACCAAATGCTAAAGCTGTCTGAGATCAAAATCGCCATCATCGGTTTAGGCTACGTTGGTTTGCCTCTGGCCGTGGAGTTCGGTAAAAAGCGCTCCGTGATCGGTTTCGACATCAACCAGCCGCGCATTACTGCTCTGCAAAAAGGCCACGACAGCACCCTGGAAGTGGATGATGAAGAGCTGAAAGAAGCGACCCACCTGACCTACAGTGCCAACGCCGCTGATCTTGAGCAAGCCAACGTCTATATCGTCACTGTTCCTACGCCGATCGACGATCACAAACGCCCAGACCTGACCCCGCTGATCAAAGCCTCCGAGACCATCGGCAAGACCCTGAAAAAGGGCGATATAGTCATATACGAATCCACCGTATACCCCGGTGCTACGGAAGAAGACTGCGTACCCGTACTTGAGCGTGTATCCGGCCTGACCTTTAACGTCGATTTTTACGCAGGATATAGCCCAGAGCGTATCAACCCCGGCGACAAGGAGCACCGCGTTACCACCATCAAGAAGGTCACCTCTGGCTCCACAACAGAAGTTGCGGACCTTATAGACGCGCTATATAACGAGATCATCATTGCTGGCACCCACAAGGCCAGCAGCATAAAAGTAGCCGAAGCTGCAAAGGTAATCGAAAACACCCAGCGTGACCTGAACATTGCCCTGATCAACGAGCTGGCGGTAATCTTCAACAAGATGGGTATTGATACCGAAGCCGTGCTGCAAGCGGCAGGCACCAAGTGGAATTTCCTGCCCTTTCGCCCCGGCCTGGTGGGGGGGCATTGCATTGGCGTAGACCCTTATTACCTGACTCACAAAGCCGAAGCCATCGGCTACCATCCACAGATCATTCTCGCCGGTCGACGCCTGAACGACAGCATGGGTGCCTATGTTGTATCCCAGCTGGTCAAATGCATGTTGAAAAAGCGCATTCATGTAGACGGCGCACGCGTGTTGGTCATGGGCCTGACCTTCAAGGAAAACTGCCCAGACCTGCGTAACACCAAAGTTATCGACATCGTGCGAGAGCTGAGCGAATACAACATCAAGGTAGACGTTTACGACCCCTGGATTTCGGCCAGTGAAGCAGAGCACGAATACAACATCACACCCGTCAGCGAGCCAGCCATCAACGCCTACGATGGCGTGATCCTCGCCGTAGGCCACAAGCAATTCGTAGAACTGGGTGCCGAAAATATCCGCAAGTTCGGCAAGCCCGAACACGTCCTGTATGACCTCAAATACCTGCTCACCGCCGAAGAATCAGACCTACGACTCTGATTGTTGACGGTGGGAGCGGCGGCCTCGCCGCGAAGATCCAAACGAAACTCACACAGCACCACCAAAAGACCAGACAAATGACCCGTTACGAACAACTACTCCAAGACCTCCCCAAAGCCCCAAAAACCTGGCTCATCACCGGCGTAGCCGGTTTTATCGGCTCCAACCTTCTGGAAACACTGCTCAAACTGGACCAGAAGGTAGTGGGCCTGGACAATTTTGCTACCGGGCACCAATACAACCTGGATGAAGTGAAAGACGAGGTCAGCGAGGACCAGTGGTCACGCTTCAGCTTTATTCAGGGCGATATATGTCAGTTGGCCGATTGCCAGAAAGCCTGTGCTGGAGTGGACTACGTATTGCATCAGGCAGCGCTGGGTTCAGTGCCACGCAGCTTGAACGACCCCATTGCTACAAACGAAACAAACATCAGCGGCTTTCTGAATATGCTGGTGGCCGCACGCGACGCGGAAGTGAGCAGCTTTACCTACGCCGCCAGCAGTTCCACTTACGGCGACCACCCAGGCCTGCCCAAGGTGGAGGACGTCATCGGCAAACCCCTATCGCCCTATGCGGTCACAAAGTACGTCAACGAGCTTTATGCAGACGTGTTCGCGAAAAGCTACGGCTTCAATACCATTGGCCTGCGGTATTTTAATGTATTCGGTAAGCGTCAAGACCCGGACGGTGCCTATGCTGCGGTCATACCTAAATGGACGGCTGCGATGATTAACGGTGAAGAGGTGTACATTAATGGCGATGGGGAGACCAGTCGTGATTTTTGCTACATCGATAACACGGTGCAGGCCAACTTGCTGGCGGCCGCTACTAGTGATCCTGCTGCGCGGAACCAGGTTTATAATGTAGCCGTGGGTGACCGGACCGATCTCAATCAGTTATATAGCGCGATTCAAAGTAGCCTTGGTGACAATGGAGTAAGTTGCGCCAAAGCACCGCTTTACCGCGATTTTCGTGCCGGCGACGTACGTCATTCCCAGGCGGACGTCAACAAGGCAAAAACGCTACTGGGTTATGGACCAGAGTTTAATATCGAATCAGGTATCAGCAAAGCTATGCCGTGGTACGTGCATTTCTTGGGTGCAAAATGATTAATTACCAGCGAGCCCATCAGTGCTAGCAAAACTTAGGTCCAACTCCTTTCTGTCTGGCTCTTCGGTATATCTTTTCTCCAATATACTGAATGCTGCTATACCGTTCGCGCTGCTGCCAATCCTGACGCGCTATCTCACGCCTGCGGAATACGGTGAAGTAGCGATGTTTCAGACCCTGCTTGGTGCCTTGGGCGCTTTTGTTGGCTTGAGTGTGGCTGGGGCCGCGGGGCGCAAGTATTACGATAGCGATCTGGGTGAGCAGGATCTGGGACGATTTATTGGTGCTTGTTTACAGGTACTGCTCGTGACCGCCAGCATGGTGTTCATGGTGATGTTCATCTTCAAGGCTCAGTTCTCCACCTGGCTAGGACTGGACACCACATGGATCTTGCTGGCGGTCATGTCAACCGCTGCCGCTGTTATTGTCCAGCTGCGGCTGGGGCAATGGCAGGTTCGTAAAAAAGCGATGAAATACGGTGCGTTGCAGATTTCGCGAAGTCTTATGAACATGGCGCTATCGCTTTTGCTGGTGGTTTTGCTGTTGCAGGGGGCTGATGGCCGCATTTCCGGCCAGATATTGGCCGCAGCGAGCTTTGCCCTGCTAGCGTTATGGTTGCTGAAAAGAGATGGTTTGCTGTGGTTTTTCAGTTGGTCACCAGCTTACCTTAAAGAAGTCCTGCGGTTTGGTGTACCCTTGATTCCGCATATTGGCGGCATTTTTCTTTTGACCTCGGTTGATCGGTTTGTGATCAATTCCGAGCTCGGGTTGACCGAAACCGGCATTTATATGGTCGCCGTCCAGTTAGCCGCGGGGGTGTCCTTGATCTTCGATGCCATTAACAAGGCCTACGTGCCTTGGTTGTATGAGCGGCTAAAACGTGACCGCCTGGAAGAAAAGCAACAGATTGTGCGCTTTACCTATGCCTGGTTTTGCATCATTGCCCTGGGCGCTTTCCTGGCCTTTATCGTTGGGCCTTGGTTCGTGACCGCCGTAGCGGGGCCGGAGTACCGCCGAGCGGGTGAAGTCATCGGCTGGTTGGCGTTGGGGCAGGCCTTTGGTGGCATGTACCTGATGGTCACCAACTATATTTTCTATTCCAAACGCACTGGCCTGCTGTCTTTGGCCACTATTGCTTCGGGTTTGCTCAACATCGTTCTGCTGTTGGTGTTGATACGTGCCCTGGGTCTTGAAGGTGCGGCCATAGCATTCAGCATTGCTATGGCCGTTCGATTCCTCCTTACTTGGTGGGTGGCGCAAAAGCGCCATCCAATGCCTTGGTTTAACTTCAAAAAACTGCAGAGCTAAATATGTTAGAAAACTCAACAATCCTTATCACCGGTGGTACTGGCTCTTTTGGCAACACCTTCGTGCCGATGACACTCGCCAAATACAACCCCAAGAAAATCATCATTTTCTCCCGTGATGAGATGAAACAGTGGGATATGGCCAAGAAATTCGCCGACGATCCGCGTTTGCGCTTTTTTATCGGTGACGTACGTGACAAAGAACGCTTATATCGTGCGCTGGATGGCGTGGATTACGTAGTGCATGCAGCGGCCACCAAGATTGTGCCTACTGCGGAATACAATCCCTTTGAATGTGTCAAGACCAACATCAATGGCGCCATGAACCTGATCGATGCCTGTATCGACAAGGGCGTCAAAGGTGTGGTTGCGTTGTCTACGGACAAGGCTAGCTCCCCCATTAATCTGTACGGCGCAACCAAGCTGGCATCGGACAAGTTGTTTGTATCCGGCAACGCTTACGCGGGTGAGCACGTTACGCGATTTTCCGTGGTGCGCTACGGTAATGTGATGGGATCACGTGGGTCGGTCATTCCGTTCTTCATGTCCATTAAAGATCAGGGTGTTCTGCCTGTTACCGATGAGCGCATGACGCGTTTTATGATTTCCCTTGAAGAGGGCGTGGATCTGGTGTGGCACGCCTTTGAAGATATGGTCGGCGGCGAGATTTACGTCAAGAAAATTCCATCTATGAAAGTGACGGATCTTGCCCGCGTTGTGGCTCCTGATGCTCGTCAGGAAGTGGTCGGCATACGTCCTGGTGAGAAACTGCATGAGCAGATGATCAGTGCTGAAGACTCTTATTACACCTACGAATATCCCGAGCATTTCAAGATTCTGCCTGTGATCAACGGCTGGGGTGAAACGCCTGCGCGGATCAAGGATGGTAAAAAGGTTGAGGAAGGCTTTGTTTACTCCAGTGACAATAACACCCAGTGGATGAGTGATGCCGAGCTGCAAGCCTGGATTGAAGCAAACCGGGAAAAGATCGGGAGTATTTGAAAATGATTCCCTATGGCCGCCAGGAGATTACCCAGGCAGATATTGATGCGGTAGTAGCGGTGCTGCAGTCTGACTTTTTGACCCAGGGCCCCATGGTGCCCCGGTTTGAGAAAACAGTCGCGGAGCATGTGGGCGCGAAGCACGCCCTAGCGGTCAACAGCGCTACCTCGGCACTGCACATTGCCTGTCTTGCCCTTGGGCTTGGGCAAGAAGACTGGCTGTGGACAACGCCGGTTACCTTCGTTGCGTCTGCCAATTGTGGTTTGTACTGTGGTGCCCAGGTGGACTTTGTTGATATAGACCCGCGCACCTACAACCTCTGCCCTCAAGCGTTGGAAAAAAAGCTGGTAACGGCTGAAAAAGAGGGGAAATTACCGAAGGTGTTGGTGGCGGTTCATCTGTGTGGCCAGCCTTGTGACATGGCTGCTATCCAGGCGTTGGCCCAGCGCTATGGGTTCAGGGTGATAGAAGATGCGTCTCACGCCATTGGCGGTAAATACCAGGGAAAGTTCATCGGTAGTGGGCGTTATAGCGATATAACGGTATTCAGCTTTCACCCTGTGAAAATCATTACCACCGCCGAAGGTGGCATGGCATTGACCAATGATGCAGTTTTGGCCTCTCGCATGGAATTACTGCGCAGCCATGGCATTACCCGGGACCCTGCGCTTATGACCCATGAGCCCGACGGCCCCTGGTATTACCAACAGGTCGATCTGGGTTTCAACTATCGCATGACCGAGCTACAAGCTGCGCTGGGGGTTAGCCAAATGGAGCGGCTCGATCAGTTTGTTGCGCGGCGCCACGAGCTGGCAGCACGTTATGATGAGTTGTTGGCAGAATTGCCGCTGGTTACGCCTTGGCAACATCCGGACGGTTATTCTGGCCTTCATCTATATGTGATCCGCCTGGACCTGAATGCCATTGGCAAGACGCATTTACAGGTGTTCGAATACCTGCGGACTCAAGGGATTGGCGTTAATCTGCACTACATTCCAGTTCACTTGCAGCCCTACTATCAGGCGATGGGATACCAGGCGGGGGATCTGCCCCAGGCGGAAGCGTACTATTCAGAAGCTATAAGTCTGCCAATGTTCCACACCCTTTCAGTTACCCAGCAGGATGAGGTTGCCGCATCCGTGCAACAGGCAGTTTGCTCATGAGACTAGCAGTCATTCCTGCGCGGGGCGGAAGCAAACGTATTCCACGCAAGAACATCAAAGTGTTCTGTGGCAAGCCGATGATTGCTTGGTCGATTGAGGCCGCTTTGGATAGCGGTTGCTTCGATCAGGTGGTCGTGTCTACTGATGATGCCGAAATTGCTGAGGTGGCGCGGGAATACGGCGCAGAAGTGCCGTTTATACGGCCGGCTGATCTGTCGGATGATCACACGGGCACCATACCGGTGATTCGTCATGCGATCAAATGGGTCAATGCGCACAGTGGAAGTTTGGCACAGCAGGTATGCTGTCTATACGCCACTGCGCCGTTCGTCCAGATCGAAGACATTCGACGGGGCTTAAGTGTGCTGGTTCATACCAACAGCGATTATGCTTTTACGGTCACCAGTTACGCATTTCCTATTCAGCGAGCGCTGCGCTTGACGCACGATTGCCGAGTTAATATGTTCAATCCGACGCATTTTAATACCCGCTCTCAGGACCTTGAAGAGGCTTATCATGATGCGGGTCAATTCTACTGGGGGCAGGCTGAAGCCTGGTCGCAAGGCAAAGTTATTTTTGGTGAAGGCTCCGTTCCAGTGTTTCTGAAACGTCATTGCGTGCAAGATATCGACACTCCGGAGGACTGGGAACGAGCCGAATGGATGTTCCGCGCGTTGCGAGCACAGCCGCAACAATGAATAATAAACTAATAGTAATTCGCGCAGATGCCTCTCTGGATATAGGAACAGGCCACTTGATGCGTTGTCTTACTCTGGCCGATGCGCTAAAAGCGAAAGGACATGAATGCCACTTTATCTGTCGAAGGCATCCTGGAAACCTGATCGAATATGTCCGTCAGCAGGGTCACATGGTCCACGCGTTGCCATATGTGCCTGCAGCTAAAACCGATGACTGTCTTGCCCATGCGCGGTGGCTTGGTTCTACCCAGGCTCAAGATGCCGCGCTCTGCGCGCCTATTATTAAGATGCTGATGCCACGATGGCTAGTTGTGGATCACTACGCCTTGGACGCGCGCTGGGAACGGCTGATAAGGCACTACTGTCAAAAGCTGATGGTCATTGACGACTTGGCTGACCGCTCCCACCAATGCGATGTTTTGCTAGACCAAACGTTCGGGCGTAATCCATCGGCATATCTGGCCTGGGTTTCAGCGGATTGCACGGTGCTTTGTGGTGCGCATTATGCGCTGCTCCGCCCAGAATTTGCGGCTTCACGCACTTATAGCTTGGAACGCAGGCGTTCAGCACCGCTACGGCGGGTTCTTGTCACTTTGGGCGGGATGGATAAAGATAATGTTACCGGACAGGTATTGAAAGCGTTGGCTGCTACCCAATTGCCGCCGGACTGTTTAATCACCGTAGTTATGGGCGCCACTGCGCCTTGGCTTGAAGCCGTTCAGCAAACAGCGAACGATATGCCGGTATCTACTGAGGTCAGATCTGGTGTTAGCAATATGGCACAGCTGATGGCCGACAGCGATCTGGCGATTGGAGCAGCTGGGGCGACATCGTGGGAACGGTGTTGCTTAGGTTTGCCAACTATCATGATAGTCTTGGCGGATAATCAAAGAGTCATAGCACAAGCCCTTTTAAAAGCTGGCGCAGCGTTTTTAGCAGATACGGTGACGGTGCAGGGGCATTGGCTGATCACCGACCAGCAAAAGGGCGCCCGTGCGCTATCGGCAATGAGCGATTCAGCAGCGGCCATCACCGACGGGCTGGGCACGTCAAGGGTCATCAACTTCCTGAGCCGGTAAGGTTAACTATGCGAATCAGTTTTTTGTGCAGCGATATTCAGCATCCGGTCAATGAATACCTGCGTAAGTGGATTGAGCGACAGCAGGGCAAACATCAGACGGAACTAGTGCGAAAGAAGAACGAGTTATCGGGCGGGGACATACTTTTTTTAGTCTCATGCTCGGAGATAGTCGCCGCGATGGATCGTTCTGCATATCGGGCCTGTCTGGTATTGCATGCAAGTGATCTACCTGAAGGAAGAGGCTGGAGCCCACATATCTGGCAGATTATTGCTGGTGCTGAAGAGATCACACTGAGTTTACTCGAAGCTGAGGATAAGGTAGACACTGGTCGGATTTGGAAGAAAATTAAGTTGACGGTTCCTAAGCATGCTCTTTGGACAGAAATCAACGAACAGTTATTCGCAGCCGAAATCGAACTAATAGATTTCGCTGTTCGTGAATTTGGGCGAATTAGACCGATTGGTCAGAATCCAAGCGTCGAGCCAAGCTATTATCCGCGACGTTCGCCTGCTGACAGCAAAATAAATCCTACGCATAGTATTGCCAGTCAGTTCGATAGAATTCGTGTCTGCGACCCCGACCGATTCCCCGCATTTTTTGAGTTACACGGTAAGCAATACAAGATAATTCTGGAGAAAATCAGTGGTTAATCGAATTAAAATCAATGGACGTGAAATTGGCGATGGCTGCGCTCCGTACATTATTGCCGAAATGTCTGCTAACCATAACGGCGACCTGAATAAAGCCTTCCGTATAATAGAGGAAGCGCATAAAGCAGGCGCCGAGGCTGTAAAGATACAGACCTACCGTCCGGATACCATCACCCTTAAGTCGGATTTGCCTGATTTTCAAATCACAGAAGGGCTTTGGGCAGGACGGACCTTATATGATCTGTATGAATGGGCCCACACTCCGTGGGAATGGCACAGGCCTCTTTTCGACTATGCCCAGAATGTAGGCATCACAATCTTCAGTTCGCCATTCGATAACACAGCTGTTGATCTGCTTGAAGATCTTAACGCCCCTGCCTACAAGATCGCTTCTTTTGAAGCAGTCGATCTGCCTTTGATCAAGTACGTTGCCAGTACAGGCAAACCGATGATCATTTCCACTGGTATGGCCGATATAGAAGAAATTCAGGAAGCCATAGATGCAGCACGCCAAGGCGGCTGCAAGGAGCTGGCAGTGCTGCATTGTGTAAGCGGTTACCCAGCACCCGCGGCAGATTACAACCTTCGAACCATTAGTGATATGAAGGAACGATTTGGGTTAGTTACAGGTTTGTCGGATCATACACTAGATAACACCACTGCCATCGCAAGCGTGGTACTCGGTGCCTCGATCATTGAGAAGCACTTTACTTTGGACCGCAGGGGTGGTGGACCTGATGACAGCTTCTCGCTTGAACCTGCAGAACTCGGAGAGCTCTGTCGAGACAGCAAGGTCGCTTGGTCAGCCCTTGGAACTGTAAATTACGGGCGCAAGTCGAGCGAGCTAGGAAACGCACAGTATAGAAGGTCGTTATACTTCGTTAAAGACCTCAAAGCTGGCGATATAATTAGGCCTGAGGCCATTCGGAGTGTCAGGCCAGGTTTTGGCGCGGCGCCGAAATTTATGGAGGATATCCTCGGCCTGAAATTGTTAAAAGATGTTGAAAAGAATACCGCTGTGGATTTAGATTTCATAGAGGGCTACAGTCGCACGTGATTATGTGGTACGGCAGAACTAATTGTGATGTGGGCTACTCTCCTGGATGGGGGCTACCTGGGGAAAAGAGCATGTTTAACCTGAGTGGTTAACAAAACAATGAAAAGCAGTTCATATATTTATTCAGTGAGGCCAGGTGCGTGAGTTTTCAGCAAACTGAACAGTCTTTGAAAGAAAGATTTGGTTACATTTATAAATATCCCCATGCAGCAGGTTATCTCGATGAGTACCTGCGATGCAAGACGCTTGGTAGGGAAAGTCAAGCATTGAGCATTAAGAATGCGTTGACTAGGTGTAGCTCGATAACGATATTCATATATATTTTATACAAGTATTTCTTGATTTTGCGTAAAGGTAATGCAAGATCTATTTTTTGTTTGATGCCAAAAAGTCCGGATCTAATATGCGCACTAAAACAATGGGCGGTCGATTCGGAATATAACTTTATCCAAGAATCCAAGCCGAACAGTCTTGATAGTCTAAAAGAGTTTTTACTTAAAAAAAAGGTAGGGTTGAGACGACCATATTTGCTTGGTTTCAGGATGATCGCTAATCTCACGCTTGCATTTGAATTGATAGAGCGTAACAAAGAGGTTGACGGCAAGTTGCTGAGTAAAATAAACGCACTTGCTAAAAAGCAGGAGTCGTGGACTAAGAGATTTCTAAAAAAGAATCACGTAAAAATTATTATTCTGGACAACGATCAGAATGCAATTTGTCAAGGATTAGTCAGGGCGGCGAATAGTATCGGGATTCAAACTGTCGTAATAGCGCATGGATTCATACAGGACCCGTGTTTAGTTTCAATACTTCCTTTGAACGCTTCCCGCTTATGTGTTTGGAGTGACAAGCAGAAAGAGTTAGTTCTAAGGGGCATGCCAGAGAGAAGTGATTTGCTGTCGATTTTTGGATATCCTCATTATGAAAGTATGAGATTTCTTTCTGTTAAGCAAGATTCGAAAAAAGTGCTTTTTGTTGCTGAAATTCTCAAAAAAGAAGATGAGTTTGCGCTTGAAATAATGAGAGTTGTGGTTGGTAAGCTTCAGGAAGGAGGTCTGCAAGTTTGTATAAGGCTACACCCGAAGCAGAGAGGAGATTTAGGTATATCAAATATTTTACCTAAAGGCATCCAGAATGTTTCTTCTTATACAATCGAGGAATGTTTGACGCAATCTATGTTAGTTGTCGGCACAAACACTTCACTGCTTTTTGAGGCCCCTCTGCTGGGTATACCGTCAATTCAGATTGAAGAGTTGATGAAGTTTGATTTTGAGAATGCTGTGATAACAAGCTATAAAAACATCGATGTATATTTGGTAAAGAAAATAATAGATTGTTTTGATCAGGAGTCGGGCTTTGTGGAGTCTAACCTTGATTTTAGGGTGTCAGATTTATTTAGAGATATTCTAGCTTGCGATAAACGGTCTGTAAGTTGTACTGCAGGTTAAATTTCCAATAGGAGTAGAGCGGTGGGAGATGTCGTTTTATTTACTGGATCACAAGCTCTTCGGGGCGGCACGGAACGGGCATGCGCGGATGTGTCGATCCTTCTCGCGTCTCAGGGGCACTCTGTCACGATATTGAGTCAAAATAATGGATTGCATTCCTTTTATGCGCTACCGAAGAAAATCAAACTTAGCCAGCTCAAAGCAAATCGGCGGCGTGGTGCAGTTCATGCTGTATATACTATGTGGCTACTTTTCAAGTATATAAGGCGCAATAAGCCTGAGGTTGTCGTAGCAGTTGAAAGCTTGTCGTTTTTGTTTTTGATGCCGCTTTATCTTTTATATCGTAGGCCGATTATAGTCAATTGGGAGCATTTTAACGCCGGAGTTACTTTGGGTGTGCGCACCAGAACATTGGCGAGACGATTGTCAGTCTGGCTTGCTGATAAAATAATCGTTATTTCAGATCGAGACCGGAAGCTATGGATAAAACACTTTAATTGTCCGGACCATAAGATTGAGCGTATTTATAACGTCAACCCTTTTGATTCTGTCAGTGTTACCGAGGGGAGCTGCTATCTCAAAAGGTCTAAGATTGTAGTCGCAGCCGGCCGGCTAACAGCGCAAAAGGGATTTGATCTATTGATCTATGCCTGGTCAGAAGTTCCCCACTATATCCGTGACGGTTGGGTTTTGAAAATTTGTGGGGATGGCCCCGACCGCGATAGCCTCGTAGAGCTAATAAAGTTGCTGGGCTTGCAAGATCAAGTGATCCTTGCTGGTCATGTGCAGGATATCCGGCAAGAGTATCTGCATGCGCAACTATTCGTTTTATCGTCTAGATTCGAAGGTTTTGGGTTAGTAGTTCTTGAAGCGCTAACTTGTGGGCTTCCAGTAGTAAGCTTTGACTGTATTGCCGGCCCGTCTGAAATCATTGAGGACGGAATCGATGGCTTGTTGGTATCGCCGGAGAATATTGATGAGCTTGCTAAGGGTATCAAGCAGCTACTAGTAAATGACCCCGCTAGATTAGCAATGGCACAAGCTGCAGTAAGCTATAGGATTAAATTCGGAACGGAAAAGATAAGTGCTCAATGGCAATACCTGTTGGAGAGTTTGACCGGAGCACAGCCAGGCCCATAGGGCTTTATCGTTGTAAATACCCATAATGAATACTTGCTGTTGCTCCAAGTTCACCATACGCCCAATTTTCAAGGCAAAGGCTTTAATAAGGAAATCTAGGGTGGGCACTTACGATCAATAGTATTTTTGAGAGAATGCTCTCCCACTTCACAAAAAAACGTTATATGTGGTGACCTCTAAGCTGTTTTAGCCGCCAGATGGCTACGATTGTTTAGTTACTCAAAACATGGATGGCAGGGCCGCAATCAAAACGGTTTGGGTTCCTTATCTCTCCCCGAGACTTATAATTTAGGTCGTTCGGTAAATTGCCATTCGTGAATAGTGGACTTATGTCTCTTGGGTTATCATTTTTCGATATAGCTAGGATCAGCGAAAAGACGCGCTAGGGCGGATTGAGTATAGTGCTGGATTGGTTTTCATTAAACAGTGCCTTTTGGTTGCACAGTCTTATCCCCAGGGTCAAGGAGCGACCGCTGAATAATGGATAATTAATGCATATAATTTGTATTTCACTATGAGAGTAATTATAAGCTAATCATAGCTTGATGCGGCGCCCGATAGTGGCAGTCTATAGTTGTCAGGGTTTTTCTAAAAAAAAACTGTATAAGAAGTCTGTCGTCTGTAAAAGCTATAAATTTTATTTTTGTTGCTGGACCCGGTTTTAAATTAGATGGTGGTTTTTCAAATGAGAGCTGGATTCGTGATTGCCATCTGGAATCAGTTTCCATCTAAATTAAAGGAGATCACTAAGCTGTCGGGCTTAATCAACATAATTATATGGTCAGGTTAAAAAATGATATTCATAGTTTTCTGCGTATCTCTTAGTTACTTCGTTGCTTTGATGTTTTCTTTTAAATACCGTTTCGCTGCTATCCCATTAATGGCCGCCGTGACGACACGTGTAGGCCTTTTTTTTATAAATGAATTAGGGATTTATAATGTGCCGGGTTCTGGTCATGATGCGGAAAGATTTATTTCTAGATCAGAAAGTTTGGTTGGGATGCCTTGGATGTCCTTGCTTTCTCTATTAGATCCAGGTAAAGGTGGTGTGAATTATTCTGTTCTAGGTGCCTCGATATTTAAAGCTTTTGGAAGTGAGGGCCCTACATTTGCAGCGATCAATCTTGTTTTCGCGACGTTGATGGTCGCTGTTGTTTTTGTTTTAGTTTTAAAGGTCTGGGGAAAAAGAGCTGCTGTAATTGCCGTTCTGATTCTGGCTTTTTACCCGTTCTCCCTTTTTAATTCAGTGATAGCACTTCGAGAAGAAATTTCATCGCTTTTTGGTATCCTAGGTGCTGCGGCTGTCGTCTACTGGGCTCGTAGTGGTGGGTTCTATTACCTGTATTTATCAGCACTATTTTTTCTGTTAGCTGCTAATTTTCACCCTGGGTGGAGTGGGGCTGTTGTCGGGTTGGCAGCCTTTAGCCTATGGCGATCAACTCAAATTATAAAATTGGCTAATTCAGGTAGGCGAGTTACACGTTATGAGTTCTCACTGTTGGTGAGCGCCTTTATATTCCTGGCAGGGGTTGCTGTATTGCTATCCTTGCCTGGCTTTTCGATTCTGAATTTGTTTGATGGGTATGTGGGCGAAGATGGCGATATTGGTGATGCGCTCACAGCCCGATTCAGTCGCGAAGAATCTCTTGGCGGTTCAGGGTACCCTGCTTTTATTACTCATGGCGACCCCATAACTCAGCCTTGGCTAATTCCGCTTAGAATTCTGTATTTTCTTTTTGCCCCATTTTTGTGGGATATAAGATCGCCTCGGCACATGCTTGGTCTAATATCTTCACTGTTTTATATTTTTATTTTTTGGAAAATATATAAACATTGGGATCAGGTAAAGCAAAGAAGTGAGCTGATCCCTATCATTTTCATATTTGCTGGGTTGACATTTGTTTTTGCGGTTGGAGTTACGAATATTGGGACCGCCATTCGTCATAAGACGAAATTTCTACCGATTCTCTTGATATTCGGCAGTGTGGCGTTCCATAACTTAAAAATTAGGTTTAGGCGGTAAAAATGATCTCACTTGGGAATATCTATGATTCTGTGCCTGTCTGGTTGCAGAATGTTATTGTTAGTGCAGTAGGCTATCGTAATAATAAAAGTCGATATGGAAAAGCATATTATGAGCATATAGCTTTCTTGGGAAAATTTGATTCGCTAACGTTGATTGATAAGCGCGAGTTTCAACGTAAAGAACTTGTGCGCTTTCTTGCTTTTGCTCGGGAACATAGCAAGTTTTACCGAGAGCTTTATGCAAGTATTGATCCTGCTACAGTTGTGACGCCATCAGATCTGGTTCGGCTGCCTGTCGTGGATAAGGAGATGTTGCGGTCTCATGCTGCTGATGTTTTTACTATACCTTCCAAGGGCGCGGTTGAAGGTCATACCGGTGGAACCACTGGCAAGTCCCTTGTCGTGTTGCGGACAGCCGACGACATGATGAAGCGCATGGCTATGCTTGATCACTTCAAGGAGCGAGTTGGATTTAAGCACCGTGAAATGCGGCGCGCCACTTTCAATGGCAAGCATATCGTCCCGCCGAGCCAGAAAAAACATATCTACTGGCGCTATAATCATGCTTGTAAACAAATGATTTATTCGTCGTTTCATATAACCGAAAAAAATGCCAAATATTATGTAGATAGCCTCAATCGTTTTAAGCCTCATGCGCTGGATGGGTTTTTTACATGCATGATTGATATAGCTAATTATATTGATCGGCATGACATTAAGCTTGAATTTCAGCCTGTGGCTATATTTCCCACATCGGAAACGCTGACTCAGCCTGGCAGAGAGTTACTGGAGCGGGTTTTCAAGTGCAAAGTTTATGACCAATACGCTTCAAGCGAAGGCGCCCCCTTTGTGACTGAATGCAAAGAGCAGCGGCTGCATATTGAGCTTGCTTCTGGGATATTTGAACATTTCGAGGCGGGAAGTGATGAGGTACTGGTAACCAGTTTTACTACCCATGGAACTCCATTGATTCGTTATCGTATTGGTGATTCCATGAGGTTTGCGCCTGTAGACGACACTTGCACGTGCGGTAACGCGTCCCCTTTGGTGGAAAGCATTGAAGGCCGTCGCCTTGATTTTCTTTACACGGCCGAAGGCGCAAAAATAAATGCAGGCAATGTTGCTAACTTGTTCAAGAATATGCCTAACGCACTTATAAGAGCACAGACGATTCAAGTTCAGCTTGGGAAAATACTTTGTCTGCTTGAGGTAGACAAAAATGTTTACCGTGAGGAGCACGATAAGATGTTGCGGAACGAATTCATGCATAAGTTTGGTAGTACCACTCATGTGACAATCAAGCATGTAGATGAAATACCGCGTGAGTCTAGTGGCAAATTTAGAATGATAAAAAATTCTGTAGATACGGTGGCCTGAGTGACTGTCAGTTGCATTCGAGTGTTACACGTTTTTGGTAGCCTGGATCGTGGTGGCGCTGAGTCAATGATCATGAATCTTTATAGAAAGATCGACCGTCATGCAGTGCAATTTGACTTTGTGGTTAATCAGTCCAATTTGCCTTACGCATATGAAAATGAAATTAGAGATTTAGGAGGTAGAGTATATTATTTGCCAGTCCTATGTCTTAAGAATGGTTTAAGTTATATTCGTGCATGGAAAGCGTTGCTTGCTAAACACCCTGAATGGCGTGTTGTTCATATACACCACACCGCTAGCGCCACCCTAAGTATACCTTTAGCAAAAAGTATGGGTCGTACTACCATAGCTCATAGCCACACGGCGGGCTCTGACGGCTCAGTCAAGTCTAAGCTCAAAATTGCCAGTCGCTTCCCTGTAAGGTATGTCGCTGACCATTTATTCGCCTGTTCAATTAGTGCTGGGCAATGGATGTTTGGCAGTCAAGCAAAGCGCTCGCATGTTTTAAGTAATGCAATAGATTGTCTTGATTTTCTTCCTGACTCTATTAAAAGAGATGAAGCCAGAAAAGCTGAAGACATTACCGCAGGTTGTAAGGTTATTGGCCATGTCGGCAGGTTCGTCGACGTTAAGAATCATGTTTTCATGCTTGATGTGCTAGCGGCGATGGTTGAGCACGACTCAACGGTTTTAATGATGCTAATCGGCGATGGCCCTAACAAAAAGCGGATCATGGGTGAAGCCGAAACTTTGGGGCTCTCTGAGCATGTTTTATTTATGGGTGTTAGGCCTGATATTGGCAGGCTGATGCAGGCCATGGATGCTTTTATTTTTCCTTCTCTTCATGAAGGTCTGCCTGTCACCCTGGTGGAGGCCCAAGCTAGTGGTCTGCCTTGTTTAGTGTCTGAGACGGTCAGTAGTGAAGTTAAGCTGTCTGATTGCATCGAGTTTATGTCCCTTGAAACTGCCGCCAGTGTCTGGGCTGTGAGGCTACTCGAAATGGCGTCTACTGGTAAAAAGTACGACACCCAACAAGCACTCGCGGATGCCGGCTATGACGTTAAGGATAACGCTCAATGGTTGCAGGACTTTTATCTTGATTTAACGGAGCGCGTGTAATGTCAGTTAGCCCTAATGGCAAACAGGGCCTAGATGTGTTGATCATCGCCGGGAATGCTCGCTCACTCATAGCAAACCGTGGAGATTTGATACGCACAATGTGTGCTCACGGATTAGATGTCGCTGCTGCTGTACCTACGGCAGATTACCTCCAAGAAGTTGAGGAGCTTGGTATAACCATTTACCCAGTCGAAATGGGTCGTACGGGCATAAACCCTCTGCATGATCTTAAATACTTAGTAGGGCTATTCAAATTGCTGCGTCAGGTCCGGCCTGACGTTGTATTTGGCTATACCATAAAGCCCGTGATCTATGGCAGCCTGGCGGCGCGCTTGGCCAGAGTGCCTCGCATTTACTCCATGATCACCGGCTTGGGTCATGTGTTTACCACCGATAATTCACGCAACCGACGTTTGCAGAAGATCATTGGTTTGCTCTACAGAGCCGGTATCTCTGCGAACCATAAAGTCTTCTTCCAGAATCCTGACGATCTTAATGAATTCACTGATCGAGGCATGCTGAATGAGGCCAGCAAAGCTGTTCGCACCTACGGCTCCGGTGTAGATATGCAGCGATTTGCCCGCGTTGAGCTACCTGCTGGCAGCCCCGTTTTTCTTTTTATTGGCCGCCTTTTGACTGAGAAGGGCGTAGCCGAGTTCTGTAACGCGGCGCGACTGGTCCGGGAAGATTACCCTGCGGCCCGATTTGTTGCTGTTGGCCCCTATGATGCTGGTTTACCACACTCTTGTGCTTCTGACGATTTGGCTCGCTGGAAGGCAGAAGGAATTGTGGAATTTGTAGGTGGCGTAAAGGATGTACGGCCTTGGATTGCAAAATGCTCTGTCTTTGTATTGCCCTCCTATCGTGAAGGCACCCCGCGTTCAGTGCTGGAGGCAATGAGTATGGGGCGCGCTATTATTACCAGCGATGCTCCAGGGTGCCGGGAGACGGTAGAAAATGGGGTCAATGGCTTTTTGGTGCCCCCGCGTACGGTGGAGCCTCTTGCTGACGCAATGCGCGAGTTCCTTAAAAAGCCCGCGCTCATTACTACTATGGGAGAAGAATCGAGGCAGCGGGTTGAGCGCGATTACGATGTGCATAAGGTCAATAAAGTCATACTAACGGCAATGGAGCTGGGACAATAATGAACGCTTTTGCTAAGCGGCTGTTTGATATCGTTTCAAGTGCCGTGGTACTGATAATGATCATACCCTTGCTGTTGATCGTGATGGTTTGGATCAAGCTTGATAGCAAGGGCCCGGTATTTTTCCTGCAACAGCGTGCCGGGCTGGGCGGTCAGCCCTTTCGCATTTTCAAATTCCGCACCATGGTGCATCGCGCCCCGGATCAAATTGACCAGCATAATGAGCAAGTTGTGAGCGCTGGGCGGGACCCGCGCATCACGCGTGCAGGGCGCATTATTCGCGCCACCAGCCTGGATGAACTGCCGCAATTGATCAATATTCTCATCGGACATATGAGCGTCGTTGGGCCACGTCCGGTGCTGATGGAGCAGAAGGAGATGGTGCCGCCTGGATATATGAAGCGATTCGATGTGCGTCCGGGGCTAACTGGCTTGGCCCAAGTGCGCGGCCGGCGAAGCCTTGGCTGGCTGCGGCAACTTGCATTCGATGCCGAGTATGTGGAAAAGCGCAGTTTTTTTTATGATCTGGGTATCATTTTTACAACGGTCAAGGTGGTGCTGACGGGCAGCGGTATTTACGGTGGGGAAGGTCTTAACTGGCGTGGCTATCGTGATAGCCTTGATGGTCGCGCGCCGCAAGACAAAGATGTTGAGGAGGCGATGAAGTGAGCCAGCTCAATTACATGATGATTACTGCCAGTCCTGAGGTAGCCGCTTTTATTGAGCAACACGGCGTTGCTCGTATTTTTCTTGATCAGGAAGTTTTGGGAAAAGCAGAGCGACAAGGGCATTTAAACACCCACAAAGCAGCTCATACCTTGCAAGAAATTGCTGCGATCGCCAATGTTTTGCGCCAAGCGGAGCTTATGGTGCGGCTCAATCCGATCAATACCGAAACACTTGACGAAATAAACGCTGCGCTGGATCATGGCGCGCAGCGGTTGATGTTGCCCATGTTCACTACACGAGATGAAATCGAGCGTTTTTTGAAATGGGTGAATGGGCGTGTGCCCGTTACGTTTCTTGCCGAAACCCCCCAATCACTTGTGCGCTTGTCTGATTGGTTGCCGTTGCTGGAGCCGGGGGTTGACGAGGTGCATATCGGACTCAATGATCTGTCGCTGGGGATGGGGCTCGATTTTCTATTCGAGCCCATGGCGGGCCGACTGCTCGATTCAGCTGCCGATTATCTAAATGATGGCGATGTACGCTGGGGTGTTGGTGGAATCGCCCGTATCGGGCAAGGGGAGTTGCCTGCCGAAACTGTGATTGGCGAGCACGTTCGCCTCGGTTCTCAATGGGTAATCCTTTCTCGTGCATTTCACCAGGGTGCAAGCTCTTCTTCCGAGTTGATGGAAAAGCTGGATTTCCCTGCCGAGATTGCCAAGCTGCGCGAAGCCGAGGCTTTCTGGCGGCAGGCCGATCAGCAAACGCTATTGGCTAATCAGCAAGACCTCGCACAGTGTTCCTTCCGGCTAGGCCGTGAAGCAGGCAGAGCATGACCACAGTCACGACATTACCTATACCTTTTGAAATAAAGCATCTCCTGTTCCTGCAGAAAGCCGAGGTGCTGGACCAGCAGAAAACCTTGGTTACCCGGCTTTTGGGTCAAGCATTACCCACTATCAATATTACTTTTGCTGGCAGCGCTGAAGAAGTGCCTGCCGGAGCAAGGTTTGATGCGGTGATTGCACCTACCTTGCCATGGCTACCTGAGGCACTGGCCAGACTAGGCGGCTACCGCTGGATTCACCTTCTCTCAGCAGGGGTGGAGAAGATATGGGATATGGACTTTGACAAGACCAGCCCGTTGATGACCAAAAGCAGTGGCGTGCATGGTGCGCCAATGAGTGAATATGCGATTGGTGCAATGCTCTATTTCAGTAAGCAATTTAATCGCTTCCATCGACAGTCATCTTGTAAGCAGTGGCAGCGAGTATGGCTTGACGAGCTCTCAGGGAAGCAACTCACAGTGCTCGGGCTAGGCCATATCGGCCAGAGCTTGGCGCAGCGGGCCAAGGCCTTCAATATGGTGGTGGCCGGCACTCTCAGGCAACTGCGGCCTTTGAATTTTGTAGACCACATAGTCCCGCTGGAAGGTATTGATAGTCAGCTTGCTACAACCGATTTTTTAGTTTGTTGTCTCCCGTTGACCCCTGCGACCCGTGGATTAGTTAATGCTGAAATGCTTCGCAAGCTCCAACCAGGTGCCGTATTGGTAGACATATCCCGGGGTGGGGTTGTGAACGGCGATGCTGTGTTGGAGGCTCTCAATGCTGGCATTCTTAAGGGTGCTGCTTTGGATGTGTTCGAGCAACAACCGTTGCCGCCTGACTCTCCGCTATGGCAGCGTGAAGATGTACTGGTCACTCCTCATGTGTCCGGTACTACTCCACATTATTTGGAGCGAGCGTTAAGCGTGTTTGTGGATAACTATCTGAGTATTGCCGGGGGGAGAGGGCCGGTAACGCAGGTTAGTCTCGAACGCGGATATTGAGCAATAACTGGGGCCTTTTCCATGGTTGATGGGGGTCGAGCGCCCTGTGGGGCACTTTTAAAGATAAGGATCTTCTTCCGGGTTTGTCCGGTGTGTTCTCCCAGATTGAATTGATCGAATTAGCCGTCATCAGCAGAGTCGCCCGAGAGTCTGGTAAAGGTCTGGGACCTTGATCGCATCACGTGGGAGATAGTGGCGCGACGTATGCCCTGCTTTAGGGCTCCTGCTCCGAGGTGTATCTGGAAAAGGCGTTTGATAACACCGGCTGGCGTCCGGCAGAACGGTTGCCAGTGGCGCGCGAGTTAGGCGAGACCAGCCTGATGTTTTTGGTCCATCCCACGCTCACCGAAGCGGAGATGGACAAGACCTGTACTGTGATTACCGAGGTGCTGGATGAGGCGAGCAAGTCTGCGTAATAACGGTTTAAGGTGATGTTGTGAAGGCGATGGTGAGAGGAAGCTCCTCATCGCTGACGTCTTTACGCCCTTTTGCTGGCAAAAACTCCACACTAAGTTACACTTATTGTAACTTTCTGTTGAGACAGCCTATGCCCAGCTTACCTATCCCAATTCAACCTCTGGCTCGTCTCTATCAGGGCTTGGACGCGCTCGCGTCTGTCGAACGGTATCTGTTTACTCCTGCCGATATGCGAGCGTTGTTGCCTGTTATGAGCGACTCTGCCTATAGAACATTGCTGAGCCGCGCCGCCAGCAGCGGGCGCTTGCAGCGGGTTTGTCGCGGTCTGTATTTATACGGGCCTGCCCGGCCTGACACTGGCAGGCTGTTGTTTCATGCTGCAGCGCGTTTACGGGCGCATGAATTCAATTACATTAGCTTGGAAACAGCGTTGAGTGATTGCGGCATCATTTCGCAGATTCCACAAAACTGGATAACCCTAATGTCTTCCGGTCGGAGTAGCGAGATTGACTGCGGCCGTTGGGGCACTATCGAGTTTATTCATACGCAACAAAAAGCAGCGGCCATAGGCAACCAGTTGGCGTACGACGAGCTGTGCGGTATGTGGCGAGCCAGCCCAGCGCAGGCCATGCGGGATATGAAAGCTGCCAAAAGAAGTTTGGAACTGGTTGATTGGAGTGTAGTTGATGAGCTTGTTTGATCAGCTGGTAGACCAGGCCTTGCGACACCAGGCTGAACTGGCCTCGCTCCGGGTGGTGGTGGAGAAAGAGCTGCTGCATCACGATATTATGCGGGCGCTGAGTGATAGCGGCATGCTGGAGAAACTCTGCTTTATAGGCGGAACCTGCCTGCGTGCCTGTTATGGTTCAAATCGCTTGAGTGAAGACCTGGACTTTACCGGGGGAGCCGATTTTGTGCGAGCTGATCTGGCGCAGCTCAAGCCAGTATTGACCGACAGGCTGGAAACCAAGTACGGCCTGAGTGTGGAAGTGAGTGAGCCGCACAAGGAGGCCGGTAACGTCGATACCTGGAAGCTCAAAGTGCAAACCCGCCCGGGTGCCAGAGACCTGCCTGCCCAGCGAATCAACATTGATGTGTGCGCCATCCCCAGTTATATGAGCCAACCCAAGGTGTTGCTGAACCCTTATGGTGTGGATATGGGAACGCAGGGGTTGATTCTGAACGCGCAGGCGCTGGAAGAAATTTATGCCGACAAGATACTGGCCTTCGCTCTGCGGCGCGGGCGTGTCAAGAATCGCGATCTGTGGGATCTGCTTTGGCTTAAACAGCAGAGTGTCAAACCAGCGTTGGAGCTGATACCTGCCAAGCTGAAAGATCATCAATGCGAGCCTGGCGTTTATCTTGACAAGGCTGAGCAGCGTGCAGAGTCGCTTGTGCGGGACAAGCAGACGAAGAAGGATTTTCGCGCCGAAATGCAGCGGTTCTTACCGGCCAAGCTGGTTGCCAGCACCGTTGCCGATGAGCGTTTCTGGGATTATCTGGCGCACGAGATCCCGCAATTGGTTCAAGAAGTAAAACAGAGCCTGGCGCAAACGCCGAAGCCGCCTTCTTTTCTCATGTAGCGATCAATATGCATGTAGGCGACTGGAGCAGCGCTGTTAGGCAGATAATACAGCCCAACATTTCAGCAGAACGTTGGCACGAGTCTTGAACTCTTTTGCTCAGCGACCCGTCCTAAAAACAGCACGTCGGACGATTTATTAAGGAGCTATTGTGAAGGTCACCAAAGCCGTTTTACCCGTCGCCGGTCTCGGCACTCGCTTCTTACCCGCCAGCAAGGCGATCCCCAAGGAAATGGTCACGGTGGTTGATAAGCCCGTGATTCAGTACGTGGTTGAGGAGGCGTTGGCTGCCGGTATTAACGAGATAGTGCTGGTTACGCACTCCAGCAAGAAGGCGATTGAAGATCATTTTGATGTGAATTACGAGCTGGAGGCTGAGCTTGAGCGGCGCGGTAAGAAGGAGTTGCTGGAGTTGTTGCGTGATACGGCGCCACCCGAGCTTAAGATTTCCGCTGTGCGGCAGGGTAAGGCGCTGGGTTTGGGCCATGCTGTGTATTGTGCGCGGCCGGTGGTTGGTGATGCGCCATTCGCCGTGATGTTGCCCGATGTGTTGGTGGAGCGTTCTGGCGATGCCATCGACCTGCAGTTGATGACCGAGCGCTTTGCGCAGAACGGCCAGGCGCAGATCATGGTGGAGCCGGTGCCCTACGAGCGTGTGCACCAATATGGCGTGGTCGACCTGGGCGGCACCGAATTGCGGCAGGGCAAGCATGCGGCGATGAATCAGGTGGTCGAAAAGCCACCGCGCGCTGAGGCACCTTCGAACCTGGCCATTGTTGGCCGTTATGTATTGCCGGCGAGCATTTTCGATCTGCTGGCCAGTACCCAGCCGGGCGCGGGTGGCGAGATTCAGTTGACCGATGCCATTGCTACCTTGATGCAGCAAAGCGGTGTAGAGGCCTATCACATTCGGGGCCGCTCTTACGATTGCGGCAGCAAGCTGGGTTATTTGGAAGCGACTTTGGCGTATGGAACCAATCATCCGCAGCTGGGCGCTGATTTCCGGGCGCTGCTCGCGCGTTACCAGTCCTAAATTGGGAAGAGGGAACAACAGATGGAACTGGACGTTTACGGCGATACCCTGTGTGCGCTCGTGAGTGCCGCTGCATTAGCCTCTTCAGGTAATCGGGTTTTGCTGCATGTGCCGGAGGGCCACGCAGCCAAACAGTTGGCCAAGGGCGATTGTCCTTTCCGGGAGCCGGGTTTGCCCGAGCTGATGGCGGAGCAAGCGCAGGCCGGGCGCTTGGTGCTCTGCACCATGGAGACGCCGCCCCAGCGCCAGGGCGAGGTAATCTGGTTGGCTCTGAGCCCCGACTCCTACGAGTTGGCGCAGAGCGTTATTGCCGGGTTGCCTGCCAACCGGGCGCAACGTTGGGTGGTGGTGAACCAGTCGACCTTTCCGGTGGGTAGCAGCGAGGCCTTGCAAGAGACCTTGGCTGCGCGCGCCAATGACATCGCAGCCGACGGCGCCGTGGTCAGCCTGCCCGATCTCTTGATTGAAGGTAACGCCCTGCAGAGCTTCATGCGCGCCGACAGCTGGCTCTTGGGCGTGGAAGATACCCATGCGCGGAAACTGGTGACCGAGCTGCTGCGACCCTTCAATCGCCGCCGTGACGCAGTCATGGTGATGCGCCCGCGCGAGGCTGAATTTACCAAGCTGGCGATCACCGGCATGTTGGCTACGCGCCTGAGCTACATGAACGATATGGCCAATCTGGCCGACAACTTGCAGGTGGATATCGAGCGGGTGCGCCAGGGCATGGGCGCCGACAAGCGTATTGGCGATGCCTACCTTTACCCCGGTTGCGGTTTTGGTGGGCTGAGTTTTTCCCGCGATGTGATGAGCCTGGCTAGTACGTTGCAGGGCAGTGGGATGCAGGCGCAGTTGCTCGATGAGGTGCTGCGCATTAACGAGCGACAGAAAGAAGTGCTCTTTCGCAAGCTCTGGCAGCATTACGGCACCAATTTGCAGGGTCGGCGGGTGGCGATCTGGGGCGCTGCGTTCAAACCTGAGTCGTCCCGCATCGACAATTCCCCGGCACTCAAATTGATCGAGGCCTTGTGGGCGCAGGGCGTGCAGGTGCACGTGCATGACCCGCGCGCGCTCGATGCGCTGCGCGACTGGGCCGGCGAGCGGGATGACCTGGTATTGCACAGCAATCCCTACGAGGCGGCAGAGGGCGTTGACGCCCTGATGCTGGTAACGGAATGGAAGGCCTACTGGAGCCCTGACCTGTTCAGGCTGAAGATGAGTATGGCTGAGCCTCTTTTGCTGGATGGCCGCAATGTGTGGGATCCGGACTACATCAAAGAGAGTGGCTTTGACTACCACGGCATAGGACGGCGTTGATTGATGGACGATTCCAAAGCGAACAGCATAGCGTGGCAAGCGCTCAAGCAGCATGGTGAGAGCATGCAGCAAAAACACCTGGCGGACCTGTTCGCCGTTGATCCACACCGCTTCGACAAGCTACACCGGCAGTTTGGCCCGATTCTCTTCGATTTTTCCAAACAGCGTGTTGAAACCCAAACCTTGGATCGCCTGTTTGACCTGGCGCGCGAGCGCGGGCTGGCAGCGCGTATGCAGGCCCTGTTTGCCGGCGAGCACGTAAACCCCAGTGAAGGGCGCGCAGCCATGCACTGGGCGCTGCGCCTTCCGGAGGGCGCATCCTGCGTGGTGGCTGATACCGACGTTGCGCTGGCAGTGCATACCGAGCTGCAACGCATGGAAGAGATTGTGGAGCAGTTGCGCGCCGGCCAGTGGCGCGGCGCCACCGGTGAGCCGATTACCGATGTAGTCAATATTGGGGTGGGTGGGTCCGACCTTGGGCCGCTGATGGTCTGCGGGGCGCTGACGGATTCGCGCGCGCCCTGTGCCTCGCCGCTGGACATTCACTTTGCCTCCACCATGGACGGCAGTCAGCTATCCCAGTTGCTGGTTGGCCTGAGCCCGCACTCCACCTTGTTCATCATTTCGTCCAAATCCTTCTCTACCATCGATACCCTGACCAATGCAGCAACGGCGCGGCACTGGCTGGAGCGCGAGCTGGGCGAGGATAGACCCGGCCTCTTGGGCTGCCATTTTCTGGGGGTTTCTTCGGCGGCCGGCAAGATGACCAGTTGGGGCATAGCGCCGGATAACCAGATGCGCCTATGGGATTGGGTAGGTGGGCGTTATTCGCTGTGGTCGGCCATTGGGCTGCCCATCGCGCTGGCCATCGGTATGCCGGCGTTCAGGGAGCTGCTGGCCGGTGCCAACGCGATCGACGAGCATTTTTGCAGCGCACCCTTTGAGGATAACTTGCCTGTGCTCTTGGGCATGATCGGCGTGTGGAATACCAATGTTCTGGATATCAACGCGCATGCAGTGTTGCCGTACGACGGCCGCCTGAAGGAGTTGCCCAATTACCTTGAGCAGCTTGAGATGGAGTCGAACGGCAAGAGTGTGGACCTCTCTGGCGCGACCGTGGCTTACGCTACCTGCCCCATTGTGTGGGGCAACGTGGGGCCTAACGCGCAGCACGCTTTTTATCAGCTGTTGCACCAGGGCACGGAAGCGGTGACCTGTGATTTTATTGTGCCGGCCAAGCGCTACCTTGAGGCGCAGCACAACGAGGCTGCCACTGAACTGGTGGCCCAGCATGAGTTGGCCCTGGCCAATTGCCTGGCGCAGTCGCGCTTGCTGGCTCTGGGGGACGCTGCGGTAGAGGGCGCCGATCAGTTGCCGCTTAACCAGCGGTATCGCGGCAATCAGCCCAGCTCGACGCTATTGTTGGACGAACTGACGCCTTATAGCCTTGGCGCCTTGATCGCCTTGTATGAGCACAAGGTGTTTGTGCAGTCGGTGATTTGGGACATCAACCCCTTTGACCAATGGGGTGTGGAGATGGGCAAGCGCATTGCGATGGATACCCTGGATTATATTCGGGGTGATAGTGCCGAGTTGAGCAATGCGGATTCTTCAACAGCTGGGTTGTTGGCGCGTATTTTGGGGTGAGGGTTTGTTGGTTTGTGAGAGCCTCGTAGGTTTGGTCAAGGCTTTGCTCTGGGTCAGATGTTATTGGAGGGGCGAGCTCCAGCTCGGCTGGCGCGCTGCGTGTTAACACTCTGGTTGGGGTTGGTGCGATCTGCACTTTAGCGATGGGTTCTATGAAGGGTCGTGTTTTCTCGACCTCCGCCGGCGAAGCCGGCTCATTTCATCTTATTTAATTTAGGGAATAACCATGTCTGAGATCACCTGCTTCAAGGCGTATGACATTCGCGGGCAGTTGGGTGCACAGCTGAATGAAGACGTGGCTTATCGTATTGCGCGAGGTTTTGCGCAGTGGTTGAAGCCAAAGCGTGTGGTATTGGGTGGCGATATTCGCGACACCTCTGAGGGTTTAAAGGCAGCACTGGCCAATGGGCTGCGTGATGAGGGTGTAGATGTACTGGATCTGGGCATGGTGGGTACTGAAGAAGTCTACTTTGCAACCTTTCATCTTGGCGTGGATGGCGGCATTGAAGTCACCGCTTCGCACAACCCGATTGATTACAACGGCTTCAAATTGGTTCGCGAAGGCTCCAGGCCTATCTCGGCAGATACCGGTTTGGCAGACATTCGCGCACTGGCCGAGTCTCTTGAGTTCACCTTGGTAGACGGGAAAGACCCCAGCATTCCGGCCGAGCAGCGCGGCAGCTATAAGCTGATCAATCCGCGTGCGGAGTACGTTGAGCACCTGATGACGTTTATCGAGCCGTCGGCCTTTACGCCGCTACGCTTGGTAGTCAACGCGGGCAACGGCGCAGCCGGGCCAGCAGTGGATGCACTGGAACAGGCTTTCGCCGCGTGCGGGATGCCGGTTGAGCTGATCAAGATATGTCATGAGCCTGATGGTAGCTTCCCCAATGGTATTCCCAACCCGATGCTGACCGAGAACCGTGCGGTGACGGGCGATGCGGTAAAGCAGCATGGCGCGGATATGGGTATCGCTTGGGATGGCGACTTCGATCGTTGCTTCCTGTTCGATGAGAAGGGCGAATTCATTGAGGGCTACTACATTGTGGGGCTGCTGGCCGAAGCGTTTCTGCAGAAAGAGGCCGGGGCTCGGGTGATTCATGATCCTCGTCTGGTATGGAATACCGTTGAGTTAGTAGAGCAGGGCGGCGGGGTGGCAGTACAGACCAAGGCAGGTCACGCCTTCATCAAGGAGCGCATGCGTATTGAAGACGCCGCCTACGGCGGAGAAATGAGCGCGCATCACTACTTCCGTGATTTTGCTTACTGCGACAGCGGCATGATTCCTTGGCTGCTGGTGGCGGAGTTACTTTGTCGCAAAGGCAAACCGCTCTCAGAGTTGGTGAGTGAGCGAATTGCTGCCTATCCCTCCTCCGGTGAAATCAATCTGACCGTGAGCGATGCGGGTGAAGTTCTCGCGAGAATTGAGAGTCAGTACGCAAAATCTGCACTGAGCACGGAACATGTTGATGGGCTGAGTGTCTGTTTTCCGGATTGGCGATTCAATTTGCGAGCGTCCAATACTGAACCGGTTATTCGTTTAAACGTTGAAAGCCGCGCTGATGAAGCGCTGATGCGTGAGAAAACGCAGGAGCTGGTAGCGGCAATCAGCGAAAAATAAGTTGCTCAAAATAACGTTACCTTGTGTCAGATGGTAACGTTTCTGCAACCAATCTGACGGATTAGCCTCTATAATGCTTCCTGACATACGCAGTAAGGAGAGCAAGATGCTCAAGGAACGTTTGATTGGTTTGAGCTATGGACGCAAACGCGTAATGCAGATTGCTGCCGACGTGGCGCTGATTTGGTCGGCTTTGTGGTTATCGTTGTATCTGCGTTTGGGTGGGGAAGGCTGGCTGTGGCCAACGCCTGATCAATCCGCTCTTTTCTTGCTCGCACCGGTGCTGGCGCTGCCCATTTACGTAAAAATGGGCATGTACCGCGCGGTGATGCGGCATTTTGGTAGCCAGGCTCTGCTGGGTATTTTCAAATCTGTTTCTCTCGCCTGCGCTGCGCTTGTGGTCGCTGTGCTGATCGGGCGGGATAACGGCTGGGAGGTGTTTTTCCCTCGCTCTGCCATTGTGTCTTACTGGTCACTCAGTTTGTTAATGATCGGCGGCTTGCGCCTCGCAGCCCGTGAGTATTTTATGGGTGATTGGTTGATGGGCGGGGCACCTGCTGCCACTAACGAAACGCTGCCCGAAGCGGGGATGCCAGTAGCTATTTTCGGTGCTGGCGCTGCGGGCAATCAGCTGCTGGCTTCGTTGCGCGTGGGTCGTATGTATAAGCCGATGGCGTTCATTGATGATGATTTAGGCCTGGAAGGCCGCATGATCGCTGGGCTGCCAGTGTACTCATCGCATCACATTGCCAAAATGCTAGGTGAGACGGGCGTTAAGGAAGTCTTGTTGGCCATCCCATCGGCTTCACGTGCCGAGCGACGGAAGATTCTCGACCAACTGGCCCCGCACCCCCTGCACGTACGCAGTATGCCGGGCATTATGGATATCGCCTCCGGCAAGGTGAAGGTGGACGATCTGCAAGAAGTAGACGTAGCCGATTTGCTGGGGCGCGATCCGGTATCAGCCGCTGACGAGCTGCTCGGTTTCTGTATTCGCGACCAGGTGGTGATGGTCACGGGGGCTGGTGGTTCGATTGGTAGTGAGCTGTGCCGGCAGATTATTAACGTTGGCCCTAAGACTCTAGTTCTGTACGAACACAATGAGTTTGGCCTGTACGCCATTCACAGCGAATTGCAGGGCTGGATACGCGCCAACAAGCTAGAGATTCTTTTGATGCCTATTCTGGGCTCGGTGCGTAACCGCACTCGCCTGGAAGACACCATGACCGCGTGGAAGGTTAATACGGTTTACCACGCTGCGGCTTATAAGCACGTGCCCATGGTTGAGCATAACGTTGCTGAAGGCATCATGAACAACGTGTTTGGCACTCTTAAAGTTGCACAGGCGGCGATCCGCTGTCAGGTGCAGAATTGTGTGCTTATCTCTACCGACAAGGCGGTAAGGCCGACCAACGTTATGGGTGCTACCAAGCGGATGGCGGAGCTAGTCTTACAGGGCTTGAGTGCAGAGCAGGCACCCAGTTTATGGGGTGATGATTCTGCGGTGCGCTGCGTAAACCGCACGCGGTTTACCATGGTGCGCTTTGGCAACGTACTCGGATCATCTGGCTCAGTGATCCCGGTGTTTCGTGAGCAGATTCGCCGTGGCGGCCCGATTACCGTTACGCACCCGGATATTACCCGCTACTTTATGACCATCCCGGAAGCAGCCCAGCTGGTAATTCAGGCAGGCTCCATGGGAGAGGGCGGCGACGTATTTGTGCTGGACATGGGCCAACCGGTGACTATTGTTGAGCTGGCTCACAAGATGGTGATGCTCTCGGGTTTGAGCGTGCGTGATGAGGTTAACCCAAATGGCGACATCGCTATTACTTTCACCGGCTTGCGCCCTGGCGAGAAGCTGTATGAAGAATTGCTGTTGGGTGATAACCCTTCCACCACCGCGCACCCTAAAATCCATCGCGCCAATGAAGCTCTGATTGCTTGGCAGGATTTGCGCGTGATTCTGAGTCAGATGAATACTGCAGTGCACAACGATGACTATGACCGGGTGCGTGAGTTGCTTCTTAGTACGGTGCAAGGTTATGCGCCCAGCAACGGCATCGTCGACCTTATCTACGAGCAGCGCCAAGGCTGATCTCTCAGGGGTTTTGAATTAAAAGGCTACGACATGTCGTGGCCTTTTTTCTAATGCCTAACCATGTTTATTTACCCATATTAATGCTGTTGAGCAGCCTTGCTGTTTGGCACGGAAACACTCAGGGAAATTTATAGATGATTCTGGACGTTGTTATTCTTGCCGCTGGACAAGGTACCCGTATGCGCTCAAACCTGCCAAAAGTGCTGCACGCGGTTGCTGGCAAACCTATGTTGGGACATGTACTGGATAACGCCCGGGCGTTAGCTCCGCGACACATTCACGTGGTGATTGGGCACGGCGCTGAGAGTGTGCGTTCGGCCTTGGCTGCCGACGATGTGAATTGGGTGGTGCAGGAGCAGCAACTGGGTACAGGCCACGCTGTTGCGCAAGTGCTGCCGCATACCGAAGGTGCTGACCAGTTATTGGTACTTTACGCCGACGTGCCGCTGTTGCGGCTAGCCAGTTTGCAACGTCTGACCAGCCTGGCTGGCGCAGACAAACTGGGTTTGCTCACCGTTGATATGAGTGACCCCAGCGGTTATGGCCGTATTGTGCGCGACGCCGCTGATCGCGTGCAGGCTATCGTCGAGCAAAAAGATGCGTCGCCACAGCAGCTACTGATCCACGAATCCAATACCGGCATCATGGCGCTCCCCGGCGCAAAAGCGAGAGCCTGGCTGACCAGCCTCTCCAGTGATAACGCGCAGGGTGAGTACTATCTGACCGACGTTGTGGCTATGGCCGTCGCTGAGTCTCTACCCGTGGTGGTGGCGCAGCCTGACGATGAGCTGGAGGTTATGGGTGCAAACAACCGCCAGCAGTTAGCGGTGTTGGAGCGTGCCTGGCAACAGCGCGAAGCAGAGCGGTTGATGGCCGCCGGCGTTACCCTTATCGACCCATCACGTCTGGATGTGCGGGGTGAAGTAACGGTCGGGCGGGATATTGAAATCGACGTGAACGTGGTGCTGCAAGGCCGCGTGGTGATTGAGGATAACGTGCGGATTGAAGCCAATGTGGTGATTCGTGATGCGCATATTGCGGCCGGGAGTGTGATCAAAGCGTTCTCGCACATCGAGGGTGCGCAGGTTGGGCAGGCGTGCGAAGTTGGGCCTTATGCGCGCTTACGTCAGGGCACGTGCCTGCACGACGGCAGCAAGGTCGGTAATTTTGTGGAAACCAAGAAGACCACGCTGGGCGCAGGCTCGAAGATCAATCACTTATCTTACGTGGGTGATGCTGAAGTCGGTCGGGGTGTGAATATTGGCGCGGGTACTGTTACGTGCAACTACGACGGCGTTAACAAGTTTGTTACCCGTATCGAAGACGGCGTTTTTGTGGGTTCCAACTCAGCCTTGGTGGCACCGGTGACGCTGGGTGAGGGGTCTACCATTGCGGCAGGCTCGACCATTACTGCAGACGTGCCGGCGGATAATTTGGCGTTTGGCAGAGCGCGGCAGACGTTGCGAGCGGATTGGAAATCATCTAAGCCGAGTTGAATTGCGGCTCATTTGGCCCGGCGCTCAGCTGGGTGTCTTCTTGCGTGATGCATGGAGAGTGAGAGTGCTGCGGGTGTTTAATATGTGCTGGATTTTTTATTACAGCAGCCGGGGCGCCCGCTAACCGAGACCCCACCAACCCTTGGTGGTATCTCGCGGTTTCGCACCCGGTATGGCTAGCAGTTACTCGTAACCTTTTGGGTTATCTCTCTGCCAGCGCCATGCATCTTCACACATGGCCTCCAGGCCCAGTTTGGCTGACCATCCCAACACATCGCGTGCCATCGCTGGATCGGCGTAGCAGCTGGCGATGTCGCCGGGGCGGCGGTCGACCAGTTTGTAGGGCAGGGGCTTGCCGCAGGCTTTTTCAAATGCCTTGAGCATCTCAAGTACTGAATAACCGGTTCCGGTGCCGAGGTTGATGGCTTTGAGGCCTTCTTTGCGGTCGAGCCATTCCAGTGCTTTTACGTGGCCTTCCGCTAGATCCTGTACGTGAATGTAATCGCGTACTCCGGTGCCGTCTTTGGTGTCGTAGTCGCTGCCGAACACACTTAGATGGTCGCGGCGTCCGACGGCTACCTGCGCAATGTAGGGCATCAGGTTGTTAGGGATATCGGATGGGTCTTCGCCAATGCGACCGCTTGGGTGGGCGCCTACCGGGTTGAAGTACCGCAGCAAGGCCAGATTCCATTCGGGCGCGCTGCGGTGTAGGTCACTGAGAATTTCTTCGATGATTAACTTGGAGCGACCGTAAGGATTAGTCGCGCCGGTGGCAAAGTCTTCGCGAATCGGCAGCGACGCAGGGTCGCCGTACACCGTGGCCGAGGAGCTGAATACCAGATTGAAAACACCGGCCGTTTGCATCGCCTGACAGAGTGCTAAGGTGCCGGTGACGTTGTTGTGGTAATAACGCAAAGGCTGCTCGACAGATTCACCGACCGCTTTCAGGCCGGCAAAGTGAATGACCGCATCGATCTTGTGTGCGCCGAACAGGCGGGCGAGCAACGCAGGATCGTTGATGTCGCCCTGCACCAATGTAGTGGGCCGGCCAGCCAGGCTTTCTACGCGGCGCAACGCTTCCGGCGAGCTGTTGCTGAAGTTATCCAGCACCACCACGTCATAACCTGCTTCAAGCAATTTGATGCAGGTGTGTGAGCCGATGTAACCCGCACCGCCAGTGACCAGAATCGTTTTGTTGGTATGCATGCCTAACCTGTCTTTGTGTGCGTTTTAGTTACCAGCTTAGCCGTATAGCCGTGAGCGTTATTCTACGGTAACCGATTTGGCCAGATTACGCGGCTTGTCTACATCAGTGCCTTTGACCAGGGCGACGTGATAGCTCAACAGCTGCAACGGAAGCGTGTAAACAATCGGTGATATGCATTCCTCTACCCACGGCAGGCTGATGGTCTGAATGCTGCTATCGGTAGTTGGCTCGATGCTTTCACAGGCGAAGTTGATTAGCTGGCCGCCACGTGCGCGTACTTCTTCCAAATTGGATTTGAGCTTCTCCAGCAGGCTGTCGCTGGGCGCAACGCTGACCACGGGCATGTCGTCGTCGACCAATGCGAGTGGTCCATGCTTGAGCTCCCCGGCAGCGTAAGCTTCGGCGTGGATGTAAGAGATTTCTTTCAGCTTAAGCGCGCCTTCCATGGCAATCGGGTAATGCGTACCGCGACCAAGAAAGAGGGCGTGATGCTTGTTGGCGAAACTCTGAGCTAATTTGGTGATGGCCGGCTCTAGCGTTAATACCTGCTCGACTATGGCCGGCAGACTGCGCAGAGCGTTTACGTTACGAGCGATGAACTCTTGCTTGCCGCGCGCCTGTGCCAAAGCCGTGGTCAGCCAGAGCAGGGCGACCAACTGGGTAGTGAAGGCTTTGGTGGACGCAACGCCAATCTCGGGGCCTGCGTGGGTCAGCAAGCGCCAGTCTGCTTCGCGTACCAGCGAGCTACCCGCAACGTTACAGATGGCTAAGCTCGCAAGATAGCCTTGGCCTTTGGCATAGCGCAGGGCGGCCAGTGTGTCTGCGGTTTCGCCAGACTGCGACAGGGTGATCAGCAACGTATTGGCGGGCACTACCACGGTGCGGTAGCGGTATTCGCTAGCCACTTCGACCTGGCAAGGCAGGCCTGCTTGATCTTCGATCCAATAACGCGCGACCGCGCCTGCGTGATAACTGGTGCCGCAGGCGACGATATGAATGTTTTCGATATCTTTTAAACGCGTTTCAGCGTCTGGCCCAAGGATCGCGGTAAGTACGTGGTCATCGCCCAAGGTGCCGGCCAATGTGTCGCGGATGGCTTGCGGCTGCTCAAATATTTCCTTGAGCATGAAGTGGCGATACTCGCCTTTGTCGAAGCTATGGGCGGCGTGTTCGTAGCGGGTGATAGGGCGATCTACCTGATCGTGGGCGCGACCCCATACTTCACAACTCGCTAAGCTAATGCGCGCGTAGTCGCCTTCTTCCAAATAGCGGAAGCGGTCAGTGACTTGCAGTAGCGCTAGGGGGTCGGACGCCAAGTAACGCTCGCCGCTGCCTTCGCCAATCACCAAAGGGCTGCCCATGCGTGAGCAGTAGAGGTTGTCGGGTTCAGCTTCGTGGATGACTGCCAGCGCGTAGGCACCGTGAATTTCACCCAAAGTGGCGCGAAACGCGGTCAACATATCCTGGCTCTGGCCATAGTGATGCGCCAACAGGTGAGCGACGACTTCAGTGTCGGTCTCCGAGGTAAAGACGTAACCCAGATCGATCAGCTTTTTGCGCAGCGGCGAGTGGTTTTCAATGATGCCGTTGTGTACCACGGCCAAGCCGGTTGACAGATGCGGATGGGCGTTGCGCTCGGCGGGTTTGCCATGCGTGGCCCAACGGGTATGGGCGATGCCGAGATGGCCGGTAGCGGGTGTGGCAATGAGCGCCTTTTCCAGCTCGATTACCTTGCCCACCGCGCGCACGCGCTGCAACTGATGCTGGCTGTTCATGACCGCCACACCGGCAGAGTCGTAGCCCCGGTATTCCAAACGGCGCAGCCCCTCAAGCAGGATGGGAGTGATATCTCGCTGAGCAACAGCGCCGACGATTCCGCACATGGTGATGTCCTTGATACTGATACAAAGTGACTGGTGCAATAACCGCGAGTTTATCATTGCGGGGTGGGGCTAGGGGAATAACCACTGGCACTTTACGAGTGCGACCTTGTTTTCCGGAAGGTCGAGTTCCATCTCGACCAGCGACCTTACCGGCATCACCGTTGTAAGTGCTGAGCACATAACCGCCCAAGCACACTGGCTGGACGCCGCAGGCCGGGATGGAACCCGGCCCTCCAAAGAAAACGGCAAGCTTTGCCTTTGTGTGCGATTTGCTGCTGGCCGACCTCCATTTATGGGTTTACTGGTCTCAAGCCGCATTCGCTCTGTTTTGCACTCGACCACACCCAGTCTTGTGCACGACTACACAAGCCAGCCTTGACCGGGTTCTGGTGGATATAGGCAATCGCTGCCTGAAAATGAATCTCATCGCGAATATAGCGATCCCAATACCCCCGCATCCAGAAACCGTTTGGCGGCATTTGCAGATGCAGTTGTTGCGAGTGTTGGTACGCCCAGCGCGCCGACCAGGTTTTCCAACCCTGCACTATGCGAGATAACGAGGTCATTGGCTTGATCAGAATGTGCACGTGGTTAGGCATGACGCACCAGGCAATAAGCTCGTATCGCCTTCCGTCATAGTAATTAAACGCCTGCCCTAGTTGAGCAGCCATTTCTGGCTCTGCAAGCAAACAACACCCGTAGCCGCGATCTAGAAAGGCTTCCATGCTGGTGCGCAGTGCAGTCGATTTTTCGCTTGTGGAGCGCATATCAGCTTCGGCTTTCATGTCGCTCAGTACGGTGGGAGGAAGGCTATCGCTTAGCCTGAAGCTGATGAACTGAAAGGTATGCGCTGCATCAAAATGCGGTATACGACGTGTGGTATACCAGCCGCGATGCTTTTCAGGCTTGGAGCTCATATCAGCATGTCCTGTTTGGTTTAGCACATTAGGCTAACAAGCAGGCAGCACCTGAATAGCGGCGAGAAGCGCAAGTGTGAGCGGGTCGAACTTCCATTAAGGAACTAGCGCATTGTATTGGCTCAATGCCGCTGGCCGGGATGGAACCCGGCCCTCCAAAAAGCGGTGGGCTTTGGGTGTGCTTTATGGAAGGTCGAGTTCCATCTCGACCAGCGGGCTACCCGACGCCGCCGTAGTAGATGCGTGGCAGATAACGACCAACGTGCAGAGGTTGGACTCCGCTGGCCGGGATGGAACCCGGCCCTCCACATAAAAGGCGGGCTTTAGATGTGCTTTATGGAAGGTCGAGTTCCATCTCGACCAGCGATCTTCGCAGCGGCGCCGTTGTAGATACGTGGCACATAACGACCAACGCACACAGCTTGGACGCCGCAGGCCGGGATGGAACCCGGCCCTCCAAAGAAACGGCAAGCTCTGGCTGTGCTTTATGGAAGGTCGAGTTCCATCTCGACCAGCGACCTTCGCAGCGTCACCGTTGTAGATGCGTGGCAGATAACGACCAACGTGCACAGGTCGGACTCCGCTGGCCGGGATGGAACCCGGCCCTCCAAAAAAAAACGGTAGGCTGTGAGCCTGTGTGTGTTTTAGAGCGCTGCTACCCAGGGTAGGTAACGACTACTCGATCATCGTCGATTAAATCGTTCCACCAAATTCACCTGCTGTTGCGCAGTACCGGACAGTTCGCGGCTTAGGTCGGCGCTGCGTTGTGCATCTTGCGCGGTGCTATCGGCCAAGCTGGCGATATTGGTGACGTTGCGGTTGATCTCTTCGGCGACACTGCTTTGTTCTTCAGCGGCGCTTGCGATCTGACCGGCCATGTCGTTGATACGCTCTACGGCCAGACGGATGCCTTCCAGTGCGTCGTCTGCCTCTATTACTTGCTCAACGCCTCGGTCAGCTTGTTCGTTGCCAATTTTCATACTCTCTACGGTGCCTTCTGCGGCCCGTTGGAGGTTGGCAATCAGCCCGTGAATTTGCTCGGTCGACTCGGCGGTGCGGCTGGCGAGGGCACGTACTTCATCGGCTACTACGGCAAAGCCGCGGCCTTGCTCGCCAGCGCGGGCGGCCTCGATAGCTGCGTTCAGTGCGAGCAGATTGGTCTGATCCGCGATGCCTTTGATCACATCCACAACGGTACCGATCTCGCGTGCGTCACTGGCGAGTTTATTGGCGACTGTGGTTGCTGAGTTGACCGCGCCAGACAGCGTTTCGATGGCTTCACGTGCTTTGGTGGCAACGCGCTTGCCGTGCATCACCAACTCGCTGGCTTCGCGGGTGGCATCGGCGGTGTTCTGTACGTTACCTGAGACTTCCTGAGTGGCGGCGGCCATTTCGTTAATGGCGGTGGCAACCATGTCGGTTTCATTGCGCTGCTGTAGCAACCCGGCGCTGCTCTGCCCAGCCAGTTGACTGGCTTCGCCTGCCTGGCTTTTGAGTTGTTCGGCGCTATCGGCCAAGCGGGTAAGGCAGGTTTGCAGGCGTGCTTGCTGGCTGTGCATGGCCATTTCGATCTGCCCGAGCGCGCCCTTGTACGGTGTATACATCTGCGCTAAAAGCGGGTCGGTGATGCTGCTGTCGGCAGTGCTGACGATGCGCGTCAGGCGTTGATCAAGCAGCGCTTTCAAAACGAAACCGGCCGGCAGGCCAAGAGCTGCGCCCAGGGCGATGCCTGGCAATCCCAGCGTGGCGCCTGCAGCAGCACCTATCGCCAACATTAAAGCGCTGGGCAGGACGTGCAATACTAGCCCCGACCAATCGGCAGGAGTAGTTTTCTTCCCCTTGTTAAGACGCTGGTAAAGGGCTTCAGCTCGCTCGACTTGGCCCGCCGTGGTTTTTACCCGTACCGACTCATACCCCTGAATGTCACCGCGCTCGTAGATGGGCGTGACGAAAGCGTTGACCCAATAATGGTCGCCGTTCTTGCAGCGGTTTTTGATGATGCCCATCCAGGCATGGCCTTGTTTAAGGTCGCCCCACATATGGGCAAATACCGCCGCCGGGGTATCTGGATGACGCACCATATTGTGCGGGCTGCCAATCAGCTCTTCCCGGTTATAGCCGCTGACATCAACGAAAGCATCGTTACAGTAGGTGATGACGCCCTTGATATTGGTCGTGGAGATGAGACGCTGCTCTTTAGGAAAGCTGCGTTCGCGCTGGGTAACCGGTTGATTGTTGCGCATGGGGCATCCTTGATTGCTCTGGGTGGGAGTCATTCACCCATTCTGTTGTCTATGCTTGAGTATAACTGACGTACCGACGGCTCTGGATGGCTGGTTGCAGGCATCGTTAATCATCAGTACGGTAAAAACAGTGATGTAAACAGTTTAAATAACGGCAATAACCCTGAGAAAAGTACAGACGCGCAATTATTGCCGCATCCCTATTTCCGATAAATTTAATCTGGGATGATGTTTTATCCAGAATAAAGAATAAAGAGTAAAGCCAATCAAGTGCTGGCAAAAAGCCGGCCGAGAGGAGAATAGCTGAATGTCCGTAGCCAATAGCTTGAACACGCATTCTACGCTGGATGTCGACGGCAAGACCTACCAGTTCCATTCCCTGCGCAAAGCTTCTGAGCAGCTAAAGGGTATCGGCAACTTACCCAAATCGCTGAAGGTACTGCTGGAAAATTTGTTGCGTAACGAAGATGGGGTAACCGTTACCCAGGACGATATTCAGGCAATGGCCGACTGGCTTGAGGCGCGGCATTCTGACCGTGAAATTCAATATCGTCCAGCGCGCGTGCTGATGCAGGACTTTACCGGCGTGCCGGCGGTGGTCGATCTTGCCGCGATGCGCGACGCCATCGCGAGAGCAGGCGGTGATCCTCAGCAGATCAACCCGCTCTCACCGGTCGACTTGGTGATTGACCACTCAGTGATGGTGGATAACTTTGCGAGCGACGACGCCTTCGAAGATAACGTTGAAATGGAGATGCAGCGCAACGGCGAGCGTTATGCCTTTTTGCGTTGGGGCCAAACGGCCTTCGATAATTTCCGCGTAGTGCCACCGGGCACTGGTATTTGCCATCAGGTTAACCTCGAATATCTGGCGCAGAGCGTGTGGGCAGCGGAGGTGGATGGCAAGCTGTGGGCCTATCCAGACACGCTGGTGGGCACTGATTCACACACGACTATGGTTAATGGTTTGGGTGTGCTCGGTTGGGGTGTGGGCGGTATTGAAGCCGAGGCAGCAATGCTCGGTCAGCCAGTTTCCATGCTGATCCCTGAAGTGGTTGGCTTCAAGTTGACCGGTAAGTTGCCCGAGGGCATGACCGCTACCGACTTGGTACTGACGGTCACCCAGATGTTGCGTAAGCACGGTGTGGTCGGCAAGTTTGTTGAGTTTTATGGTGATGGCCTGGCCGATCTGCCACTGGCAGACCGCGCGACTATTGCCAATATGGCACCGGAATATGGCGCTACCTGCGGTTTTTTCCCGGTAGATGAAATTACCCTGGGCTACATGCGCCTAACCGGTCGCCCGGATGAAGTGGTGGCGCGCGTGGAGGCTTACAGCAAGGCGCAGGGTTTGTGGCGCGAGCCGGGTGATGAGCCGGCGTTTACCGATAGCTTGCATCTGGATATGGCTGAGGTGGTCGCGAGCCTAGCGGGGCCAAAACGCCCGCAAGATCGTGTTGCTCTGCCAGATATTCCCAAAGCTTTTGATGATTTGCTGGCTTTGCAAATCGTGCCGGAGGATCAAGAAGAAGCACGTTTGGAAGGAGAGGGCGGCGGTGGTACTGCCGTGGGCGCGCAGAATGCGCAGGCGAGTATCACGGTCGATGGCAAAGAGCATGTGATGAGCCACGGCGCGGTCGTGATCGCGGCCATCACCTCCTGCACCAATACGTCGAATCCCAGCGTGATGATGGCTGCGGGCTTGGTAGCCAAGAAGGCGATTGAACGTGGCTTGATGCGCAAGCCTTGGGTTAAAACGTCTCTGGCTCCGGGTTCCAAAGTGGTCACTGATTATCTCGACAAGGCAGGCCTGACGAATTATCTGGATCAGCTCGGGTTTAACTTGGTCGGCTATGGTTGCACCACGTGCATCGGCAACTCTGGCCCGTTGCCGGATGATGTTGCCCATGCGGTGAGCGAGAACGATCTGGTGGTATCGGCGGTGCTCTCAGGTAATCGCAACTTTGAAGGCCGCGTGCATCCGCAGGTGAAAGCCAACTGGTTGGCGTCGCCACCGCTGGTGGTTGCTTACGCGCTGGCGGGCAACACACGGCTTAATCTGGCGGAAGAGCCGCTGGGTCTGGATGCTGACAACAAACCGGTATTCCTCAAGGATGTGTGGCCGAGCAACGCTGAGATTGCCGAAGCGGTAGCCCTGGTTGAAGACGGTATGTTTCGTACTCGCTACGCAGATGTATTCAGCGGCGACGAGCATTGGCAGTCTATTCAAATCAACGAAGGCAAGACTTACGCTTGGCAGGAGGATTCAACTTACGTGAAGAATCCACCTTACTTTGATGATATTGATCAGCCGATCAAGCCGCTGGAGGATGTCAATCAGGCGCGCGTACTGGCGGTATTTGGTGACTCCATCACCACTGACCACATCTCGCCCGCAGGTAACATCAAGGCCAGCTCACCGGCTGGCGAGTATCTGCAAAGCCTGGGCGTTAAGCCGGAAGACTTTAACTCCTATGGCTCGCGTCGCGGCAACCACGAAGTGATGATGCGCGGCACCTTCGCCAATATCCGTATTCGTAACCGCATGCTCGGTGGCGAAGAGGGCGGTGAGACCATTCATACACCTAGCGGCGAACGTATGTCGATTTACGATGCTGCCATGCGCTATCAGCAGGAAGCTACTCCTTTGGTAGTGTTGGCGGGCAAAGAATACGGCACGGGTTCTAGCCGGGACTGGGCAGCCAAAGGCACTATTTTGCTGGGTGTTAAAGCGGTAATTGCCGAGAGTTTTGAGCGTATTCACCGCTCCAACTTGGTCGGCATGGGCGTGTTGCCACTGCAGTTCAAAGAAGGGCAGAGCTTACTCAATCTGGGGCTGGACGGTCATGAGGTGATCGATATTCAAGGAATCGATGACAATCTCCAGCCTGGCCAGACACTCAAGGTTACAGCGCTGACTAGCAGGGGCGACAAGGTCAATTTCGAAGTGCTTTGCCGGATTGATACCCGCAATGAAATTGACTATTTCAAGGCCGGCGGGATTTTGCACTACGTACTGCGTGATCTAATTGGTTCTTAATCTTAGATAGACCCATAGGCATGCTTGAAATGTTAGTGCCCTCAGTGTGGATCGAAATAGACGTCAGTCAGCAATGAGGGCTCTAGATACTTGAATGAGATGTGTAGAGGGCCGAGTGCGATCCCGGTTAACGGTGAAGATTTATGTGCTGTGCTAGCCACCGGCATCGCGTATTTCATCTTCTATCTCTCCACTAATACCTAAGGGTGCGGTAATTCGGCGCACCCTTTTTTTGTGTCTATCTTTATGTTTTTATAGTGGTTTTTTTATTTTTAGTGACACGTGAAACACTCTGCAGAGATAAATGAAGTTTTCTTACATATTTTGTAACATGTTATGATTCTCATTCGTTATCAGATTTTCTCTGACAAGGTTGAGACTCATGCTCGTTCCCTTTCTGATCATGCTGCGTGAAGGCCTTGAGGCCGCGCTGATTGTCGGCATCATCGCCAGTTATTTGCGCCAAACCGGGCGCGGGGCTTGGATGCCTGCTGTCTGGATCGGTATTTTTCTGGCGACCACATTGGCTTTGCTAGTGGGCGCTGGGTTGCAACTGGTCAGCGCCGAGTTTCCGCAGCGGCAGCAGGAGATGTTCGAGGCTGTGGTCGGCTTGATCGCGGTAGGCGTGCTGACGTGGATGGTGTTCTGGATGCGGCGCGCGGCGCAGGGGCTCAGAAATGAGCTCACTGGCGCACTGGACAATGCCTTTGCCAGCGGCCACAGCCACACCTATGCATTGATCGGCATGGTGTTTCTTGCTGTAGCCCGTGAAGGGCTCGAATCGGTTTTCTTCCTATTGGCGGTATTTCAGCAAAGCCAGAGTAGTGCCGCTCCGCTGGGCGCACTTTTAGGTGTCATCTGCTCTGTATTCGCGGGCTGGGCTTTTTATCGCGGCAGCTTGCGCCTGAATTTAAAGCATTTTTTCAGAGTCACCGGTCTGTTTATTTTGCTGGTGGCGGCAGGCCTGCTTGCTGGCTCTGTACGTGCCTTGCATGAGGCAGGTTGGTGGAATCATGCCCAGCAAATCCTATTTGATCTAAGCAACTGGCTACCACTGGATACGCCTTTGGGTAGTGTTTTCGCCGGCGTTTTTGGCTACCAACCGGCGCCTAGCCTCAGCGAAGTAGTGGCTTATGTTGGCTTCCTGACGGTCACCCTGTTGCTGTTCTTTCGCCCCCGTCGTCTCGCGCCTTCGTTGGTGCGGGTCGAGCCTGCTCGCTAAAACCCGAAACGAGTTTTTTATGTCTGATTCGTCAACTTCTTCCCGGCCGCCTTCTTCCAGGTTGCTGCGTATTTGTATGGTCTTGGCTGCTGTATTGATGCTGGCAGCGCTTGCGCTGTTCTACTTTTCATTGAGCAAGCGTTCGGCTTCAGATGAGCAGGGCACCCGCGTGACCATTACCGCCAAGGGCTGTGAGCCGAATGCGCTCAGCGTGCCGGCAGGGCGCCACCGCTTTATCGTCATCAACCAATCGGAACGGGCGACCGAGTGGGAGATTCTCGATGGCGTGATGGTGCTGGAGGAGCGCGAGAATATCGCGCCACAGTTACAGCAACAGATCACTACCACGCTGGCGCCGGGTGAATACCAGATGACCTGTGGCCTACTGAGTAATCCGCGCGGCACGCTGACGGTAACGGCCGTTGCAGGCCAGTCGGCAGTTGCCAAGGTATCGGCCAAAGCCTTTATTGGCCCGCTCGCCGAGTACCGGGTTTATCTCATCCTGCAGGGTAGGCAGTTGCAAAAGGCAGTAGACACGCTGCAAAGCGCTATTGCCGAAAACGATCTGACCGCCGCGCAGCGGGCTTACCAGGAGGCTCGTACAGCAGATCAGCACATGGCGCTTGCGGTTGGGATGCTCAGTGATCTGGATCAGCGTCTGAATGCGCGGGCTGACTACTTTGCCAAGCGCGAGCAGGATCCGGATTTTATTGGCTTCCACCGTCTCGCCGAAGGGTTGTTTGTGCAGCAGAGCCTAGACGGGCTGGAGCCAGTGGTGCAGCAGCTGAACACAGACGTGCAGCTGCTGCGCGAGCGACTCAGCAACGATGGCGTTCCTGCCTCACAGTTGGCCAATGGCATGTCGCGGGTGCTGCAATCCTGGCACGACTATCAGCAATCGCAAACCCAGCTGAGTGACAGCGAGCTGGCTGATGTACGTGGGCTGCAGCAGGGCGCTGAGAAGGTGGTGTCGTTGCTCATGCCGTTGCTGCAAGGCTCGCCGAGCGAAGCTGCGCCGCTGCAGCAGTCAGCCTTAGCGCTGGAGCAGGCCCTGCAACAAGCGAACGTGAACAGAGCGGAGTTGTTGCATCAGACCCAAGCCTTGGCCAATGCGCTGGCGAAGGTCAATGAGACGCTAACGCCAGCCTACTAAGAACGCCGCTTTTGGGTTAACACAAGGTTAGATAGATGAGCGAGTACGACGAAATTCCTTCAGGTTGCCCGTTCGGCGGGCTGAACCGCCGGCGCTTTTTGCAAGGCCTTGGCGCCGCCGGTTTGGGTGCAGCGGCAGCAGGTGTCGGTGGATCGGCATTGGCTGGGCAGGCTGGTAAAGCGGCGGAAGTCACCGACGCGCCTTCTAGCCCGGCGACTCATCAATCGCACGACTTTTTTGGTGAGCACCAACAGGGCATTACCACGCCCCGTCCCGCCGTGGGCATGTTGGTTGCCTTTGATGTGCTGGCGCGTGATCGCGAAGGCCTTGAGCGCTTGTTGCGTGTGTTGACCGAACGTATCGCTTTTCTCACTAACGGCGGTACCTATGAGCAGCGCGATGCGCGTTTCCCACCGGTTGATTCGGGCATTCTTGGGCCGACCATCGCGCCGGATGCGCTGACCATTACTTTGTCGGTCGGTGCTTCGTTGTTTGATCAGCGCTTTGCTCTGGCTACGGCTAAGCCACGCCACCTACAACGCATGGCGGGATTTCCTAATGACGCATTGGATGCCGCACTTTGTCATGGCGATCTCTCGCTACAGTTTTGTGCCAACACCGAAGGCACCACCATCCATGCCCTGCGTGACATCATCAAAAACACCCCTGGCCTGCTGATGGTGCGCTGGAAGCAGCAGGGCACCGTGCCGGTAATGGCACCCCGTGCGGATGGCTCTACCGAGAGTGCCCGCAACTACTTGGGCTTTCGTGACGGCACGGCCAACCCACAGACGGATGACCGTAAATTAATGCAGGACGTGGTTTGGGTTGACGGCAGCGAAGGTGAGCCTGAGTGGGCCAAGCACGGTAGCTATCAAGCGGTGCGCATTATTCGTAACTTCGTCGAGCGTTGGGATCGCACGCCGCTGCAGGAACAACAAGCGATCTTTGGCCGCTTGCGCGACAGCGGCGCGCCTATGAGCGGCGGCGTAGAGCACGATGAGCCGCAGTACGCGAATGACCCCAAGGGTGAAATTACCGCCCTGGATTCACATATTCGCTTGGCCAATCCGCGCACCACAGACAGTCAGAAAAATCTGATTCTGCGTCGCCCATTCAATTATTCCAACGGCGCTGAAGCCAATGGCCAATTGGATATGGGCCTGCTGTTTATTGCCTATCAGGCAAACCTTGAAGCGGGTTTTATCACGGTGCAGAAACGCCTCGATGGTGAACCACTTGAGGAGTACATAAAGCCGATTGGTGGGGGCTATTTCTTTACCCTGCCGGGCATCCAACAAGGGGATTTTCTCGGTAGCAGCATGCTGGTCGCCAGCTAGCCATGCGCACTCTCCCTGCAGTTCGTAGATTAGTCACAACCTCATCGCCTATCTTGGCAGGAGACACACAATGTCATTACCACGCACTCTCTTAATTGCCGCCAGCGCTTTTGGCTTACTCGGCCTACAAGCAACCGCACAGGCCGCGGTTGCGCCGCAGGATTTGGTCGCACCGATCACCGATTACAAACTTTATGTGCTGGATAACCTTGAGCAGTTCACCAGCCATAGCCGTGAATTTACCGATGCGATCAACGCGGGAGATTTGGCCAAAGCCCAGGAGTTGTACGCGCCATCGCGTGTGTATTATGAGCGTATCGAGCCGATCGCCGAGCTGTTTGCTGATCTGGACGCCAGTATCGATGCCCGCGAAGATGATTACGAGAAAGGTGTTAAAGATCCGGTGTTTACCGGGTTTCATCGGTTGGAATACGGCCTGTTTCACGACCAAAGCACTGACGGTATGGAGCCCTTTGCTGAACGGTTGATGAGCGATATTGAAGACCTGGGTCAGCGCGTCCAGGGCCTGACCTTTCCGCCGGAAACCGTGGTTGGGGGAGCCGCCGCGCTGATGGAAGAAGTCGCCGCCACCAAGGTGTCGGGTGAGGAAGACCGCTACAGCCGAACCGACCTCTGGGACTTCCAGGGTAACGTGGATGGCGCGAAGAAAATCTTTGAACTGGTCAAGCCGCTGGCGAGTAAAGAAGATGCTGCTTTCGTGGCGCGTGTAGAAGAAAACTTCGCGTCAATGGAAACAACCCTGTCTCATTACTACGTGGAAGAGGGCAACGTGGAGAGTGGTTTTGTTACTTATGACAAGGTCAGTGATGCGGATCGTCGTGCGCTGGTTGGCCCGGTTACCGTGTTGGCTGAGGAGCTGTCTACGCTGCGTGGTCTTCTGGGTCTGAACTGATTCTTGTGCTTGCCGGCTAGGCCGCTGGTCGAGATGGAACTCGACCTTCCATTGGTAGGGTTGGGTTTTGGTTTATGGAGGGCCGGGTTCCATCCCGGCCAGCGGTGTTGGTGTTGACTCCGCTGGTCGAGATGGAACTCGACCTTCCGTTGGGGTGGGTTGTGCGTTGCGGGGTTGAATTTTGGTTTTTGGAGGGCCGGGTTCCATCCCGGCCAGCGATGTTGGCGCTGGCTCCGCTGGTCGAGATGGAACTGGACCTTCCATTGGATAGCGCTGTTGTGTGGCCAGCGATGCCTAGCTAGCCACCTGCTGCGTTAGTCGCGCACGCGGCGGATGGCGTCCAGCCAGCCGTCGTATAACTCATCGCGCTGTTCTTCGCTCATCTGGGGGCTGAAGGTGCGTTCGCAGGCCCAGTGCTTGGCGATGTGCTCCAAGCTGTCGAAGATGCCTAGTTGTAATCCGGCCAGGTACGCCGCGCCCAACGCGGTGGTTTCGGTCACTTCCGGGCGGTCTACGGTCACGCCGAGAATGTTCGCCAACTCCTGTACTACCCAATTATTGATCACCATACCGCCGTCTATCCGCAGCGCGGCGGTACTGTGCGCGCCATCGGCGGTCATGGCATCCAGTAGGTCACGGGTCTGGAAGCAGACTGACTGCAGCCCCGCAGTAACAATCTGCGCGATGCCAGTATCGCGGGTCAGGCCGAATATGGCGCCCCGGGCGGCAGGGTCCCAATAGGGCGCGCCCAGACCGGTGAAGGCTGGGACCAGATACACGCCGGTATTGCCACCGGCTTCGCGTGCCAGCGCTTCAGTCTCGCCAGCGTTTTGAATCAGCTTGAGACCGTCACGCAGCCATTGAATTGCCGCACCAGCCACGAAAATACTGCCTTCCAATGCATAGGTGGTCTCGCCGTTCAAACGGTAGCCGACGGTCGTCAGCAGACGATTTTGCGATCGCACCGGTTGCTTACCGGTGTTCATCACCATAAAACAGCCGGTACCGTAGGTGCTCTTGACCATACCGGGGGCGAAACAGGCCTGGCCTATCAACGCCGCTTGTTGGTCGCCGGCGATCCCGCAGACGGGGATGCTGGCGCCGAGTACCGCAGGGTCTGTGGTGCCGAAGTCGGCAGCGCTGTCCATCACCTCGGGTAGCAGGCTGGCGGGGATATCGAGCAGGGCTAGAAGTTCTTCATCCCAGCACTGCTGATGGATGTTGAACAGCATGGTGCGCGATGCGTTGGTGGCGTCAGTGCGGTGTACTTTGCCGCCAGTCAGACGCCAGAGCAAAAAGCTGTCTACCGTGCCAAAACGCAGTTCGCCGCGTTCGGCACGTTCGCGTGCTCCTTCTACGTTCTCCAAGAGCCAGCGCAGTTTAGTGGCAGAAAAGTAGGGGTCGATCAACAGGCCGGTGAGCTCGGTTACCTTGTCTTCGTGGCCGGCGGCTTTCAGCTCAGCACAGAAGTTGGCGGTGCGGCGGTCTTGCCAGACGATGGCTCGGTGCAGCAACTCGCCCGTTTTGGCGTTCCAGAGCAGGGTGGTTTCGCGCTGATTGGTAATGCCGATCCCGGCAACTTGCTCGGCGCTGATACCGGCCTTCTCGAGCACTTCACGGCATACTGCCAGGGTGCTGTTCCAGATATCTTCGCCGTCGTGCTCAACCCAGCCGTCTTGTGGGAAGTGTTGAGCAAACTCTTGCTGCGCGGTGAACTGGGGTTTGCCTTCGGCGGAGAAAAGTATAGCGCGGCTGCTGGTCGTGCCCTGGTCGATGGCGAGAATCGGGTTGGCCATAGCGCTGAAATCCTGTGGTTGTCGGTCTTGTTATACGAATAGGCGGTTAGTCGCGGCAGAGCTCACATAGTTGCGCGCTGGTGTGCTGGCGCAAATCATCGGCGGTCAGCTCTATTTCCAACCCACGGCGCCCGCCGCTGATGTACACAGTAGGCCAGTTTGTTGCGCTGGCATCAATAAAGGTGCGCAAGCGCTTCTTCTGCCCCAGTGGGCTAATGCCACCAACAAGGTAACCGGTGCTACGCTGGGCTGCTGCTGGATCGGCCATGGCTGTTTTCTTTACCTTGGCCGCCGCAGCGAGCGCCTTGAGATTGAGCTTGTCGCTCACGGGTACCACAGCGACCAATAGCTCGCCGGTCTCCGTGGCGGCCAGCAGGGTCTTGAATACGCGGCCGTGTGCCAAGCCCAGTTTGTCAGCCGCCTCGGTGCCGTAGGACTCGGCGTGCGGATCGTGGGTATAGCGATGCAGCTGGTAGCTGACGCGGGCTTTGTCGAGTAATTTTGTCGCGGGAGTCATGGCGCTTCACCAACGGGTAACGGGCCACAGATTAAACTGCCCAACGCGCTGCGCCAAGCTAAGTGCTGGTTATTCGTGTGGCGCTTGCGGGCGGCGCGACTACGTTGTAAAACAAGCGGGCGCGGGATTGCGCAGGTTTTCGGAGATGTTGATGTTGAAGCCCCATCCAGAAGAGCGCCGTATTGCCCGACCAGCAGGGCAAGCCCCGATATATGATCTGGTAGTTATTGGCGGTGGCGTGAACGGCGCAGGGATCGCCAATGATGCAGCTGGTCGCGGGCTCTCTGTACTCTTGTGCGAACAACATGATCTTGGTTCGCATACGTCCTCCGCCAGCAGCAAACTGGTGCACGGCGGGCTGCGTTATCTTGAGCACTATGAGTTCAGGCTGGTGCGCGAGGCGCTGGGTGAGCGCGAGGTCTTATTGAATAAGGCCCCGCACATTATTTGGCCGCTACGTTTTGTGTTGCCACACAGGCCCCATTTGCGGCCGCGTTGGATGCTGCGTGCCGGATTGTTTCTTTACGATCACCTGGGCAAACGCACTACCTTGCCGGGGTCCACCGGCGGCCCGCTGAACGGCCAAGGGCCGCTCAACCCCGAGATCAATTACGCGTTCGAGTATTCCGATTGCTGGGCCGATGATGCCCGCCTGGTGGTGCTCAACGCAGTGCAAGCAGCTAGCCTGGGCGCAGATATCCGGCCTTACACCTGCTGCGAGTCTGCGCGCCGTGAGGGTGATCTTTGGCAGGTCGATTTGTTGGTGGGTGATGATGTTCGTGAAACCGTGCAGGCTCGTGCACTGGTGAATGCTGCAGGCCCTTGGGCCGCACGAGTGATGGAACGGGTGGTGTCCACCCGTTCGCCCTATGGCGTGCGCTTGGTACAGGGCAGCCACATTGTGGTGCCACAACTTCATCACGGGCGTCAGGCTTATATTCTGCAAAACGAAGATGATCGCATCGTGTTTGTGCTGCCCTATGAGGGCGAGTACTCCTTGATCGGCACTACCGATGTCGATTTTCAGGGTGACCCTTCTCAGGTGCAACCTACAGAGGAAGAGATCGACTATCTGTTGCAGGTGGTTAATGCGCACTTCAAGCGGCAATTGAAGCACGCAGATATCCGCCATCGATTTTCCGGCGTCAGGCCGTTGATCAGCGATGCCAGTGAAGACGACCCCTCAGCGGTCAGCCGTGATTACAGTCTCACGCTGGAAAGTTCGCCAGGAGAAGCGCCGTTGCTGGCGGTCTACGGTGGCAAACTGACGACTTACCGACGCCTTGCCGAAGCGGCCATGGAGAAGCTCAAACCCTGGTTTCCTGCGGCCAACCCGAGCTGGACTGCGCAATATGCCTTGGCGGGTGGCGACTTTGAGTCGCATGACAGCCTGAGTGGTGAACTGAAGGCTGAATATCCTTGGCTTACCGATCAGCAGCTTGATCGTTTCGTACACTGCTACGGCACGTTGAGTCGGGTGTTTCTGCGCGGTATACGCTCTCAGGCAGATATGGGTGAGCAGTTTGGCGCGGGGCTGACGGAGCGCGAAATCAAGTACTTGCGTGAACGTGAGTGGGCGCGCGACCTTGAGGCGATTCTCTGGCGGCGGACCAAGTTGGGGCTGCATTTGAGTGCTGAGCAGCAAGCGCGGCTGCAGGCGTATTTGCTGGAATTGGCGGGTGAGATTTTAGCGGTGTGACTTGGGGGGATTGCTAAGGTGGGCATGGCCAAGCATGTCCCCTAAACTCGCCTAAATCCAAAAACGCTGTCGATCTGCACCACAAGTTTGCTTCACACTCTATGTTGAAGCGTTAATCACTGCGCTTGGCACTAACCCCTTCAAGCGTCGCAAACGACGTATCTTTGGCCGTCAGCAAAAAATCCTGCAGGTAAGACATCTCCAGCATGTCCTCACGCACTGCCGCGTAAAGCGTGCCGAATAAACCCTCTGGCCCCAGTTTGCGGGCGCTGACGTAACCCTTGTTCAGATACTCGGCCATAGCCCAGTTAGGCAAACAACAAACGCCACGGCCGGAAGCAACCAGCTGCATCATCATTACCGTCATCTCGGCGGTGCGTAGGGTCGCGGGTTCGATACCCGCAGGGTCGAGAAACTGTTTGAAAATGTCGAGTCGCTCGCGGTCCACGGGATAGCTGATCAGGGTTTCTCCCGCCAAATCCTCAGGGCGCACGTAACTCTGGCCGCTCAGCGGATGCTGATTACTCACGGCCAAGAGCGCTTCGTAAGTGAACAGCGGTACATAGCTGATGCCGGCGATATCCAGCGGGTCTGAGGTCACTACCAAATCCAGATCACCGCGCGCCAAGGCTGGCAGTGGGGCGAAGAAGAACCCTGAGGCAAAATCCACTTCAACATCGGGCCAGGCATTGCGGAACTGGTCAATGGTTGGCATGAGCCATTGAAAGCAACTGTGGCACTCAATCGCCATATGCAAACGCCCGGCCTGGCCACCGGCTAAGCGCTGAATATCTCGTTCGGCTTGTCGCACTTGCGGCAGCACGCTGTCGGCGAGGCGCAGCAAGCGCAGCCCAGCACTGGTAAAGCGCACCGGTTTGCTCTTGCGCACGAACAGACTCATGCCGAGCTTTTCTTCCAAATCTTTCAATTGATGTGACAAGGCCGACTGAGTTAGATGCAGCCGCTCTGCTGCTTCCACCAGGCTTTCGGCTTCGCGCAAAGTGGCAAGGGTGCGTAAGTGGCGAATCTCCAGCATGGCAGTGGCCTGTTCTTGTATGAATTAAATTGAACTATAGCATGAGAAAGATGAGTTTGATTCAGCAAGTGTCGAGGCTCAGCATAGCGCCATTGATTCATACACGGAGAACATCATGGCGCTGGCACACAATCTGGGCTTTCCTCGCATCGGCAAGCAACGCGAACTTAAGAAGGCACTTGAAGCCTATTGGGCAGGCAATAGTGATCTGGCAACGCTGCAAGGCGTTGGTCGCGATCTACGCAAAACCCATTGGCAGTTGCAGGCTGACGCCGGCGTGCAACTCCTACCAGTAGGAGACTTTGCCTGGTACGACCAAGTGCTGACCCACAGTTTAATGGTCGGAGCGATACCGCCGCGCTTTGAAGAGAATGCAGCGCCCAGCATGGACACCCTGTTTGCCATGGCGCGCGGTGTGAACCATGCAGGCAAGAGCACCTTCGCCTGCGAGATGACTAAATGGTTCGATACCAACTATCACTATCTTGTGCCTGAGTTTACTGCCGAGCAAACCTTCAGTCTGCAATGGACCCAGTTGTTTGAAGAGGTAGCTGAGGCGCAAGCGCTGGGCCATGCGGTTAAGCCAGTGGTGCTTGGCCCGCTGACGTATTTGTGGCTGGGTAAGGTCAAAGGCGAGAGCTTTAATCGTTTGGATTTACTGGAGCGGCTGCTACCTGTTTACGATCAGCTACTAGAGCGTTTGGCAGATCAGGGTGTGGAGTGGGTGCAGATTGATGAGCCTGCGTTAGTGATGGATTTGCCACAGGAATGGAAAGTAGCTTATGAGCGAGCCTATAACCAACTGCAACGCGCCCCGGTAAAACTGTTACTGGCTACCTATTTCGGCGGCCTGGAAGACAATCTTGGCCTCGCTTGTGCCTTGCCAGTAGACGGTTTGCACGTGGATCTAGTGCGCGCACCGGATCAATTGTTGCTGCTGCTCGATCGCTTACCCGCATACAAGGTGTTGTCACTCGGAGTTGTTAACGGCCGTAACATTTGGCGTGCTGAGCTGACTGACCTCCTGGAGCTGCTGCGTAGCGCCGAGCAGCGTTTGGGCGAGCGCCTCTGGGTTGCTCCCAGCTGTTCATTACTGCACTGTCCGGTGGATCTGACGCAGGAAGATCAGTTGGATGCGGATCAACTGAGTTGGCTGGCCTTTGCACGACAGAAAGTAGAGGAGGTCGGTTGTCTGGCGGCTGCGCTCAATCGTTCGACGGATAGAGATTGGGAAGCGGAACTAGGCGCTTCGGCAGCGGCATGTGCGGAACGTCGCAGCTCCGCGCGTCGACATAACCCGCAAGTGACGGCCCGCCTGGCAGGCGTTACCGCAGCACAGGCTAAGCGTAACTCGGCGTATCCACAGCGGGCGGCGGCGCAGCAACGCAAACTGAATCTGCCTTTGTGGCCCACCACCACCATCGGTTCTTTTCCGCAGACCAGCGAGATACGCGCTAGTCGCAGCGCTTATAAACGTAAGGAGTTGAGCGAAGCAGACTACGTTGCCGCCATGCAGGCAGAGATCGCCGCGGTGGTTCGCGAGCAAGAAGCGCTCGGTTTGGATGTGCCGGTGCACGGCGAAGCCGAGCGTAACGACATGGTCGAGTACTTTGGCGAGCAGCTGGACGGTTACCTGTTTACCCGCTTTGGCTGGGTGCAGAGCTATGGCTCACGCTGTGTGAAACCGCCGGTGATCTTTGGCGACATCAGCCGGCCCAAGGCGATGACTGTAGAGTGGACGCGCTACGCGCAGAGCCTCACCGACAAACCCATGAAAGGCATGTTGACCGGTCCGGTAACCATCCTGTTCTGGTCTTTCCAGCGCGAAGATGTCACCCAGGAAACCAGTGCACGGCAGCTGGCGTTGGCCATTGGTGATGAGGTGCGTGATCTGGAGCAGGCCGGTATTGGTATTATCCAGATCGACGAGCCGGCTTTCCGCGAAGGCTTGCCGTTGCGCAAGGCTGCGCAGCCTGCCTATCTAAACTGGGCGGCTGAGGTATTCCGCCTGAGTTGTGCGGGTGTAACGGATGAAACGCAGATTCATACCCATATGTGCTACAGCGAGTTCAACGACATTCTGGGTTCGATTGCCGACATGGATGCAGACGTAATTACCATCGAAACCTCGCGCTCGGACATGGAGCTGTTGGACGCTTTCGGTGAGTTTGCCTACCCCAACGCGGTAGGGCCGGGTGTGTATGACATTCACTCGCCACGCGTGCCCGACCGCGAAGAGATGCTGCGCCTCTTGCGTAAGGCGGCGGCCGTGGTGCCGGTGGAACGCCTGTGGGTTAACCCGGATTGCGGTTTGAAAACCCGTGGTTGGCCGGAAACCCGCGCGGCTTTGGCGGCGATGGTCGGCGCTGCGCAGCAGTTGCGAGCGGAGGCGAGCTGACCGGCGGCAGCGGTTCTCCTGTGTTTTGCTTCAACCGGAACGCTGCAGCCTGTAGAGTAGCGGCCGGTTAACGAGCGGGAGCGCGTCATGCAAGAACTGTTGCTATATTGTCGTCCAGGTTTTGAAGGGGAAGCTGCCGCAGAAATGCAGGAGCTATCAGCCGAGCAGGGTATCGCTGGCTACGCTATCGCACAGGATGGCGCGGCCGTGGTGCGCTTTGTCTGCCCGCAGGCTGGCGATGCCGAGCAGCTGATGCGCGCCATTCGTTTCAGTCACCTTATTTTCGCTCGTCAGTGGGCTGTGGGTAGTTGGCTGGACGTTGACCCCGAGGATCGCATCACCCCGATCATCACCGCCTGTGCGCAAGGTCCGATTGCCTCCGAGCTCTGGATGGAAACCGCCGACACCAACGACGGTAAGGCACTGGCTGCTTTGACTAAAAAATTGCGGGCGCCGCTCGAGCGCTCGCTCACCAAAACCCGCTTTGTGCGCCCCAACAAAACCGATCTGCCGCGTCTGCATCTGTGCTTTGAGAGCGGGCAGCGTATTTTTGTGGGTTGGTCCTGGGCAGATAACGCCGCGCCCTGGCCTATGGGTATTCCCCGTTTACGCGTTCCTAAAGATGCGCCTAGCCGCTCGACGCTTAAGCTCGAAGAGGCATGGCACCATTTTATTCCGCGTGACGATTGGGATAGTCGTCTGAAGGCCGGCATGACCGCAGTAGATCTCGGCGCCGCGCCGGGCGGCTGGACCTGGCAGTTGGTTAATCGCTTGATGAACGTGATCGCCGTCGATAACGGCACCATGGATCGCAAGCTGATGGACAGTGGGCAGGTGGAGCACATTCAAGCTGATGGTTATATGTACAAGCCCAAGCATATGGTCGACTGGATGGTCTGCGATATCGTGGATAAGCCCGCCCGCAGCAGCGCGCTGGTCTCCAAATGGATTGGCCAACGGCTGTGCCGTGAAGTCATCATCAACTTCAAATTGCCGATGAAGCGCCGTTACCAGGAAACCATGCAGTGCCTTGAACATATCCAGTTCGCGCTGGATGAGGCGGGCATCAAGGCGGAAATATCCTGCAAGCAGTTATATTCCGACCGTGAAGAGGTCACCTGCCACGTGCGCGCTACCCCACGGGGCTACTGACGCGGGGCTTGATTAAACGGCAGTTGAACTTAGAGCGGTTCTTAAAGCGGTTCGAGCAGGGTAATGCGCTCTTGTTCCAGCAGGATCGGTGCAAAAGCGCCGATGCTGTCCTTGCGCGCTGCTGACTTTTCCCAGCGCTCCCAGGAATGCCGGTTCTGCCAGGTCACCGTGATAATGCGATGATTTGATTGTTCCAGGTCCTTGAAGGACTCCCCGGAAATGAATCCCGGTGACTGAATCGCCGCAGACAGCACTTTGCGCGCGACTTCTTCATAGGGGCCTTCCAGGCCTTCTGCAATAACACGTTCAATCAACACTTTGATCATTCATCATCCCTTACTGTGGACGGGTGTAGGTGTATCGTCTTTTCGACTTGCCTTTTACCACTACCGTAAGTGTTGGCCCTGCGCGCGCGTCTGGCAAGCGCCAACTGAATTCTGGATAATCGGTACTTTCTTCCCGGGGCTATGATCATGACTGAGCAAAACACTCCTCCAATGCTGGATACGCAGGGCCTGATGTGCCCGGAGCCGGTGATGATGCTGCACAATGCGATACGTGACATGGCAGTCGGTGAGCTGTTGCAAGTGTTGGCTACTGACCCTTCAACCCAACGTGATATTCCTAGATTTTGCGCTTTTTTGGGGCATGAGTTGGTGGAGCAAGGGGAAGCTGAAGGTGTGTATCGCTATGTGATTCGCAAAGCCGGCTAGTGCGCACAGCTTTAGATATCAGGGCCAGGGCGCCGACGTGGTCTGAATTTTCTGTGTCTGAGCACCTTGGCTATATAAAGAAAGTGGATTGATAGGTTGCCGTTGGTCGCGGTTAATTACCCTGAGTTGCACCTGATGGATGTGTAGTTCATGATTCTCAATCGCAGTTTCTGCCATTTGGCCATCACCTGGTCTATTCGCAGTCAAGTAAGGCCCTTGTAAAAAAGCCAACTACTTATAATTTTGCTCAGTATCTCCCTATCGAGATCTGTTTCTGGTTGCTTCCCGCCTACGTTGGGACGAACCGTGTGTTTTTTAATATGGCTTTTTCAATGCGTGCTCAAAAATTCAGCTGGTTTGGTTCGTGCTTTATTGCGGGTGTTTTATTCGTCGTTTTTGCCTCCGCGTGGTGGCTTCATCCGCAACAGGCTATCTCGGGTTTTGCAGTGTCGGTTCCGTCCACTGATCCACTCGCTGCTGCAGCTCAGGTACCCTTTTACCGCAGTCGATTTGCCTCTTCTGATCTGGAAGAGTTCGTTCACTCCTCGTCGCTAGCGCCGCTTCCCTCCGGCGCGCTTATGGCGGTTTGGTTTGCCGGCTCACGAGAAGGCGCGGCAGACGTGCAGATTCGCGCTTCGCGTTACGACCCCATCTCAGCGGAGTGGGGCGATGAGTTAGTACTCGCCACCCGTGATTCCACCAGCAAAGCTACGCAAAGACATATCCGTAAGTTGGGTAACCCAGTTATTGCCCTGGCCCCGGACAACCGACTTTGGCTGTTCTACGTGTCAGTATCCATAGGCGGCTGGGCGGGTAGTGCGATCAATGCCATGTATTCTGATGATCTTGGCGAAAACTGGTCTTCACCCAAGCAGTTGATTACCACCCCTTTTCTGAACATCAGCACGCTGGTGCGCAACGCGCCGGTATTTCATAGCGATGGCACCATTGGCTTGCCGGTTTATCACGAGTTTTTAGGCAAATTTGCCGAGTATCTGTATATCAGCCCGGAAGGCGAGGTGGTGGATAAAAGCCGCATCAGTAAAGGCAATCATTCGCTACAGCCTACCGTGGTCACCATGGGCGAGCAAAACGCAGTGGCGCTGTTGCGTTACGCCGGAGAGACTCACCACAAGGTATTGGCGAGCCGCACAGACGACGGCGGGCAAAGCTGGAGTGAGCCCTATCCGGTAGATCCGTCTAACCCTAACTCGTCGCTGGCGGCCGTTTCCATGCCGAATCACGGCTTGCTGGTTGCCTTGAACGACCTTGAAGACGGACGTTTTCGCCTGCGACTCATGGGCACCGACGCAGGTCTGGATTCCTGGAAACCAGTCATTGACCTGGACGAGTCGCCCGATCCGCTGGGGCATCCGTTTAGTCCTGAGGTGTATCGCGAGATCATCGGAAACAAGTTTCAGCTCTCAAGCGGGCCGCGGCGTCAGGCGCTGGTCGAAGAGTTTCTGACCAACCTGGATCAGCGTGTGTGCAGCGCCAATGGCTGTGACTTCGAGTATGAGTATCCTTATTTCATCAAGAGCGTCGACGGCCTCTATCACCTGGTTTACTCATGGAACAACACCTTCATTAAACATGTGTCTTTCAATGAGTCCTGGTTGACGGGGCAATTATGATGGCTGATCTGTGGTTGTCGCATCTGACGTTGGCACTGCTTGCGTTTCTTCTTACGCCGGGCTTTGGTCTTGGCGCTGTATGGCAAGCTGTTCGCTTGATGGTATTGCTGGCCCTTAGCTTTGTACCTATAGAGGGCCTTTCGCTGGCCGCTTATACGCATAGTTTTACCGGCGATGCGGCGATCACTTCATTGGTCGCTCTGCTGTATTTGGTTGGGGTACGGGTTGGGCTTGTTCCGTGTATGGAACGGGCAAGGTCAATACAGATAGTCGTGGTGATGGCTGCGTTAGGACTTTTTCTTTATCCCGCGACGTTGGGGCTGTCCTACTTTGATCCCTATCGGTTGGGATACCAGCCGCGTCATCTGATCCTCTTTATTGGCGTTGTCGCTTTTGCTTTGCTGGCGCTGGGCAACCGGCTGGGCGCTTGCATGCTCGGTCTTGCCACGCTGGCCTTCAGCCTGGGCTTTAAGTCTTCGCCCAACTATTGGGATTATCTGATTGACCCCTTCATCGCCTTGTATAGCTGCGTGGCTGTGACTGGCTACTTCGTCAGGATGGCTTGGGCCGGCAAGTCTGCAAAACGTGACACCAGGCTGCCCGCCCAGGCTTGAGGCTTTGGCAGTGGTACTTTCTCTGTTTGATAGGTTGAGGTTTGCAATGATGGGTTGGCTTCACTCGCGGCGTTTGCATTACTGGTTTGGTGCGGTAGCGATCTTGTTTGTTGTGCTGGCAGTATTGCGGGGAGTGTTCTTCATTGGCTTCTCGGGGTTTGAACTCAGTGCATTAGGCGATGTTGATACGATTCCGGAGACCCTGGGTATAGGTTTACGCTTTGACCTTCGCTTGGCGATCCTGCTGATGCTGCCGGTTGCCGTGCTCACTTGGCTACCCGTTTGGAACCTCACCCGCTCACGGGCTCTGCGTTGGCTGGCGCGGTTATACCTTGTGCTGGCCTTGGCCACGGTATTTCTGATCTACATTTTTGATTTTGGTCATTACGCTTATCTGGGCGTGCGTCTGAACGCGACCGCATTGCGCTTTCTTGAAGACGCGCAAATTTCCACCGATATGATCTGGCAAACCTATCCGGTTATCTGGATTACGCTCGGATGGTTGCTAGTGACCGCGCTGGTTAGTTGGTTGTTGCTGCGTCTTGAGCGGGTAACGCTGGACCGCACAGCAAAACCGATTAGCCGTCTTTCGCTGGTCTGGGGAAGCGCCCTGATGGTCGTGTTGGTGTTCCTGGGTCTCTTGGGGCGGCTCGAGAATATTAATCTGGAAAACCCGGTGCCGCTGCGCTGGAGCGATGCTTTTTACTCGGGCGATAATCAGGTCGCAGCGCTGGGCTTAAACCCGGTGATCTTTCTTTACGACACCATGAAAGTGCCACATAAGCCCTATGACCGGGAACAAGTTGCCGCTCACTATGATGCAGTCAGCCGGTATCTGGGGGTTGATCAGCCTGATGCAGAGACGCTGAGTTTTATTCGTCACCAAGCTCCGCAGCCTTACGCCGTTGCTGCTAGCCAGCCACCGAATGTGGTTTTCATTATGCTTGAGTCATTAGGCACCAGTGCGGTAGGCGCCTATGGCAACCCGTTGAACCCAACGCCCAACCTGGATCGGCTGGCCAAACAAAGCTGGTTTTTCGAGCACTTTTACGTGCCGGTTACCGGCACCGCAAAAACGGTGTGGGCCAGTATCTCAGGGGTGCCCGACGTCTCGCGTGAAGAGACCTCTACACGTAATCCGTTAATTACCCGCCAGCACAGCCTGATCAATGCATTAAAGGGCTACGACAAGTACTACATGATCGGCGGCAGCTCCGGTTGGGCCAATATGAACGGCCTGATTCGGCAGAGCATCGATGGTGTGCAATTACTTGAGGAAGGCGATTGGAACTCGCCTTTGGTGGATGTGTGGGGTATTTCGGACCTGAGTCTGTTCAAGGAGAGTGACCGCATCTTGCGCGCGCAGGCTAGCGGCAAGCCGTTCTTTGCCTATATCCAGACTGCCGGCAATCATCGGCCGTTTACTATACCAGCGGAAAACGACGGCTTTGAGGTGCGCGACCTGCCACTGGAAGAGGTGCAGAACGCAGGTTCGCGCACGCTTGAACAATACAATGCCGTGCGCCTGCTGGATTTCAACATCGGCCGCCTGATGGAGATTGCTAAAGAGGGTGGTTGGTACGACAACACCATCTTTGTGATGTTTGGCGACCACAACACGCGCATCAGCCAGATCCCTCACTTACCGCCCGCCTTTGAAAAGCTGGGGCTGGAGAGTAACGCCGTGCCTATGTTGATCCATGCACCCAAACTGCTGCAGCCAAAAGTGATTGAAGAGGCCGTTGGCCTAGCCGACCTCTTGCCATCCGTGTTGGGTATGGCGGGTATGGCATTTGATAACGGCGCGATGGGTCGTGATATTCAACAGCCGGCACCAGAGGGCGAGCGCGTGGTCCCGCTCGTGCTGCGAGAGGGTACGTTCCCGCTGATCGGCGGAGTGACCAAAGACTTTCTGCTGCAGATGCAGCACGATGGCACCCAGCCGACCTTGCATGACCTGGCATCGCAAACACCCTTGGACGATGTGGCTGACCAGCATCCTGAGGAGTTTAAGCGCATGGAAGAGTTGACGCGCGGGCTGCATGAGGCCTCGCGCTTGATGCTTTACCAGAACGTTCGAAAGGATTGATTCGCCCAGCGGAGGACTGGGGGCTTGAGCCTTCAGCCCTCTGTTGGTGTTTGCCAACCGCTTTGCCCTGGTTGTGACTCGCATGCGCCCAGCAAGTCTTGCCAGGCCTGCGTGTGCTTTGTCAGCGCAGCCTGATACTCCTTCCAAAGACTGTTTTGTTCGCCGGCCAGGCGATCCAGCGAGTGTGCGGTGGCATCTGGAATGTTGGGCACCGCGCGCAGTGCAATCACAGCCTCGACCCAGGGCTGCCCCAGCCGTTGTAGCTGCGCCAGGTAGGGTTGGATCTCACCGGCATAAAACAGTACAAACACGTTCAGTAGAATCTTTGAGCGGGCAGAGGGCGCCTGCATGGGGCAAAGCAGTCGAGAGTCTGTCGCCTGCAGCATTTGTGTGGCTTGTTGCAGGCCGTGGGTGGTTTGCGCAAGGCTGGTGATCAGTTGACTGCTGCGCTGGCTTTGCTGCAGCGCTTGTAACAGTGCATCAATGTGGGCTCTGTCTGGCGGTAATTGCTGGGGTAGTGCAGCGCCAATTTCAGTCAGCTTTCTCAACGCTGCAACGGCGTCCTGATCTGTTATTTGGCTGCTACTGATGGGTAACGGTTGATTGGCAAAGCGCAAATAATCTTCAAACTCCTCGCTGGCGTTCAAAGCATTCCAATAGGTGGCAGACAGGGTGGCACGTTTGCTGGCTGCGAGGGCGGTCAGTTGCTCGCCAAGCGCTGGTTGATCATCTTGCTGGTTGAGCAGGGTGGTGCAATGTTCCAGCGCCCTCAGCAACTCGCCATCATAGGCAAGCCGGTGGCTCCAGGGCATTACCTTACCCAGTACGCTGTTGCGTTCGCTGATGCGTTTCTGCAGCAGGCGGCAGTCGTTGGTATCCACAATCAGATCGAGCAGGCTAATACGCAGTGGCGGAATATCGATCATTCGCTCGCGGCGCGCAGGGAAGCGGTAATCGGCGAGTTGGTCGGGCTCGAATGGCTGCCATTGCTGCTGCAGTACGCGTGCAATCCGGTCGAGGTAGTTCTGCATTTGCCGCTCAGCCTCAGGCGCGCGCTGACAGCCTGCTAATGTAAGCAGCAAAATTAGCAGTAGAGTAACGGGCGTGTGGCTCGGGAATGCAGGCATGCGGGCAGTATGCCACGCATGCCGCTACAACTGGATCAGTGGGTAGCGCTATACGGGGTGCCCGTTGACGACAGCAGCGGACGTAGTTTTTCGCGTTTACCCACAACCGATAGACGCAGCCCGAGGAACAACGCCGCGCTACTCAGGCCGATGATCAACCCCATCCAGAAGCCCGCCGGGCCGCGCGGTGGGCCAAGCCAGTCGCTGATACCCAATACGTACCCGGCAGGCAGGCCGATCAGCCAATAGGCAATCATGGTCAGCAGCATCGGTATGCGGGTGTCTTGAAAGCCCCGCAATGCGCCCGCACAGGCAACCTGGATGGCGTCTGAAAACTGGTATAGCGCAGCCAGTACAAAGAGGCTTGCGGCCAACTCGATGACTTGTGCGTCCTGGGTGTATAGCAAGGGGATTTGCGCAGCAAAAAAGTACATGCCGGCCGCCGCGATGGTGGCAAAACCCAGTGCAACCACCGTGCCCACCTTAGCGGCGAAGAGTGCAGCGCGCGCTCCGTTCCGTCCCAGGTTGTGGCCCACCCGGACTGTAATCGCGAGCCCAAGACTAAATGGCACCATAAAGGCCAATGAGGAAAAGTTGATCGCTACCTGATGGCTGGCGACCACGATCGCGCCCATGCCGCCAATCAATAGGGCAATCACACAGAACATGCTGGTTTCTGCGAATAGCGCGATACCGATAGGTAAGCCCAAGCCGAACAATTCGCCCTGGATGCGCGCCTTGGGCCAATCGAAACGATCAAATAATCCGCACTCGCGGTAAGTCGGTGAGCGCTTGAGGTGAATCAACAGGCAGAGCAGCATCGACCACATCACCAAGGCCGTGGCGACCCCGCAACCCACGGCGCCCATGGCCGGAAAACCGAGTTTGCCGTACACCAGTACATAATTGGCGGGTACGTTGATCGCCAGACCGATAAAGCCGACCAACATCGCTGGTTTGGTTTTCGAGAGGCCGTCAGATAAACCGCGTAAGGCGAGCATAATGCCCACTGCCGGAAAGCCGAGCGAGATAGCCAGCAGATAGTCCAGGGTGGTCGGAATCAGCTCATCGCCGATATTCATCACTATCAGAATCGGGCGCGTCAGATTCAGAAACACTGTGCAGGCCAAGCCGATGAAGAGCCCAAGCCAGACGCCCTGACGCACTAACGGCCCGGTGTCGGCCAGGCGACCAGAGCCGCTGCTGGCGGCGACCTTGGAGGTGATAATCATCATCACCCCGGTAAGAAATAGCAGGGTGGGAATCCAGAAGGAGTTGCCCAAGGCGACGGCGGCCAGGGCTTCGGCGCTGACGCGACCCGCCATGGCGGTATCCACAAAGCCCAGCAGAGTGTGTGACAGCTGGGCCGCCACGATAGGCAGCACGAGTACGATCAGCGCCCGCAACTCTGTTAGAATGCGCGGCCCGTTGAAGCGAGATGGTCTGCTGATCATTACCGAGTGTGCCTTGGGGAAAAGCGCTTCATCCTATCAACTTGCCAACTATTGTCTACCAGCCGATGCAGCATCATTGCGACGATCTTGTAAGCCTGTTTGACCGCTGTTTTGCGGTTGATTTCAATACCCGGTTAGTGGGCGGCAACCCTGAGCCTGAATACCTGCCGGCGGATGTAAACAATAGCGCTCATCGTATTTTATTTACCCGTGATTACTTCCGCAGCGCGCTGCATGAAACGGCGCATTGGTGCGTGGCTGGCGCAGATCGACGCTTGCTGCCGGACTTTGGTTATTGGTATGCACCCGACGGCCGCACGGCGGACCAACAAAGGGTGTTTGAGCAGGCAGAAGTAAAACCACAAGCGCTGGAGTGGATATTTTGTGCTGCCACCGGGCACCGTTTCGACGTGAGTACCGACAACCTCAGTGGCGAGGCGACAGACCCTGAACCTTTCCGCGCCAAGGTGCATGCACAGGCGTTGGCGTATCTGGATGCTGGCTTAGCCGAGCGCCCCCAGCGCTTCGCTTTAGCCTTGTTGGCTTTTTATCGGCCTGGTATGCAACTGAATGCACAGCTGGTTATCTGAGTGACTGCACCGGCGCGGCATGCATTAAATCTTATCAACGTCTGTTGCAGTCATTAACGCGGCAATAGCCTTCGTTTTAAAAACCGATAACTGATGGGCGAACAATGGACTACAAAGCGTACGAGTGGCGAATTGCTTTCAGCCTGGTTGTATTGTTGATCCTGATTCAACTGGCAGGTTTTTTTTCGATGTTGCAGTCCAACCGCGCCATCGCGATTAGCGCGGTGGAAGTAGAACTGCAAACGGCCAGTCAGGTGGTGACTCGTTTGCTGAAATTGCGTCAACAGCAACTTGCTCAATCAACCGCTGTACTCGCGGCTGATTATGGCCTGCGGGAGACGCTATCAAGCGGTGATCGGCCCACTATCGAGTCGATGCTCGATAATCACGGCAAACGCATCGGCGCCGATCTAGGCGTGGTGCGTGGCCTTGAAGGACGGCTTATTGCCAAGGTAGAACCGGGATTGGACGAGTCGCCCGACGATTTGGATACGCGAAGACTGGTGAGTGAAGAGGGTGGTATGCATATCGAAAGTGCCGACTCTGATGGACAATCCGCCTTTCAGTTCGCCACCGTTCCGGTCATGACGCCACGCCCGAGTGCTCAACTGACGATGGGGTTCGCCGTAGATGAGGCCTTCGTCAAGGACCTCAGCGAGTTGAACGGCTTGGGGGTCAGCGTGTTATCTCGGGGTAAGGAGGGCGACTGGCAAATGCTGGCCAGCACGCTCGATGGCGACCAGAATAATTCGTTAGCCCAGCTTTTGCCCGCTCAACCGGACGAGCAAGTACTGAGCGGCCAGCTGCATGGGGAAAAATATCAATTGCTCGCGTTGCCATTGTCTGAGACCCAAGGTGCCGATTTGCAATTGGTGCTTAGCGTGCCGTTGCAACGCGCCATGGCGCCTTATCAGCGGATCGAGAAAGTCATCGCGGCGCTGATTTTGGTTGGCTTGGTGCTCTCGGCTTTTGCCGTGCAATTAGTTATCCGGCGTTTGGTTGCGCCGCTGAATGCGATGGCGCACCTGGACAGCCTGACAGGGCTGCCCAACCGTCGAGTGCTGGATATGGCATTGCGCCAGGCGGAGTTGGCACGCCAATCCCGGGCCATCCCTTACAGCCTGTTAATGATAGATCTGGACCGGTTTAAGTTACTTAATGATAGTTTCGGCCATGCTGCCGGTGATAAGGCGTTGCAGGTAGTCGCAGAACGGCTGCTCGCGTCAGTAAATAAAACGGACATCATTGCCCGCCAAGGGGGCGATGAATTTGCCGTGTTGCTCAATTGCACCGATCAGCCAGCTGCCGAGCGCGTTGCTAACACTATCCTGCAGGCGCTGGCAGCTCCCATCGACTACACCGGGGAATCACTGGATGTGGGCGGTAGCATCGGTGTTGCGGTCGCGCCGCCGGGTGAGCCATTACCGGCGAGACAGCTTATGATTTTGGCAGATAAGGCCATGTATGAAGCCAAGCGCAGCGCGAAAGGCTTTGTAACCACTCGCGCTTAGGCTGATAGCGGTGAGGGACGCACAGCGCCAGTCAGGCAAGCTGGCGTGCCTCATGCTCGGCGCCGGCCGCACTGTGATGCTGGCCCTCTGCGAAAAACCCCAGCACGGCATTGCGCGTCTGGCCCCACGCCTCGCGGCTCTCCATATCTAAAAAATGCCCCGCGCCGCGGACCGTTGCATAGCTGCAATCGGCTAAATAACGGCTGAAGTGGCGAGCGTCTGTTGGGCTGGTATAACGATCCAGGTCGCCGTTAACGAACAAGAGCGGCACATTGATGTTCGCACTGCCTGTCAGGTAGCAACGTGTGTCCTGCGTGAGCACCTGGCTCACGTGAAAGGCCATTTGCTGATACTCATGCTCATCCAGGCTGATGATGTGTCGGAAGTTGTATCGTTTGACCAGCGAGGGCAGGTGCTCGCCAATCGTTTCGTTCAACAGCAGCCCCAGTTGGCGGCGCTCGCTATTGAGCAGCAGATCAATGCCCGATTCAAGATAGCTGCGCATCGCGCTGTTGATCAGCGGCGAGAAGGCCATGATCACCGCCTTGCGAATGGTCGGTGGGCGCTGCGCCAATGCCAATAATGCCGAGGCGCCGCCCCACGAGAACGACAATAAGTGATCGGCCTCAAAGTGAGCGATCAGCTCCAGCAGTATGCCGGCCTCCTGCTCCTTGGTAATCGGCCGCTGGTTGGCGTTGTAGTGCTTGGATTCACCCGAGTAGGGCTCATCAAATAGCACCACATTGAAATGCGGCTGTAAAAAACGCACGGTCTGTGCGAAGGCGGCCATGGTCGCAAGTGAACCATTGACCAGAATAACGGTGCCCTGTGGAGCAGGGCTGGCGTAGTAATGCGTGTGTATGCGGAACAGCCCTAAAGCTTCAACCACTTGGTGTTCTGGTTTCATATTCCCTGTCTCCGGTCTTGGCTAGACACGCCAATATCGGCGCGTCATACAGGGCAGTTATTGGCAAAAAAGGCCTAAAGAAACTCAACGCGCCAAGGCATCGTCCGGTGCAGACAATGTTATTTATGGTTATGGCGACAGGGTGGGGAGGACAGTCTCAGGAGCAGCACAATGGGCGTTGTGCGAGTTGTCCGTCGACTCAGGCAGGTCCTGCAAAAGAGGGGTGGTGCCCCCTCATGAAACGCTTAGAATAATGTTTTGACCGTCAAGTCACATCCGGACTTGTTGCGTTTAGTAAAGCAGCGCCTTTAAGTCAGTGCAAGCGCATTCTTACAGTTTATTCACGGCCTGACGCAGCCCGGCTGGACAGCCCGCCAAGCACCGCTGACAATGCCCTCAAACCTCGATTCCGGAAGCTGCTGCATGCGTATTGTTGCCGACGAAAACATCCCCCTGCTGAACGCCTTCTTCGCCGATCAAGGCGAGATTAGCGTCTACCCCGGCCGCGAGATTCGGCGCGAGCACTTAATGCAGGCCGATGCGCTGCTGGTGCGTTCAGTTACCAAGGTGGACCCAGCGCTGCTCGCTGGCACGCCGGTGCGTTTTGTTGGCACCTGTACCATAGGCACAGACCATCTGGATCTGCCGGGTCTGCAAGCGGCGGGCGTGCACGTGTCCAGCGCGCCCGGCTGTAACGCGCGCGGCGTAGTCGAGTACGTACTGAGTTGTTTGCTCACACTATCCGAGCGCACCGGCAAAGACTGGCGCTCACAGCGCGTCGGTATCATCGGCGTGGGTGAAGTCGGCGGGCGTTTAGCACGCACGCTGCAAGCGCTGGGAGTGGATTGCCTGCTCTGCGATCCGCCGCGCGCGGAGCGGGGCGAGGGCGGTTTTGTGAGTCTGGATGAAGTGCTGGCGCAGGCTGATGTAATCAGCTGCCATGTGCCGCTGCAGCAAAACGGGCCGTACGCCACGCGCCACCTGCTGAACGCAGAGCGTTTGGCTAATCTGGCGCAGGGCACCTGGCTGATCAACAGCAGCCGTGGCCCGGTAGTCGATAACCAGGCGCTAGCTGCGCTCTTAACCCAACGGCCCGATCTGCAAGTGGCGTTGGATGTGTGGGAGCACGAACCGCAGGTTGATCTGGCCTTGGCGCGCCTGTGCGCGTTAGCCACGCCCCATGTTGCCGGTTACAGTCTGGATGGCAAGCTGCGCGGTACCGAGCAGATATACCAGGCGTTTTGTGCTCACTTTCAACTGCCAGCAACACTCAGCTTGACCGAGCTGGCACCCACGTCAGGATTGGCGAATTTAAGTTTGGATGAGCAGACACCAGCAGCCTGGGCGTTGGCCCGCGCGCTTCGTTGGGTATACGACGTACGCGATGACGATGCGCGCTTTCGCGCCGCCATGTTGAGCTTGCAGGAAGATCAGATTGCGAAGGTGTTTGATCAGCTACGCAAGCACTACCCGCTGCGGCGGGAGTGCTCACATCTGCAACTAGGCTGGTCGAATAACCAAGCCTTGCACGCAGACTGGTTAGCGGCGGGCTTTAGTGGCTAGCCTGGCGGGGCGCCGCCACCCATTGGCGCTCCAGTTCATTACAGGCGTGTTGAACCATCTGCTCCGTAATAGCAATTTCGTGGCCCTGCTCATCAAGCAGGTAACCACCGGTGCAAGACGACGGATGGATCAGAATTTCGGCACTTTCACGGCAAGTCTGCAAGGCATGTACACTCATGGTTATCTCCCATTATGGTGTCGCTGAATCGTGTCGCTGAGTCCGCTGGCTACCCCTCCCGGTAACCAGCTAAACGCAGGATATGGCAATGGCATGACGGCTTTGTTACAGCGCACAGGCCGCCTGCGCAATCACGCCACAGCGGCAACACGCACTGCATAAACAGACAAAACGGCTATTCGCAATGCAATCAGGTTTCAGGTTAGGGCTCATCATCAATCCCATCGCCGGCGTAGGCGGGCAGGCGGCGCTTAAGGGCTCCGATGGCGTAGCGGAACAGGCGTTGGCGCAAGGCGTGCTACCGCAGGCACACCGCCGCGTCGCCGTCGCGTTGGAGCAACTGCTACCGCTGCGCGATCAACTGCAACTCTTTGCCGCGCCCGGCGCCATGGGCAGCGATCTGTTAACTGAGCTGGGTTTTGAGCATCAGGTGGTCGGGGAGCTAGGTGACCCAAACCAGACCAGCGCTGAAGATACCGAGCGCTGCGCCGCCGCCCTGCAAAAAACCGGCGTAGACCTGCTGCTATTCGCCGGCGGCGACGGCACCGCTCGCAATATCTGCAACCAGATCAGCGCCACTCAACTGGTGCTGGGCATTCCCGCCGGCGTAAAGATTCACTCCGGCGTCTATGCCGTCAACCCACGCGCCGCCGGTGAGCTGGTCGCACTGCTGGTCAAAGGCGATCTGGTACGCCTGCGCGAAGCGGATGTGCGTGACATAGACGAAAATGCCTTCCGCCAGGGCCAGGTCAAAACCCGCCACTACGGCGAACTCTCAGTGCCCGAAGAAGGCCGCTTTGTGCAGCAGGTGAAGCAGGGCGGGCGAGAGGTCGAAACCATGGTGCTCGACGACATCGCCGCCTGGCTGCAAGAAGAACAAGACGAAGACACCGGCTGGATACTCGGCCCTGGCTCAACCAACCTCGGCCTACTCGAGGCCATGGGCCTGCAAGGCACGTTGCTGGGTGTAGACGTGTTGCGCAATGGAGAACTCATCCTGCAGGATGCCACCGAGCAGCAACTCTGGGCCTTACTAGAGCAGGGCGGCGACTGGCGCATACTGGTCACCGCCATCGGTGGCCAAGGCCACATTCTCGGCCGCGGCAACCAACAGCTCTCACCCCGCATCATCCGCGCCGTTGGCCTCAACAACCTGCTGGTGGTCGCCACCAAAACCAAACTCACCACCCTGGATGGCCGTCCCTTTCTGGTCGATAGCGGCGACGCCGAGCTGGACCAACAACTTACCGGTCTGCGGCGCGTGCTCAGTGGTTATCGCGAAGAGATGCTGTATCCGGTGAGCTGGAAAGCGGAGTAGGGCAGAGACGCAGCGCGTTAGAAGATTTGCTTTACCGCACATCGTCATAGCGCTATGTTGGCTTCACGGCAGTAAGGCAATACGCAGGAGCCCAAGGATGGCGCGCAGCACGACCCCAATATTCAAATACCAAAGCACTGCGTCTGCCCTAAGGGGCCTGATGCTGTTCCGCTCGCGCGCCAATCCCGGCCCAAACGACTCCTATTTTGTAATCTCCAAATCCTTATTTTACTCAGCTGTAAACGCCACCAGAGCCGGACTAGTCCCTCTGAATATGCTGACTGACATGCCATCCAGTATGATTGGATTTATGAAATGTGGAAGTCACGCGAATACGTCTTGAGTTTGAGTGGTGATGCTCAACTTTTTGAATTTTAATGTGTTTTTTATAGTATGCGTGCGGCGAGGAGTGTTGATATGCGGAAGTCACTGATATGCAATCATAAAGCCGTCGGTCCAGTAAGCTGTTATAGGGCCTAAGCGCATCATGATAGAAAAATATGAAATGTTAGAACTAGCAGTTAAAGCGTGCCCTAGCTTTAAGCCAGTGTGGGACGAATTCCTGGACGATTGGAAAGATGAAAAGGATTTGCCGTTATATTTAGCACTTGGAGACCTTTCTAGGCACATTTCTTCGCTAGTAGAAACTGCGCAAGATTCTGAACTTAAAGAATTGTTTGAGGTTGTAGAGCGTTGGCACATAGAGGGAAGTCCCTATGTGAAAGAGGCCGCTACAATTGGTTTGCTTGAAGGACTTCAAGGCCAGAGTAATGCGGCATCAATAGAGCCCTATCTACTGCCAGAGAGCAAAAAGTGGTGGGACAAAGTAAACGATTTCTGGGAAAACGGTACATTAATTAGTGAATAATCGGCCCTATAACAAGTTGCTTAATTTCGTTCCGGCCACAAACAGCGTGGCCTCCACGGGACTGCCTACGCTACGCTTCGGCAGCCCATTAGCAAAGCGTTATAAATATGAATAAAAACATACCCTTCAACGTCAACACTGTATATCTAGTCACAAGCTCTAGACCGGGAGAAGAAGGAATAACTCGCCGCTTAGTTGAGAGCATAAGCGACATGTCCAACAATGGAGGTGACTTTAATTTTTCGCACGCACGGATAAATAGCGGCGACGGTTACTTTCAGCTACTAGGGAAGGTCTGAAATACCGGCCATATGGGCGGCGATTATGACCTCGGCTCACAAAAAAAACATTTCAGGAACGATTTCATCGCCCTCAGTCGCGTTTTCAGCGCGTTGCAGCCCCTTTTCGGCCATCC